>Ga0098039_1000609_pt1 | contig 14812 bp, 6 predicted proteins | sample 6_EtaG_FD_75047 | JGI IMG/M metagenome (GOLD analysis project Ga0098039, IMG submission 75047) | Marine viral communities from the Subarctic Pacific Ocean - 6_ETSP_OMZ_AT15160 metaG | ecosystem: Environmental > Aquatic > Marine > Oceanic | place: Pacific Ocean | collected 2015-01-08 | reverse complement strand
AATTAATAATGATTCTGGGGGCCAGATCGTTAAGTTTGATTTAACCAAGTCAAGACTAATTTCAGAAAGCTTTTCCAGCGAAGTAGGCGGGCCAGTTACCGTAAATTTAACGTATAAAAAATACTCGAACAAAAGATAATGGCTTTTTTAAAATATGAAGATGTTGTAATAACACTGGGCAATGAGAAAATATTTGCCGATACAGCAGGAATAAGTGTTGACGCTTCTGTTGCAGAGTCAAGAAACGTATACGGAGAAATTGAAAGATATGCCCCGACAAATGGATTGCGCGGGGAATTGTCTTTTGAGTATTATATGACTGGGGCAATCCCGTCTTATCTTAATATGACAGGCATTCCTGACACAGACACAAGAAATGGAGCTTTCGGGGGCCTGGCCTTTACTGATGCTTATGCTCGGTCGTACAATCTGGAGGTGCAGCCTTATTCACCAGTTAAGATAAGCTCTGCAGTAGATTTTTATAGCGCCTTGACCAGCAGTATTTCTGCCAGCTCAAGCAGTCCGACTGACTTGCTGTATTGGAAAAATCAATACGCGCACGGCGTGCGGTCCTACGTTCTGGGTGCTCCGTCAAATATAAACAGTACTTTATCTGTTTCTTACAGCGTGTCCGCGGCAAGAAGACCTATCTATCTTGCAGGCGAAACAAGCCCAACACGTGTCACAAAGGAAGCTGTGGAAATTAACATGAGTCTTCGTGGGGATAACATAGGTGATTTTTTATTAGTTTCTGGAAGGCATGCTGAGATAACGTGCCACATGCTCGATATGAACACGAACACAACCCTCGATAAGCTTAAATGCAGCGGCCAGATTACGCGACAGGAATTATCAGTTTCCCCGCAAAACTATTTAAATGGTGTAATTTCAGTTAGGCAGGTTTTTCAGTAATGAAGGTAGATTTTGACGTATCTGGTTGGGACAAGGATCAAACTTATGAAAAGTTTGATGTGGTGTTCTTTTCTGGTGATGCGGAGACTGGTTGCAACCCGTTTGAGTCTGGTTATTATTACGCTACCGCAGCAAACGTTTCTACGGTAAACACAGCTTTAGGCCCAACTGGAATAAATGCAAAATGGACTCGCTCTTTCCCGAGCACTCCTTCTTATAACTCGTCAGTATCTTTTAATGCAAAAACTTTTAAGAATACTTTTGGAGATGGATATTATTCATTGCTTCCCAAGAGTCATAATAATTTAGAAATACAATACAATCTTAATTTTAACGGAAGAACAGAAAAAGAATCAAAGGCAATTCTTCACTTCCTGGGCCATCGGTTTGAGGAAGCTTATACTGGCGCAGGATCAGGAATTGTGGGAGCGTTGCCAGATAATGCTACAGAATACCAAGGTGGAAACGTTTTAACGGGATTTAATTTTACTCCGTTTGCTCCGTATAATCAAACAGGAACCTTTTTTTGTGAAGAGTTTGATCATCAACAAACTTTTACAAACGTACACGACGTGACTGCAGTTTTCAACAACGCCGAAACTTCCTTAACAAACTGGAGAGGGCAAGTAATACCCCTTGACGAAACAGCTAAATACTGGGCCGCTGGACAATCTTATGGTAAATTTGATATAGTATATTACAGTGGCCATAACGTTTCAAACTTTAGTGGATTTTATTATAATTCTGGGAATAACTCTGAAGTTACTGCTACAGTTGCAAACGGCCCAGTAGGCGATAATACTTTGTGGACCAAAGACGTTTTCTATTTTAAGCCTTCAGATTTTTCCATTCCGCAAGAGCCTAGGTTCCTAAAGAGCGAATTGAACAGGGACTACGTCAAAAGATGGGGCGACGGAATCAACACGAATTTGCTAAATATAAATTTAAACTTTGAGGGAAAGTCCGAAAAAGAAGCAAAAGCAATAACTCATTTTTTAATAAATAAAAAAGGCTACGAAAGTTTTAAGTTTTCGCCACCAGCTCCGTACCACCAAAATGATAAAATTTTTGTTTGCCGAAACTGGGCAGATAACTTTGTTTTTAGCGATAATAGGAGCTTAAATGCTAGTTTTGAAGAGATGCCTCTAGATCTTAACAAAGTTCCAAGAATTTTCAAAACTTACATTCTTGACACTAACGGCAGTATCATAGCTCCATACGAAAAACAAAACGGTGTTGACGGTTCTGTGTTTAATGTTAATTATGGAATTTTCATGACTGGGTTTTCCAGCGGTACTGGATTTTATTTACTGAATAGCGGGGATCAAAAAATAATATCAACTCTTTCGTTAACTGGGCATAATGCAAAATCGGGCGTTTATAAATTTAAGGAAAACTCAGATTCGCGATACAAAATAGACGGAGGGAATAGCGCGATTTTTGAGTTAGACCAAAAAGATAGTGGTTATTTTGAAGTTGAATTTTCCACTACAGGCAAAAGCGGGGCCAGGGGCAGCTGGTATACTGATGATCTTGATACCGAAGGATATTTTTTCTACTTTTCTGGTCATGGTGGCGCGGGCTATACTTATGGCTTCGATGACGGCTGGCCTAGGCCCAGCCAATTAACCGTTACAAGCACCGACCAGTACAATTACAATGATCCGAGCGGCATGTTAAAAATAGATTTAACTGGCAATGCGGAAGCGTTAAAGCCTGGCCCCATCGCAACCTTTAAGGTGGACGCGGTAGAAGGTGATATATTTATAACTGGCGGCTGGACTTATTCTGAGCCGCTGACTGCTACGGGGATTTTATTGGAGGTTTCTGGCACGGCTCCTGATGCCGCAGTAGCAGATCCGCATGGGGCGACGGGGCTTTTAAAAGACGAGCCCACGGGAACCACATCGTTCGCTTACCCAGTTATTCCTGGAAAAACACACCATTTTCGAATAAGAACTCAAAACATAGACCTAATTGGGGGAAATGTTAATGGTGGTACTTTAAGAAAAGTTGAGGCTGCTAGTTGGGTTCACGCAAACGGCTCAGTAACAGACACGGCCTTGAATGTTTCAGTAAACCTTGTGAATCAGAATCTCTGGGGGCTAAAAAGCGTTAACTTGAACTCATTAGCTAGCGCTGAGCTTACCAGGCTCCAGACTGACCTTGCGATTTCGAATTCCCAATTAGATGTAAATGTGTTTTCTAAGATAAGGTTTAACTTTGCCCCCAACATGCTCGTTTATTCGAGTGACATAAGCGAGCCAGCAGTCGACACAGGCGAAAAGTTTACAAGCACTTATGGCGCAGGGTTAGACCCAGTTCCAATTGAAATTTATATACCAAAAACAACCCAAATTATTGGAGCGGGAGGAAGAGGGGCGTCAGTAATGAGCGATCGAACTTATGGCACCTCAGTCAAGGCGGAGTGCCCTGTTGCTTTTAGTGTTACCAGCGCGCAAAGGGCGACATTGTCGAGCGCAGATGTAAAATATGGCTCTCTTCCAGAGCTGGCTGGTGTTGGCCCAGTATCTAGGCATTACCTTGATGGTAAAATGGACGGATCTTATGCTGTGGGGGTGGCTCCAAACAATGGTCAGGACGGTGGCACAGCACTATCCATTCATGCGGATTACGCAGGGTCAAGCGTAAAGCTGTATTGCCGTGGGTTCATTGGCGGCGGAGGAGGAGGCGGCGGCGCTGGTGGAACTCGAGATAGTAATATTACCAGCCTGAAGATTCCCTGGTTTTGTTTTAAGAAGGCACAGGGAGATGGAAGAAAGATTTGGGTGCCGCAGGCTAATATTAGCACAAAGGACGGAGTTAAGACGGCAGCTGAGGGGGTCATGTTGCCATATATGCGCGCTATCTCGACTTCCTCTTTCACGGCGGGAGGGCATTCCCATCTTCAGCCCTCTCTCCAAAACAGGCTTCTTGTCGCAGAGAAGGAGCTTCCAGAAGGTTGGAAGGATGAAGACGCGGATGACAAGCGTCCAGGAAATACCGTTGTATTCGAAGCGCGGCCTGGCGGCGGCGGTGGCGGTGGCGCTGGCTACAGCAAGACCGACGCAATCACGGTCAGCCCAGACGGGCCTTATGCGACAACTACGGCCACTTTTACCGAAAGCGCGGCGGGTGGCGCAGGCTGTGACCCGTTTGTTTCAAACGTGAAAGTTTACGGAAGTAGAACTATTGAGGTCACAGAAAAGTCTCATGAAGGTGGCCGTTTCAAAATTCAATTTCCGTTTAGCTCGGGAACCCAGGCTAGTGTGCGCGGGGGCTCAGCTGGACAAGGGGCGACCGCGCCAATTCAAGTCTGGGGAACGGAGGCGAAGAACATGACCCCTGGGACATACCATATGCAGAACCCGAGCGGCCTGATAGTCGCGGGGCCAGATGATCGAGAGTCTTATCGAAACGCTGGTGGTGTCGGCGGCTACGGAGGTGGATTCGGACAAGATGGCAGAAATGGAGAACACCCTATACAGGCTTATACAGACAGGCATATTGGACTTGTAAAAGGTACTCAATACGGCCCAGAACCAAGGACGTTTGGGTTTGGTGGAACAGGGGGTTTATGCATTGATACAAATGGAGCTTTGGTAGATTTTTACCCCAAGGACAATATTCCGTGCAGCGGACAAGACAATAAAACAGAACAAGATAATAAAAACTCAGAACTTTATAGAAATAGAATAGGTAAAGGCGCGTATTTAACCCCAAAATATAAAAGCGCCACGACAATTGAAACGTCTGGGCATTTGTCTGTAGGCTTGATCTCGGGATTAAAGGGCACAAGAAAATTAGACGGCACCGCAGGAGATACAATAAATTTTGATGGAGTAAGCAAGAAAGTAGACAACCAAAGCAATGCAGTAAACGGGTCTTATCCCACGTGGAAAGCCTTTAACCAAACGATCAATGGCGATTTTGATGATTATGTATTGATGGATCAAGACAATTTTCCGTATTATTTGATTTATGATTTTGGAGCGGGAAATACGGAGGTTGTTAAAAGTTATACTCTGTCGAGCGCTGGGGCCAGTGCGGATTATTATAATGATACGCGGCTAGAAACAATCTTTGGTGAAGTTTTCGCTCCAACAGAATGGAAACTATTTGGATCGAATGCTAATTCTGATTTATTATTGCGTGATTCAGACATGGTGCTCTTACATCATATGAGGAATTTTTCATACATGCCTGGAATACGAATTGTTAAAGAGGGGTCAAAGGTTCGTGACGCAAGTCGAATCGATGATCCAGGAGACCAGTTATTTATACTGGAGGCTGAGGGCGCGAAGCATAATTCCTACGTATGCATACCAGGGCAAGTTAGACTTTTTACTGTGCCAGGAGATAATATGGGCGCTTATAGATATTATATTTTAAAGATATTAGGAGCAGACGGAAATCAAGGAAAAGTTAAGATTGCAGATTTTGGCTTGCGTGGATCAAACGAATCCTATGCTGGGTTTATAAATTTAATACAAGGACAATAAAGTTAAAATGCCACAGGAATCTCAAACAAATCAATATGAAAATCAAGAAGATTTCCAAAAAATCGACACGAGAAAGCTTAACGAGGAGCTACACTCTCTTGAAGGGTCGGTTATAATAGAGTTGTTTGAGATTAACACGGCAAAGTACGGAGGACAGATATACAGATTTCATGCTGGAAAAATGATCCTAGGGGATATTGTTTTTGGTAGCAAAACTTATAGTGCTTATCCAGTAGAGGTTGAAGATTTTGAGATAAGAGGCGATGGCTCACTTCCTCGCCCCAAGCTAACCTTGGCAAATGTGGATGGCTTTATTTCAAATATCATTAGCGGAAAAGATGACTTTATTGGGCTCAGGGTAAAAAGAATAAGAACCTTTTTAAAGTATCTTGACGAGGTAAATTTTATAGATGGTATAAATCCTTTTGGCACGCCAGATGAGACGGCAAAATTCCCAGATGAGACATACTTTATAAATAAAAAAATTGCAGAGGATAAAAATGCGGTTCAGTTTGAACTGGCTTCTGAGCTAGAGCTTGAGGCGGTTAAGTTGCCCGCAAGAACGGTATATGCAAATTATTGTCCTTGGGTTTACAGAGGTTATGGTTGTCATTATGGAGATAGGGATATTTTTCCAAAGTCCTGCTGGGTTAATCCAAAATCTGATCAGGCTCACGGTTTGCCCGTGGCAGATTCACATAATAATACGCTGTTGGGCGGTAGTTATAATTTTTCTACTGCGGGCAATGCTCCATGGCAAGATAACCTATCTACCCCTTTCGCGGAGTCTGGTTTTTATGACGCGACGGGAATATACGTTAGCGGTGATTATGTAACAATAAACAGTCCTGAGTCTGACGAAGTTAAATTAATTTTTGTTGCAAAGCCGACAGGAACCATGGCTACTAGGGCAGGAGATCCAACCGTGGCGATTACCTATTATAATGTATCTGGAAAAGACCCAAGGTATGACTCTGCTAATTGGGTTCAAGACCAATGCTCTAAGAGCTTAAGTGGCTGCCTGCTCAGGTTTTCGGCTACTACTCACGGATTGCCGTACGGAGGGTTTCCTGGAACAGAAAGATTTGAGTATGGATAAAAAAATAGAAAAGCTCCTTGTTACACATGCGAGCGTCAATAAAGACGAAGAATGTTGTGGCTTTGTTGTTTTGGATAATATAAAGCAATTAATTATTGTTCCTTGTGAAAATATTTATAGTTTCCCGAAGACTGGGTTTAAGATTTGTCCGCATGAATTCCTAAGAATAAAGAAAAAATATGAGATTGTTTGTTTATATCACTCACATCCAGCAAGCTCTTGCAGGTTCTCAAAAAAGGACTTAGATCAGGCAGAAGAGTTATGTTTGCCGCTTTGCGTCTACAGTTTACAGGATAAGTCGTTCAACATACATTTTCCCGAAAGTTATTCGGCAAAAAGCTTTATTGGTAGAGATTATGTTCATCATTTTCAGAATTGCTGGAAACTTGTTTATGATTATTATAATGTTAATAAAAAATTAATATACAAAAAGTTTAATTTTTATCTAGAACAAGAAGGGGACTTTAAGTTTACCGATGAGGCTATTTCGAGAATAGTTAATTTTTTTAAAAAAAACAACATTAAAAAAATACCCGCGGAGCAGGGGGCTCCAGATGATTTGGTTGTTTTTCAGGCGAATAAAAACAGCTTCTCGCATTTTGGTATTTTGCAAAAAAACAATGAGTTTATCCATCACCAGGAAGGGTTTTTGTCATCAAGGGTCATAATGGATGACTTTTACATTAAAAAGATACATAGTGTGTACAGAGTGTTCAATAATTAGTGTAACCTTTATCAGGAATAAGGATGAAAATAGTTCACTTACATGGAAAAATAGCAGAGAGGTTTGGGGCACGATGGGAGCTCGAGGTAGACTCTATTGTAGAAGCGCTAAGGGCTATAGATGCCAACACAGGAAACTTCTTCGATTATTTGTCGGAGAATAGGCAAGAAAATAAGACTTTTTCGTTTATCCTTGATGGATGTAGTCAGAAAATAGAGCGAAAAGAAGAATTGCTAACGCCAATCCCTAGGCAATGTAAAGAGTTTCATATTATCCCGAATGCAGAAGGAGCTGGGCCAGCGACGCCTTTTATTGTTAACTTTATTATTGCAATAGCTGCGGGCTTTATTATGCGCGCTCTATTCAAGCCACCCAAGCCAGAAGAAGAAAAACGAACAAAATCTTTTCTGTTTGGAGGCGCAGTAAACGTAACTAATCAAGCGGTTCCAGTTCCCTTGGGATATGGCAGGCTTTTGGTCGGCTCGACTGTTGTGAGCTCAACAATGAGACACATTGACCGAGCAAGGGTTGATGTCGGCGTCACTGCTAAGAGCGACGGATCTGAGCATGTCACCTTCAGGAAGTGGCCTCATAATCTTTCAAGATATGAGCAAGACAAGGAAGAAACAGGTTCTTTGTTTGAGCTGGCTGACCCAGAAGGGGTGTTTTCCTTGGGAGGGGGCGACGGGTAATGGCTAGCAATGTTGGGGCACTAGCTTTTATGGCTCCAGGAAAAGCGGGCGCAACGTACGACATGTATACTTATGTTCCGTATGCATGGAAACGCATTACCGCGATCAGAAAAAGGACCCCTTGGACGGTTAAAGCTGGAGGGGGAGACGGCTCCTATTTTGAATCAGCAAGCTTGGCGAAAACAGTTGATTTAATTTGTGAGGGCCCAATCGAAGGGTTTTCTGACAGAAGCGGAGAAACAATAAGATTTTTTCAAGATTCAAGGCTTGAGAATATAGATTTTTTAAAGTCCATATATTTAAATGATACGCAGATTTTAAGCGAGCGAGATGGAACTTTTAATTTTAGGGTTTTTGATGCAGATTTCAGAAGGGGAGACACAATGCAGGAAATTTTTCCAGATAGCTACAGGTCTCATGGGAAAACGGTCATGTATAATACTCAGCTTTTTCCCGCAAATGTAGGCGTAGACAAGGATAAAGGGCCTAAAGCGAGCCTCGGTCTAAATCAGAACTCTGAGTTTGTTTCTGTAGACGGCCTTCCGTTAAATGAAGAAGGAAAAGCAATCAGCGATACAATGCTTGCGTTAGAGCTTAGCTTTACGGACCCAACGGTAAATAAGCGCATCAGTGGTCACATTGATAAAGTTCACAAGAGGGCCCTGCATAACACTTTCAAGAAACACGAGAAACATCTTCATCCAGTCGTGCACACCGTAACAGATCCGAATGTTGAGGTTGTTTCAATTGCTATTGATATTCATGCGCTTTCAAGGCTCAAGGTTGGCAAAAGAGCCACTGAGACGAGAACAAGTGATTTTCATTTTTTAATTTATGCAAACAACGAGGGGGAGCCAAGCATAGACAATCCTCCGATACTGGAAGTGACTCCAGAGATGGCCGCAGGCTTTAAGGAGGATTTCGATAAGTTTGGTAGTGACTTCGGGAGCGGTGGAAAACCAGGTAATGAAAAATTTATATTAAATAATCAAACATTTGACACCTACTCTCGCTACAACGATGGCGAGCTAATAGAAAATGACACTGGCGGATTTTTTGTTAGAAGAATGCATGGATTAGCAACAAGTGACTATATTTTTGAAACAATTATACATCTTCCTCCGAACCCGAAAGGCAAAAAAAGAGTTATAAGAGTTTCTAGGCTGGACTCAGACGAGGAATTTCGTGGCGACGACGCGCAAACTGCAGCGGCAAGTTTGCATTCTATAACGGAAATTGTGCCGTGCCAATTATATCACCCAAATTCTGCGATTATTGGGACGACGATTGATTCTAGGGCTTTTTCTTCTGTGCCCCTGAGGAAATATTTGCTCAAGCTTTTGAAGATGAAGGTTCCTTCTAATTATCTTCCAGATACTAAAGAATACATAGGGAACTGGAACGGCAAGTTCAAGGCTAAACATGTAATTAACACCGCTTCAGGTGATGTTTTAGGCGGAACGTCTTTATCTTCTTACAGGGTTAGGGAGCCCAAGGCAATTTCTCAGGGAGGCGGTTTGGTTGTGATAAGTACTAGCACCAAAAAACACGGCAGCGGAGCATTGTTGTTTCCCGCTTCTGATGGATATGGCACGAACTCGCACGGTAAAGCCAAAGCTCCTCTTGTGGCGGGAGAATATGAGGAAAATAAAGTGCTACACGTAAAGGATCCTTATACCGTATCTTCAAGGTCTGCGACAAAAGGGGGTCTGGATAAAACTAGTGTTGCTTCATTTGGTACGTTTGGATCCTCAAATTTCACAATAGAATTTTTCATCAAAACGAGCGCAACTCAAGTAAAAGACGTTTATAATTTAATGAGCCCAAGCGCCACGCCAGACTCTGACGTTGGGGTAGAGGGCGTAACCAAGGTGCTTGTTGCTTCCGAGCAAAACGCAGGGTTAGGATGGAGCGTTGATACTGGTGTTCCAGATTTGGGCGAGATGGGCATTTTTCCTGATCAGCTGGATACGCTAATCGGGGATGATGAGCTTTCTTATTTGGACACTGGGCGATTGATTGGGGGCGCGTGGCGGGTAGAGATAGGCACAAAAGATAGTTCCGACGAAGAACACGTTGATCTCGGAAAAATAAGATTTAGGGCGTTTATGCCTGGCGGAAATTTAAGTCTTATGACTTCGCAATCAAGCCTCGGCCGCGTTGTCCAGCTTGCTCCTGGTTGGGATGCAGATTTAAGCTACGCGTTAGTTGGGCAGGTGGCGTCCACAACAAATGTTGCTGATAACAATTGGCATCATGTAGCAATTTCAAGAAACGGGAATACGGTCAGTATTTTCGTGGATGGCACGAAAGAGGCCGAAAGCGCTTGCGCGTCAGAGATTTACGGATTTAAGCATATAGCTGGAGACGACGCGCACAAGGGCGAAGTGCAGATCGGCGGAACAAGAACGCCGTATAAGGTCGTCGGAGAGAAATTCTATGGCACGAGTTTCAATGGATATCTTGATGAAGTTATGATATCCAGAAAAGCAAAGTATATCGAAGACTTTAATGCGGCACCAGACAACCTAAGAAGTTTGATGCAGAATGAGTTTTCCACGCTTCTTTATATTAACGCAGATAATCGAGCCAGCGCTTCAACTGACATTTTTGATCACGTGGAAGCTGTCATTGACACTTCTTTTAAGTTTGATGAAGACGCCGAGTTTGACCAAGCAGAGCTTCAGTGGACAGATAACCCAGCGTGGATACTTTACGACCTAATAACAAATAAGCGATACGGCTTGGGCAAATATGGGCTTAAAGCTTATTCTGTTGATAAATGGAATTTGTATGAAATAGCCAAATATTGTGATGAGAAAGTTAGAACAGGATTAGATCCAAAACATGCTGCCAGAGAATTTCAAGTGATTTATACTAATGGGTCAGGCTCGGGACTGACACCGTATTTTCCGACTGTTGGGCAAACGCATATCATGATAGGCAATCCCAATTCTGCTGACTCGTTGTTCTCGAGCCAAGGGGATTTTGAGAAAGAGTTTCCAGAATTTTCTACAATTGCGCTTTATAATTTAAACGACGATTCTGCACCCGTCCATAAAAGGATTAAATATTTAAGGCGAGGCACGGCTGGCGGCAAATCTTTAAATGAAAGATACGGGACAAACCTTGGTTCTGACGCGGCAACAGACAGACTTATTAGTTATCAGGCGGCAAATAAAGACACGGCTGGATATGCTATTGTGGAAATTCAAAGACTAGTTTCAACGGAAGAGGCTTTTAGGGTTCAACCAGGGCTAGAGTCATGGGTCAGAGCAAAAAAGTCGTACATGTCGAACCCTGAAAACGCAGCAGAGAGAGCCGCTAGAGAGAAGCGATTGATTTTGCATTATATAGACAATCCAGACAACTCAAAATCAAATCCAACTAAAGCTTTCGATGTCGGATCAGCTATAAATTCTACCTCTATTAGTGGCTCTGTGGCCACAGAGTTTTATGGAAATTTTGATATTTTAGAACCGAGATTTTCAGCAAATCTTTATATCACAACTCAGGTTGACGCATACAAGCTGTTAAACGATATAGCTTCAATATTCAGGGGGATTACTTATTTTGCTAATGGCAAAATATACGCTTACTTTGACAAAAAAAGAGATGCGGTATTCAATTTTACTAATGCAAACGTAAAAGACGGTACATTTGTTTATGCTGGCTCTTCAAAAGCAGAAAGGTTCACAACTTGTGTAGTGAGGTATGTGGACAAATACGAAAATTATAAACCGAAAATTGAATATGTTGAAGATCCAGACGGAATAGTAAAATACGGAATTATAGAAAAAGAATTAGTTGCATTTGGTTGTGCGTCCAGGTCTCAGGCAAAAAGACTAGGCAGGTGGTTTTTGTTTTCTTCTCAATATGAAACGGAGACGGTTGAGTTTTCCGCTGGAAAAGAAAGTGCGTATTTAAGGCCTGGCGACGTTGTAAAGATCATCGATAAAACCCGCACGCAAAAGCGGTTTGGTGGTAGAGTTGTAGATTTTGTTAGCGGAGAGCTCAAGGTGAAGGTTGATCAAAATTTGTCTAAAGATTATATTGGAGAAAACATACATATCACCATTGTTAATGATTTTGAATTTTCTGATTCGCTAGATGAAAAAGTAGATAAAATTGTCTTAAGTGAAGAAGGTGAGATAAAACAAAAAACAGTCACCGACGACGACATATCAAACGTGCGCAAGTCGCAAGTCAGAACATACAGAATAAAAGATATTGAGCCTGACACGTCTTTGGTTCCAGTTGAAAACAGAATTGTTGAACTGGAATCTGTAGGGGGAGATCCTCCATTGGACTTTGGTAAAATTAAAATAGGTTCAATATTTATTTTAAATCAAAAAAATGCCGACGTAGAGATTCAGGAAAATTTATTCAAGGTTGTAAATGTTTCTCAGGTTAACGACCTGGAGTATACAGTTCAAGCCATGCAGTATGTTGAATCAAAATTTGATTTGTCAGATAACAAGCTTGACCATAAGATAAATCTCAAATACTCAAAATCTCCAATAGAGTACACGAGGCCTGCCAAGCCAATCGGAGTTCCTCGCATTTCTGTTGTTCCGCTTAATAACGGGCTGGAGCGTGAGTTAACCGTCACATGGGAAGCTGTTGTACCAACTCCCGAAAAATATAAAGTGGTAATTGCCTTGCATGGCGGCGTTAATTTATCCAGCGCTTCGTCTAGTGGCCTTGGCAAAAAGTTTGTTTTAGAGAAAAGCGCGAAAAACGAATCGTCAGAAGTTGTTGATACGTCGGTTAGCGTGAATATCGGAGATTATACTGGGGAAATTGACGTTTCTATTTATTCGGTAGATTCAGAAGGAAATTTAGATTTAATTTATTACTAGCATATGCCTATAAAAGGAAATTTTTATCTACCCCCTGTCGACTATTACGCGGTAACTGGTCGAAAGTGGCAGGTTACTGGCTTTAAGATTCCTTCCGCTCATCCTGATTCGATATTTCTTGATCATTCAACTGGAATGGCTAATGCCTTGTTTTCTGGGGCAATAGAGGGGGGCCAGGGGTATTATACAACTGGCGCAACTGGTATATATTCTGCCAGCGGTCAATATGACTCAAGGGATCTGACTGTATCATGGGGGATCGTAAACCCAGCAACCAACTTGGAGGTTTCTGATGCAGCTCTTCTCGGTCGCTATCTCGAAGGGTTTGAGGTTAATTTTTATGACGAAACAGGGAAGTTTTATAGTGGTATAAATTTTGTAGATGACGGAAGTATACAAAAAGTTGATCTTTTAGCTGGTGGGTCTGGGTATTTAAGTCCAACGGTTGTTGTTACTGGCGTATACGAAGGAGGGGAATACCAGGCGCCCTCTGGAACAGGGGCTTACATCAGGGTTAAGACATTAGGCAGTGGCCTGCATAAAAGCGGAGATATTTTATCCGTTCCCGAAAGCGGTATGGGGTATTTATCTGGGATATACCATGTCGATGTTGTTTCGGGTGGCAGTGGTTATACTCAGGATACAGTTTTGTTAATTACGGGCAGTGGCGGCCCAGGCGTTGAGCAGGATGGCAAAGGGCTCGGTTCGGGAGCAAATTTAAGAATTAACAGGCTCGGGTTAGGAAAAAGATACGGATATTCTTCTGCAAGCCAATTGACTATTCCTTATATTTTAAATAGGGATATTTTTGGTGGTACGGCAAAAAGAAAGTATCAAATCGAAGTTATTGCAGTTGATTACTATAACCAAAGAACTACTGGTCGCTTAATGGTTGACTTTCCTGCGCCAAGGCTTGGAAACGCTGTTTTAACCAGCGTGTCAGATCGAATTTCATTTAATATTAACCCGCCAACTGAAACCTTTGGAGGCAGGAAGTTTGAAAACATAAGCTTGCAGGATATAGCTATATATAGAGACGAGACTCAAAATTTTGAAATAAATAATCAAATAGGTAAAAGCAACTTTTTGACAACCCACCATATTGACGACTCGACTAATGGTAATCGGCTTGCAAATTTCGGGGAAATCACAATTTCTCCAGAGCTTTTTACGGAAGAAGATGCTTTTCGTGGGTATTATTATAAGTTTCTCCCGATTGACGCTTTTGGCACGGGAGAGCCTATTTCATACGCAACAGGTATAAGGGTTAACTCTACCCTTTCGTCTCCCGAGGCTCCTTCTGGTCTTAGGCTTATTGTCGACCCAGAAAAAACTATAGGCACTAATATTGAAGGAACCACAATAACAAACACGTACCTTACTTGGAAAAAAGACAGGCTATTTAGTACAGAAAATTATGAAATTACATTAAATGATGATGTAGAAAAACAATCTCATATATTAACGTGCACCGCGCCGAGTATATCGGGAATTGATTATATGGTCAGCGGCACGGGGGCCACTATTGCAACAAACGATCAAGAAATTTTTATTCCATTGCCGCCCGCTGCATATCCTCGGAAAGTGTTTGACATATTTACTGCTTATGGCGCAGCAGGATTGTCGTGGAGCGCACACACAATTACTTTGGACGAAAAATATTTGCCAAAATTTGGGGATTCATTCGATAATGCTCGGGTTATTGAGGTTCCTGCTGGAAACACTACAAGCGGTTATGTTTATTTTTCTGGAAACGAAGGTTATACCACGCGGTACGTTGCAGACAATAGACTACTGGAAAACGAAGGTCTTGCGCTTGTGGCCAGGAACATTAAAAATCAAGTATTAACCGAGTACGAGCCGCGAGTCAAGATTCCAACCAAAAAAGACGGTGAATATTCTATTAAGATTAGGGGAATCGGATCTGCTGTTCCTTCTGTTTTTAGCAGAACGGTAAGTTTTACCGCAGAAGGTAATTCTAGTCACTTTGCCTTTACGCCAGGAACCTCTCAGTTAAGATT
>Ga0098039_1000604_pt1 | contig 14869 bp, 24 predicted proteins | sample 6_EtaG_FD_75047 | JGI IMG/M metagenome (GOLD analysis project Ga0098039, IMG submission 75047) | Marine viral communities from the Subarctic Pacific Ocean - 6_ETSP_OMZ_AT15160 metaG | ecosystem: Environmental > Aquatic > Marine > Oceanic | place: Pacific Ocean | collected 2015-01-08 | reverse complement strand
TTTACGACAAAGATAGTTTAGTAGGAAGACTTCTTTCTACAAATGGACGTTCTTTACAAAAACATGGTATGGGTGGACAAACAATTGCAGCATGGTTAAAAGATAAAATTGCAATAATTGCTGTGAGTGATGTTAAATCAACAGATGAAATACTTAGGTATATGAAAAATTCCATTCCAAAACTTACTTTTGACCCAAAAAGTTACAAGAAATTTTTTGAAGAAGTTGAGTATATTGATGAAGAAGTTTTTAATTGGTATATCATAAAAGGAAATAAGGAAAAGGGTAAAGTAGCTCATGTTGGAACAGAAAGACAATTAAAATTAAAAATAAGAAAACCTACATTTCCACCTAATCATGTTCTTGCAAAATCAAGAAAAGATTTGAGGATAGGTGATAAGTGGAAAGGTTCTATGGGTGTGTCTGAAGAAATGGTTGATGAAGAAATTCCAACAACTTCTACTACTGGTGTCGCAGGACTTGATACTGGACTTACTTTTGCAAAGAAAAAAGAAGATGAAAAGAAAGCCAAACTTCTTAGAAAGAAGTTAATTGGTGAAATTAAAATGACAAAATTTGCTGGAAAAGATGTATTTATTGTAGATTCAGACATATATCATGCGTGTAGACTTGGAAAGAAACAATATGCAAGATATGAAACATATGTTGGTAATGATACTATTGGATTGGCAATTAGAGAATTTGGTCTGAAATTTCCAAGACGACCAATTATATTACAAAATGGAGAGAATGGGCCGATGCTCTATCTCAAATATGGAAGGAGTTAGAATGGCAGAAGATAAAAAAGAATATGGAATTCAACAAACCAAAGAACTGTTAGATTTTATTTTTTCATTAGCAGAAGCAGTTAAAAAGTCAGCATCAGATGGGGAGTTTTCTTGGTCAGATGGATTAAACTTTATAGAACCACTACAGAAAATTGCTCCAGCAATTGATGATATTGATGAAGTAATTCCAGAAGTTATGGATTTAGATGCTTCAGAATGGAATGAGTTGGTGGATTATGTTCAAGAAAGATTTGATATAGTTACTACTAGTACTGATGGTGAAGAAGATGATGTGGAAACTAAAATTGAAGAAGCACTTAACGCAGGTATAGAGTTATTAAGATTAACTCAAATTATCAAAGCATAGGACAATGGCAGAAGAGCTCCAAGATGTCAAGCTCCAAGTCGGCCTGTTACAACAAGAGGTTGAAGTTCGGGGGAGACAAATTGATGCTCTTTTATCCAAACTGGACACAACTGCAGACCGAATTGTAGATCTGACAGTAGAAATTAAATCATTAAATTCCCGCCAGGAAGAAAACCGGAAAGTAGATGATGAGATTCGTTCTGAACTCAAACTCTTACATTCACGAGCTGGTAATATACATGATGAAATCGGCAAATCTGAACGTCGTGTAAGCGATTCAATACATAAATTAGAAGAAAGAGTCCGTTCAGTAGAACAATGGAAATCTCGTCTTATGGGAATTACATCTATTGTTGCAGCTGCAATTGGAGCAGTAGCGGCTTCTATCATAAGTTGGATGACAAAATGAAAGATACACAAGAATTTTTTACATTGGGTGTTAATAAACCTACCAAAGATCAAATTCAAGATTATTTGGACCGTTTGGGGAATGCTGTAAGGTTATTGTCAAACAAAGACATAATAAGAAACATTGAGCGTTATTTTAAAACCATTAAAAATTTAAAATTAGATCGATCTGGAAGAAAAGTATTGGCGTTTGAAGAATATGAGATAAAAAAGTTTAAAGAATATGTCAAAATTACTGAGGCTAGAGAAGCATATATTTGGGATACTAAACCCAAAACACTTAAAGACGCAGAAGATCCAGAAGTTCAGATTTCAGGTTGGGGTAGAATGTTATTGAGCCAATATAAAAAACAACTTGTTCGTGCATCAGAAGAGTTTTTAAAATGGGCAAAGGGTGGAGATTATGAGTGGATAGAGAATAAAATGAGTTCTTATCATGGAATGTTAGAAGGTATTCAAGAAATTGAAAAATTGATGGCTAAACCAGCTTGGAAAAAGAAAATAACAATGTTGAAAAGAGCTGGAAAATGAAAAGGTTTGAACAATACTTAGTAGAATTTGATAGTCCACAAATTTATTGTGATATGGATGGAGTAGTAGCAGATTTCACTAAGTTTACTGCAGATTATCTTGGAACAAAATTTAAGGATGAATTTTGGGATGATTTACCAGTTGATATGTTTTTACAATTGCCACCAATGTCTGATGCTCACATTCTTTGGAAATATATTAAAAAATTTAGTCCATTCATGCTTACAGCTGTTCCTAGAGAAGAAAGAGGTCCAATAGCAAAGAGGGCATGGAAGGATAAAACTAGATGGATGAAGAAACATTTTAAACTTCCATCAGATAGAATGAAAATTGTCCTAAGAAAGCATAAGAGAAAATTTGCAGTAGATGGTAGGGATAAACGACCCAATGTTTTGATTGATGACCATGCAGGAAATATTAGAGAATTTGAAGCGGCGGGCGGAATTGGAGTTCTTCATACTGATGCATATTCCACTATTAATCAATTAAAGAAAATTGGATATCCATGAAAACTTTTGAAGAATATCAAAGAGATTATAAGGATGAGTATGAGAAGTTTCAGTCTTCTACCAAAATGAAGAAGTACCGTGCTGAATTAAACAAGTATAATAGACAAAAAGGCACATACGGAAATAATGATAAAAAGGATGCATCACATAAAGATGGTAAGATTAAAGGATTTGAGGATGAGAGCATTAACCGAGGTAGAAGAGAGAAAAGTAGATTAAAAAGTGAGTGTAAACAACACGATTAATAAACATTGGCGCGATTGGGCAGGATTAGTATATTTGTTTATCTGCCTGGTTGATTTTTTTATTGCTCCTTTGGTATGGAATTTAATAATGGCAAATCATTGTGCAATACACGATTGCGCAGCAGAAGGTGTGACAAGATGGGAACCTCTCACGTTGGGGGCAGGAGCGATGTTCCACCTAAGTTTTGGAGCCATACTTGGAGCAACAGCCTGGAAGAAAAAGGACGAATTGGAAGTTCATCATCGCAATGGGAGCAGTCCTACTTCTTAGTGGATGTACTTCTTTAAATGCATATTTGTATCCAGAAGGAAGATCGGGAAATCGAGATACATTACCAGTAAGAGTAGAAGAACTTACTGAAATGGCTCAATATTGTAAAGAAGCATATGATAACAAAGATGAAAGTTCTGGTATACGAAATAATGAATTTTCATATACAGTAAAGCAAACTGATGGTATTACAATACTAATTTTTCGTGGTACTGATGTTATAAGTTCAGGTGGTAAAAATATTGGAACTGATATAGATGCGAGGTTATGGAAAGAGGATGGGCTAACTAAACGATGGTATGGTAAACAAGATGCTCCCAAAGTCTTAACAGCTGAAGATTTTAAACAAAAAGTTAAACATGAGTTAGCATTAAAAACAGTATACTTACATCGTGGATTTAGAGATGCTTCTGATTGGATTTTTTCAGATATAAAAGCAAAGCATAAATTAGAAAAAACAGTTTATCTTACAGGACATTCACTTGGTGGTGCAATAGCACAGATTATAGGACTCTGGTTGAACAATGATGGATATAATATTCAAATTTATACTTTTGGTAGTCCCAAAGTCAGTACGACCTATTTTGGAAGTGAGCCCCCTCACTACAGGGTTGCTCTTAGGAATGATCCTGTGCCTTTTGTTCCTCCTTGGCCTTTTCTTCATTCCGGCATTTCGATAGACCCAATAACATTAGATTGGGAAGAGGGCGGAGAAAGAAATAGAGGATCATTTACAAAAATAGATGGGAGAAATCATTCAATAAATGAATATTTTGATATTCTCTTAGAACACGATTTTCCACAACTTTGTGACGAGTGTAAATAATCAAATGGGTTTTTTAAGAAACACAAAAGAAAAATGGGAGAGACTTTGGATGCCCGAGGTTGCGCCTCCGTCTGGAAAAACTGAACTGGAACTGGAAAGAGACAAACAATATGAAACAAAATGGGTTTGGTATCACACAATTCTTGCAGTAGAGTTGTTTGCGTGTAGTGTTTTATTGTTGTGGATTGCGATTGTTTTAACTGTTGGATTAATAATATTATAAGGAATATATGGCGAAGCCAAGAAAACAAACGGTTTTTAAAAAGAAAAAACCAACTCCCAAAAGGACAAGTATAGGTAAATCAATTAATTCAAGACCAAAAAACAAACATAAGAAAAAATGTTGGAAGAAGTACCGTGGCCAAGGGAAATGAAAATTATGAAGTACTGGTTCATAATGCAAAAAAAGATTTCTATTGTGAAACAGTACTTACATATACTCCAGCAGATGGTGGTAAAGGATATATCGTAAAAATTAGGAGTAAGAAAAAATGAAGACTTATCAAAAATTTATAGAAGATAATATGGCAGCGTTGAAACTTGCATTTGCAAAGCACAAATATAAAAAGGGTGGAGGAGAAGTAGATAAGCAACCTGAGGGACCTACATTTAGTATGAAAGGTCGGAAACCAGATGAATCAGGTGATGACGAAAGAGGTAAAGCTATATCAAATTATAGAAAAAAGAAGTGGAAAGAAAAGAAGAAAAAAAAATGAAAACTTATCAAAAATATGAAAGGCAATTATGGGATTTTTTAGTAAAATTAAACATCATGTAAAAAATATTACAAAAGGTGCAAAACAAAGAGCACAAGAAGAAAGAGAACGTATAGAAAAGGAAACTGAAGAGAAACAAAAGCAAGTAGATAAAATTGTTAAAAAGGCGAAAAATAAAGCAAAAGGTCTTGTCAAAAAGGCTAAAAAGAAATAAAATGAAATCTTTCAAGGGATATATCACAGAAGGGGTTTCAAGTATTCCAAAAGGAGGAATGCCAGCATGGACAGAGAGTTTATCTACTGCATTGTTTGACCTACCAAGAGTGGGCCTAAAAGATGTGAGGATTCCTTTATCACCATCAATCTTCAAAAGAATATGGCCTAAGGCAATTCGTTCAACAGCATTTCATGTAACTGATTATGCTAGTATTCCAAAATTGAAAAGGATGCAAGGAAAGAAAAGATCGATATCTGCATTTTATAATATGGACTATGATATGATTAGTTATGGAATTAGAACAGAAGGTGGATATGTTGTAGAGTTGGAAGGTGATGTTCTTGCAGCTGCACCAGATGATATAGCAAGTGCACCAGACAAGTCAGGTAGAAGGTGGATCACTTTGAGCACACTTCTTGATCCAGTGGGGGATAATGGAATGGGTGGCAAAGAAAAACTCAAGGGAATAGAAAATGATATAAGCGAAATGTTAGTAAACATTATTGTAGACCATAGTGATATTACACCATTACCAAATGTTAATAAGGCTTGGAATTATCTTGGTAAGTCAACTGGTGGTAAAGAAAAGTCATTAATCATTAAAGATTATTTGGATAGAATGGAAAAGATCATGAAGAAGTATTCTAGGAAACTGCGTCCACTATTTACAGATTACACCAAGAATAGAACTCTTAATGTAGATCCAGATAGTGGGGATGTTCCACAATGGGATGAATTGGTGGTTAATAATTTTACGATTAAAAAGATCCATGTTGGCCAAGAGTACGCAGAGGATTTTCAAGATGATGATGATATAGATGGATTTCCATTTGAAATGTGGAATGATGATGCTAAATTATCAGACTATATTGCTAAGATTGTGAAAATGGGGAAATGAAATTAAAACAACTGGAGTATAAAAGAAATGGTAGCATATTCACATTTGTCAATGATTGCATTTGTGATATTAGGTTTATCTATGGTAAGGCTAATGATAAATTATAGTTCATTATTGGCGAAGAATCACAATGATGATCCAGATGATGATGTGATCTTTTACTGGCCACACACAGCCATTTGTTTCATAACCTTTTTTACTATTATACTATTTTGGTGGACTTCTTATCCGTTGAGAGATTTGAGTTATTACCCAAATGAAAATTGGAATTTGTTCACATTTTTACTATACCTTTCCGTACCATTTTTGTTTTTTATGGTTAGTGAAGTAGTTGCACCACAACCCGAATCATATAAAGACAAAGAAGTAAATTTACGTGAATATTATTATTATAATCATAAAGTTATATTGGGATTAGCATGGTCACTACAAGTTATGCTTCTCGCAAATCTTTTTGTATTCTTTAAAGGTGAATTGGAATCATTGAAAGTACTAGGAAGAATTCTTATGCTTGCAATTATGGCTCCGATGGTATTGAGTAGTAATAAAAGAATACATGAAATTGGTATGGCAGTCTTTTTTATAGGATTCGTCTATACTATAATAAAGTATCATATTTACCCTGTAATATAGAGATAATAATGAAATTTAGACAATACCTAAGAGAAGATGCACTCAACTTAGCACTTCCACCAAAGGTAAGATCTGCTATTATGAATGCTGGTGGCAAAATCTATCAAGTCGGTGGAGCTGTGCGTGATGAGATATTGGGTAAAATTTCTAAAGATTTAGACCTGCTTGTAGTTGGAATAGATTTAAAGGAATTATCTAAAATTGTAGGGAGATTTGGTAAGACTAATATGGTAGGTAAAGCATTTGGAATTATTAAGTTCAAACCAGAGGGGTCTGATGAAGATATTGATATTTCAGTTCCAAGAGTAGATGAGAAGAGTACGGGGAAGGGACATAAAGATTTTAAAGTCAAATTAGGAAAAGGAATCACTCTCAAGCAAGATCAATTGAGAAGAGATTTCTGGATGAATGCTTTGGCTAAAGATGTAGAAACAGGAGAAATTCATGACGTTGAGGGCCAAGGCAAGGTAGACATCGAGAACCAGCAGGTTAGGGTTATTGGTCCTCAAGCGTTCAAAGATGACCCACTTAGAATGTTGAGAGCAGTACAGTTTGCCGCACGGTTTGATTTCTCAATTGAACCAAAAACACTAGATCAAATTAAGAAGAATGTCAGACTAATTAAGACAATTTCAGCAGATAGATTCCAAGAAGAATTTCGAAAAATGTTTGAAAAGGGTACACCAAGTATTGGAGTAAACTATTTAAAGGAAACAGGAATTCTTAGACAATTATTTCCGAAATCTAGTGGGAATTTTCCAATAGAATTTGACAAACTTGATAAGAAAGCATTTCCTGCATTTCTGGCAATACTACTTAAAGAACATTCATTCACAGATATTCAAAAGAAGATGAGATTATCTAATGAAGATGCTAGAGCAGTTTCAGAAGTTATGTACTACATGGCAATGACAGACACAGGAAAACAAGAAGATTCTGAAAGTGGATTAATACATTTTGTGGGACAATCCTCATCAAAGGGAATATCCAATGTTGAGGCTGTTCTTTCTGTTACTAGAAAAACTTCAATATCTAATAGATTGAAGATGATGAAAAGAATGGGAAAACCTACCAGTATGAAAGAATTAGGAATAGGTGGTAGAGACTTAGTAAAATTAGGACTAAAAGGAAAGAAGATTGGGGATGCTCTTCAATTCTCTTTAGATCATGCAATAGAAAGTGGGAACAATGATTCAAAATATTTATTGGATAAAGTAAAGAGTAAGTTTGGAGTAAAATGATTAAGGTAGAATCAATTCTAAAGTGGGCGGTCGAGGGTTTGTTATTGAAAAAAATAAAATTAATTAGATCTCAAATTTTAAGTAAAAACACAGATGCGGTAGCAATATCAGATAAAGACCTTCATGTTACTTTAGCTGCTGGACCAGGCTGGAAAAAGTTTAAGAATCAATTTAAAAATATAGATTTTGATGAACCAGATTTTAAAATGGATATAGAACCAAATTTTAAAGTTATTGAAAAGGGATCATCTAAATCATGGTATATCAAACTGAAAAATCAACAAGATTGGAAGGATTATGTAACAGACCTTTTTCAAGAAAATATAGACCCCAATAGAATATTTCATATTTCACTGGCAAATCTTACTGGAAAGGTGGGAGATTCAGTTGCTCTTGTGGAAAGTAAAAAACATAATCATTCTAAATATAGTAACAAGCACAGACATATAAAGCCATTTAGAGGTAGAAGATGAAAACATTTAAATCATTCCGTGAATTTGGTGAAGTATTTAAAGAAGAATTGACTAAAGACATCACCAAATATTCCTCTAAGGATTTAAGTAATAATGCTAAACATGGAAAACCAATTATAGCCTTTTCAAAGTTTTTGTATATGGATGATTCAAGCTCTGGTAAAGCTGCTAGTGGTCAACCAAAGGGAAAAGAAGAAGGCACTGCTATATACATGACTGTTACTAAAGATACGAGTGGTGAGTACTTATATCCTAAAAATTCTTTTTATGTTGGACATGATAGAGTAAACACAGATGGTCAAATGGTTATGGGGTGGACAGGAACAGCAAGATTAGTGACTTATGATAAAAAAGATGCCATTACTTATATTAAGAAATTTGGAAATCTAGCATTTCAAAAGAAACAAATAGAAAAAGGTAATAAAGGATGGGATGCTTGGCCACCTACTTATGACCTAACAGGAGATTTTATAGGTCAGGGGCCAGGAAGTAAAATCAAAAAAATAACCAGTTTAGACCAGATAAAGTACTAATGAAAACTTATACAGAATTTAAAGAAGGTTTCTTTAGCAAAAAATCTAAAGAAGATCCAGATCAAAAAGAACTAGAAGATCTTGGTATGAAATCATCTGGTAGAGGTGGTTGGTCTAAGAAAGAACAAGACCGATATAATGACCTTTGGATGAAACAACATAAGAAGGGCAAGACTCCAACATTATCACCACCTAGTGTGCATGGTGATGATTCATGGGGAACTAAGACTAAAAAACTTCAGAAAAAACTTGGACTCACACAAAAAGACCATAAAGGGGTATTATAATGATTCTATTTGAAACATATCTCGATGAAGGAGTTCATGATCCAGGTATATTCAAGGTAGTATTCACTGCTGGTGGGCCGGGGTCTGGAAAGTCTTTTATTGCTGGAAAAGCGGGATTAGGTAAATTTAGTGCATTTGGTATGAAGACTGTCAACTCAGATAACATTTTTGAAAAATTACTTAAAGATGCTCAAATGGAACCAATTCCACAACAGATCTTTTCACCAAAGGGACAAGAGATAAGAGGGCGTGCTAAAGCATTAACACAAAAAAGACAAAAGGGTTATCTTCAAGGTAGGCTTGGACTTGTGGTTGATGGTACTGGCAAAGATTATAAAAAAATTAAACAGATGAGTGATTCATTGCGAGCACTTGGATATACTTCTTATATGCTCTTTGTAAACACTTCCCTTGATGTTGCTCAACAAAGAAATATGATGAGAGCAAGAAAGCTTGATAAAAATGAAGTGGAAATTATGTGGAAAGCAGTCCAACAAAATATGGGCAAGTTTCAACAATATTTTGGCCGACAAAATTTCATCTTGGTTGATAATAATTCCCCAAGTCAAGATGTATTGAATGATTTATATGTACAGATGAAAAAAATAGTTAAAGAACCTGTGACACATAGAGCCGCTCTGGCGTGGATGAAGGATCAACTACCTTCATAACTTGACAAATTTACAAAGTTCTGTTATAATACAGTATTAACTGTATTTGAGAATATTAATTATGAGCATGATTACAGATTCCAAGTTTCTTGGATTACTATCTCCAAAATTAGAAAAATTTAAACAAGTCAGAGATCATCTCTGGAATTTTAGATGCCCACTTTGTGGCGATTCCAGAAGAAATAGATCTAAGGCGCGGGGATACGTCTATAGAAAGAAGACAGACCTTTTTTACAAATGTCATAATTGTGGGGCTGGATTATCAATGGGAAATTTCATTAAAGAAATTGATCCAACTCTCCATAAACATTATATAATGGAAAGATATAAAGCTGGCGAAACTGGTAAGAGAAAAACCAAAGAACCAGACTTCAAATTTGAACCTCCTAAATTTAAGCCGAAAAAGACTACTATACATTTACCATCTATAGGTTCTTTACCTAAAGAACACTATGCTCGTGCTTACTATGAGGCAAGAGAAATTCCAAATCATTTTATGGACAAGATCTTCTATACAGAAGATTTCAAGAAATGGGCCCAATCAGTATGTCAAGTGGATTATTCTACTTTGATGAGTGGAGAACCACGACTAGTGATACCTTTCTTTGATAGAGATAACAAACTCATTGGAGCACAGGGAAGGGCCCTCAGAGAATCCAAAATCCGCTATGTAACTATCAAGGTACATGAGAATGCACCAAAAGTATTTGGTCTGGAAAGATGGAATTCTAAGAATCCTACATATCTAGTAGAGGGTCCGATTGACTCGCTTTTTCTTCCAAATTGTCTTGCTATGGCGGGCGGTGATATGAGAGATAATGATTTTTTGGATAAGTCAAAAACTACAATAGTGTTTGATAATGAACCAAGAAATTATGAAGTCTGGAATAAGATGGAAGTTTTATTGAGGAAGGGGTGGAAAGTAGTAGTATGGCCAGATTCAATAACCTGTAAAGATATCAATGATATGGTTCTTGCTAGTATAAAAGAAACCAGATTAGTGGAAATTATAAATAAGAATACTTACTCGGGTATAGAGGGTGAGTGGGAAGCGAGAAGGTGGAAACGGTTATGGTGAATGAAGGTGGCGAACCACAAAGTAAAATAGAGGTTCATGATCTTGGTTTTGTAAAACTTCTTGATGTAATGGGTAATGATGAAGAAGTAGAGAATGCTGCGCGAATTAGTTATGGTGAAGGAACACGAAAGGTAAGTCAAACACGGAATCTCATCCGATACCTAATGAGACATAAACACACCTCGCCCTTTGAGATGTGTGAAGTCAAGTTCCATATAAAACTTCCCATATTTGTAATGAGACAACTCGTCAGGCATAGGACGGCAAACCTAAACGAGTACTCTGGTCGTTATTCAGTTATGAGTGATGAATATTATTTGCCTCAGGGTGATTACCTGCAAAAACAATCCAGTACAAATAACCAAGGTCGGGGTGAAATACATCCACATAGGGGAGCTCTTCAGTTTGAATTTAATAGAGTATATGATAACGCTAATATAGCATATCATAATCTATTAGAAGAAGATTTAGCAAGAGAGTTAGCAAGAGCCGTACTCCCTGTTGCGAATTATACAGAAGTGATATGGAAAATAGACCTGCATAATTTTTTTCATTTTGTAAAATTAAGATCAGATAGCCATGCCCAGCGTGAGATTAGAGATTATTCAGACGCAATGTATGAATTAGTAAAACCCCATTTTCCCTTATGTTGCGAGGCTTTTGAAGATTATGTATTAAATGCAAAGACTTTTTCAGCACAAGAAATGGAAATAATAAGAGACAATCTTCCTAACATTACTGCATCAAAACGATTGTCAGAACGAGAACAGACAGAATTTTTAGAAAAAATAGGAGAACAAGAATGAGATTACCAACCACTTACCAAGAGTTCATACACCTTTCAAGATATGCAAGATGGGATTACAAAGAAACACGAAGAGAAACCTGGGATGAAACAGTAGAAAGGTATTTTAATTTTTTTGAAGAATGGTTGGAAGAGAAAAATAATTATAAATTAGAAAATGGACAAAAAGTTGAATTAGAAAAGGCAGTAAAAGAACTTAAAGTAATGCCATCAATGCGGTGTCTGATGACAGCTGGCCCCGCCCTTTGGAAAGAGAATGTGGCAGGATATAATTGTTCTTATGTAAAAATAGATAGTCAGAGATCATTTGATGAAATTCTTTATGTATTAATGAATGGTACTGGAGTTGGATTTTCTATAGAAGAAGCATACACTTCACAACTTCCTATAATTCCTGATGAATTGTTTGATACAGATACTACCATTGTAGTTGCTGATTCTAAATTGGGATGGGCTAGGGCGTTCAAAGAATTAATTTCATTACTATATGATGGGCATGTTCCGAAGTGGGATGTGACTAAAATTAGGCCTGCTGGAGCACCCCTCAAGACCTTTGGTGGACGGGCATCTGGGCCTCAACCATTGGAAGATTTGTTTAATTTTACTATAAATACTTTTAAGAACTCAATAGGCAGAAAATTACATCCAATAGAATGCCATGATATAGTTTGTAAAACGGCTGAAATTGTAGTTGTGGGGGGAGTGCGTAGAAGCGCCCTTATCAGTCTTTCTGATCTTAATGATCGGGAGATGCGTTTTGCTAAACATGGTGAGTGGTATATCAAAGATGGGCAGCGAGCCCTCTCTAATAATTCAGTTAATTATAAAGAAAGACCAGATGTTGGCACTTTCATGCGAGAGTGGTTATCTCTATATGATTCAAAATCTGGAGAACGTGGAATATATAATAGTTTATCAGCTAAAAGAACAATAGAAGGATTAAATGAAAGATACAAAGACGGAGAGGGAAATTACATTGAGAGGCGGGAACCCCGACCAGATTTTGGCACAAATCCTTGCAGCGAAATCATTCTTCGGTCACGGGAATTCTGCAACCTTTCAGAATGCATTATCAGGCGGGATGACACTAGCGAGTCTCTCAAAGAGAAAGTTAGAATTGCAACTATCCTTGGGACCTTTCAATCCACTCTTACAGACTTCAAATACCTCTCAAGAGAATGGAAAAGAAACTGTGATGATGAAAGACTTCTCGGTGTTTCACTTACTGGAATAATGGACAATCCATTGACTAATGGGACTAAAAAGGGATTGGATGAACTTCTTCAAGAACTTAGGGACTTAGCATATGAAACAAACAAAAAATGGGCAGACAGACTTGGAATCCAACGAGCCGCTGCCATTACTTGTGTCAAACCAAGTGGTACTGTATCTCAGCTTGTTGATTCTGCTTCTGGTATTCATGCCCGCCATAATCCTTATTATATCCGTACTGTAAGGGCAGATAACAAAGATCCACTTTGTAAGATGATGAAAGAGGCGGGGTTTCCTAATGAACCTGATGTGACAAAAGCAGAACATATGACAGTTTTTTCATTTCCAATGAAGAGTCCCAAGGGGGCTGTTTGTAGGAATGAACTTTCAGCAATTAGTCAATTAGAACTTTGGAAAACTTATGCTTCAAATTGGTGTGAACATAAACCATCTGTAACAATTTCTGTTAAGGAAAATGAGTGGCCTGAGGTACAAGCTTGGGTATATAAATACTTCGACGATATCAGTGGCGTTTCATTTTTACCACATTCTGAACACGCTTATCGCCAAGCCCCATATCAAGACTGCACTAAAGAAGTATATAATGAAGTTTTAAAAACCATGCCTAAAAATGTGGATTGGGCAAAACTATCAAAATACGAATCACAAGACTACACTGTAGCAAGTCAAGAACTAGCATGTATAGGTACTTCTTGTGAAATAATATAAGGAAATAAATGATATCATTACTTAAATGGTGGTTAATATTTTGTTTAACACTACTTGGGTGTGTAATAGGTACATATTTTGATATTCATAACCTTATATACAATGCAGATGTAACTAAATTAAGTTTTCTAATTATATTAATATTTTTCTCTACATCAATTTGGATTGGAAATAAAACATATAAATTAGAAAAGAATGATGAATATAGCCAAAATACTAGTGTAGGATGGTTTATAGCAGAATCTTGTTTAGCACTTGGTATGGTCGGAACCGTAACAGGATTCCTTTTGATGTTGGGAACAGCATTTGCAAATGTAGATGTTACTAATTCTGCAACACTACAACAAGCACTTGCGGATATGGCAGTAGGTATGAGTACTGCACTATATACTACTTTGGTTGGATTGATATGTTCACTCATTATAAAGGTTCAACTTGTGAATCTTGAAGTGGCGATCAATGAACCATGAGAGATTTAAATCTACAATTGGTTTCACTGATCTACTTTTCAATATTCTTTTAGGTTTTGCATTTCTTTTCATAGTAGCATTCCTTTTAATAAAACCAGAAGCGAAAAAAGAAGATTTTGAACGAAGGGCAGAATTTGTTGTTGTTTTGGAATGGGATCATGATGCCAATGGAGATATAGATCTTTATGTTGAAGACCCCACAAGGAAACAGGTTAGTTTTAGACATCAGAATTTAAACTATATGCATCTTGATAAAGATGATTTAGGATCAATGAATGATACTATAACTAATGCGGATGGGAGTACATCAACTGTTAAAATCAATAGAGAGGTTGTAACTATTCGTGGAATTATTGCGGGGGAATATATTATTAATGGTCATTATTATTCTGAGAGATCCTATACACAGCTAGAAATAAAAAAAAGACAAAATCTAACAGTAAAGGTGGAATTGCATAAGGTCAATCCATATTCAATATTGTGGGTGGGGGAAAAGAAGTTTACCCATAGAGGACAGGAAGAAACATTTGTCCGCTTTCGATTAGATAAGGATGGAAATATTCTTCCACCATTTACATTTGAAAAGAAGAAATTTGTAACTCCATTAATGGCTATGGGCAATTATCAAGGTGGTGGTGCAGAAGCTTATGATGAGGAAAATGGGGAGCTTACAAGATGATAGAAAGTTTAGTTTTTGGGTTGGTGATTCTTTCAGCAATATGTCTTTGGTTATTAATAGAAGGAAGAAAAAGCCCAAAATTTTTAATTTGGTTTATCCCCCTTCTTCTTGTATTGGTTTCATCGACTTATGTTACATATACTTCAATATTGGGATATCCGAGAGTTGAAAAACCGAAGGTGGGACTATATCTTAAACATTTTATTGATGAGCCAAATTGGATTTATTTGTGGATTGTAGACAAAGACAAAATCCCCATATCTTATCAGCTGGTGTATACAA
>Ga0098039_1000603_pt1 | contig 14875 bp, 20 predicted proteins | sample 6_EtaG_FD_75047 | JGI IMG/M metagenome (GOLD analysis project Ga0098039, IMG submission 75047) | Marine viral communities from the Subarctic Pacific Ocean - 6_ETSP_OMZ_AT15160 metaG | ecosystem: Environmental > Aquatic > Marine > Oceanic | place: Pacific Ocean | collected 2015-01-08 | reverse complement strand
GAGATCGGAGACATAACCCCTGCGCTACAGGTGATGCTGTTGCGCCTGATAGAGACACGGAAATTCCGTAGGATAGGGGAGAACGAGGACACAGAGTTCACCGGCAGGTTTGTCTTTGCTACAAACTGTCTGGACTCAGGCTTTCGTGATGACCTATACCAAAGGATAGCCACGTTCAGGCTAAAGTTAAAGCCATTAAGGCAGCGTATGGATGACGCAAGGCTCATACTCAAGGACATCCTCACCGACGACGAGTACGAGGACTTGATAAAGTTACTCCATGACGGAGCCAAGGCTAGTCATTGGGCAAACCCTACCTTACTCGGTGGCAATGTCCGTGAGCTACTCCGATTGGCAACCCAATATAAAGTTCTAGGCCGAGACAGCCTAGACTTACGTTGGGAAGGCGACCGATAACCACGGGTACACATAACACAGCGATAGGCTATAACCCTAGTGTGGATTACAACAGGCAACCATAACGTGGCGATAGGCAATGATACAGGTATTGTGTAGACTAAAGAAAAACTTTCAACCATTAACCGGGTTGGCACGATTCCTGCTTATTACTAATCGTTAAGAAATTTTCCCTCTTAACACACAAAAATTTTGCGCTAACTGTTACACGGCGCAATTTAACAAAGTAAACATATAACACAAATGATAGCTACAACCTACGAGGTGGAGCATTTCCAGTCTGGAGATTGGAAAGACTTCAAGTTTCACGTACCAGAATTCAAGACTACAGCAGACGTAGTCTCTAGGTATGGAGAAGAGAAAACGCTAGGCTTGCTGAACCAGCAGGTTAGCGCACGGATTCGGTCTACGGTAAAGAACTCGTTGAAGCCTAACGGCAAGACGACGGAAGAACTACGGGCCGAACTGACGGCAAAGTATCCTGACTTGGTAATCTACTCCAAGGAGGATGCAGACAAGTGGACTCCGGAAGCAGGTGGCGGGGAGACTCCCGGCAAACTGTTCAAGAAGGCCAAGGCATACTTTGCCGCTGGCGAATTCGATCAGGGTAAAGCTGCTCTTGCCCGTATGGAGGAACTGATGAAAGAGCAGAAGGCTGCCGAAGCGCAGGCCTAACACACAGGGGTAGCGTAGCATGGTGTCGTACGAGAGGTACGAACGGGTCTTCATGCTCTGAGAAACACTACGCTATCCCGACTTCTATACACATGGATAACGCTAATAAACTCCACGAAGAAACAACCCTAGAGGATCATTCGAATCTTCTACGTAAGATACGCACCAAGGGTACAGCTAGGCGCTCAACATACAGCCCAACCAATGCCCATAAGATAAAGCCAATCTTGGACAAGCTGCTCGATGGCCAGAAAGATATGCTGGTCACGGCAGAGGACACAGGCTACACGGCCAATACCCTTTATGTAAAGTTACTCGACGGGTTCAAGTTTCTTGTTGACAACTCTACAGAGTACGGGCCAATCTACGCAGAGCTACGTACTCAGGTTTCGTTTCGCAAGACGGATGCCGGAGTCTTGATTTACTTCAAGGATACCACACGTAACCAGATTAGAGCCAAGGAACTACAGCACGAATTTGCAGACTCGTCTGTATGGAAGGCAGAGTTGCTTGCTTGGTTGCAGGACGCCAAGGAGATGGATACCTTTAACAGAGAAAACATAATGATAAACAAGGCAGACACCAATTGGTTGGAAGCCCAGAAGAAACTTGTAGACTTCGAGTTCGACTCGGATGGTAGCTCACTAAAGGTGGTAAGATAATGCCCTTAGTAATACTAGCTGCATCCTCTATCTTTTTTACCCTGCTATTCCTGACTCTCTTTATCATAGACCTACATGACAATTGAGGAGTTACTAGACTGCACGGTGGAACAGCTAGAGTCCATGTCGGATGAGGATTTAATCCAACACTTCGACAGCTATTTAAAGTTAACCGAGCCACAGGTGACGTTGGCTAAACCTAAGACTGCGCGTAAGAAACGTGTACCGAAAGAAAAACTAAACCTGCTCGACAAGGCAGAGCTATTAAAGAGAACCTATGGAATTACTTAATCTAGAGAAAACAAAAGACGGTAAGCTAATACTAAAGATAGATGCGTCCTTAATAAAGGAATCAGCGTGCGAGCGTAGGCTATGGTATATGTTGTGTCGTGGGCTACGCAAGCGGAACTCGAATCACAAGATGGAGTACGGCACGGCAGTTCACAAGGCCTTGGAGTCGTACTACTTTGACGGTGACGAGGAGAAGGCAGTCAACGTGGCCATAGACCACTACGTCGATGTGCTTGTACCCGACAAGGACTTCCGTGACCTAGCCCATCTGGTCAACCTGCTCAATCAATACTTCAAGGAGGACACGGGACTGACAGTACGCAAAGACCCTGACCCACTGTTGGAGATGCGCTTTGCCTACCCGTACCTGCAGACACCAGAACTGGACGTATTATTCTGCGGCACGATAGACTTCGTTGGAACCTACTTCGGCAGACCTGTCATCGTAGACCATAAATCCACGGCAGCCTACAGCAGTGCTGGCTACTTCGCATCCTACAAGGTCTCGCCGCAGCTTATGTTCTACAATCTTATATGGCAAAAGCTATTCCCTGAAGAGCGTATGGGCTGCATGATTAACGGCCTGTTCCTTGGTCGCTCTAACCGAAACAAGTTTGAGCGTAGCGAGATATACGAGTTCAGTCGTGATAGACTGGACAAGTTCCAAGCCTACATTGATGACCTTGTCTACAGGATAAGGCGCAAGCTTGAGATTTACTTCGACACGCACGCAGACCAAGGGGGCGAGGATATATTCCTTAGTAACTTTGCCTGTTGCGAGACACGGTTTGGCCTCTGTGCGTTCACTCCCCTGTGTACAGCGAACTCCAGCAACGACAGGGAATCCATAGTCAACATGGACTACGTACGCAAGGTCTACGATCCACTACAGTTTCAACTATGACGCAAGAATACTATATAAGCGCAGTAGACCAAGTGGTAGACCTGACTTATAAGCTGAAGATGGCGCACGAAACGTCATACAGATCGTTGTCTTTTGCGTGGGGTAGGGTACACGAACTGGAAGAGCAACTGGAAGATTTGGAGAAAGAACATGGAAGTACAACAGAAAACATTAACAGCTAGGCACGATGCCTACTTGGACGGCATGGATAACTTTACCATGCTACGCTACACGGCAGCTATGGAGTCCCTTAACAAGACTCTTGAAGCTACGCTACAGGACAATGACCTAACAGGGATGCTGACTGCTGACTCTGTCAGTCATACCTCGGCAATACTTGCGGCAGCAGACATGTTAGGCAGTAAGCTAACCGCACTGGACAAGTCTTTGCAGAATATGTCCGTGCTAATTGGAAGGACGCTTAGCAAGTGAAGATACAACTGGATACGGTAGCCGGTAAGCGTGCGCTTTTTGTGGCGGCGGAGTGTGTTAGTCTGCTGGACGCAAAGCAAAAGGACTACGGGCCGGGGAACATTAGCCGGTTCGGTGTCAAGGGACTTAGCGTACGTTTGTATGACAAGATAGAGCGCCTCGCAAATCTGTTGATGGACAGAGAAGAGTCTCCGCAAAACGAATCGCTGGAGGATACCTTCAAGGACATTACAAACTACGGACTCATCGGGCTTATGCTACTGCGCGACCAGTGGCCCAGCGAAGAGCAGCTAGAATTCGACACTTTCTACGGTGTCATCGAACCAGAAACAAAGATAGAAGTAACAACAGAAAAAGAAAATGTATAAACCACTGATAGCAATCGTGGGTCACAGCGGCAGCGGCAAGAGTACGGCGTTGCGTAACCTAGACCCAAAGACAACCTACATCCTAGACTTGGAGCGTAAGGGATTCCCTTTCCCTAACGCCAGCAGGTTCAACATAGTTCCCGTAGAGAACGCCAATGCTTTCCCTAGAATGCTGGAGAAAGTTCTAAAGGAAGACAACTGCGAGACCGTCGTGGTCGAGTCCTTTACCAAGTACGTGGAGCAGGTGAACACACTGGCTGTGAACTCGTTCAAGGGCTACGATATCTGGTCGTTCTACAACAGGACTATCCGCAACATGCTGGACTCCATCAAGAACGACAAGGCTACCGTGATCTTCACTGCCGTAGACGACATCGTGAAGATACCGCAGATTACAGGTGGCGAGTCCTCGCACCGTAGAGTCAAGGTGCAGGGTAAAGTTCACGAGGGCGCGATAGAGAAGGAGTTCCTTATGGTACTGTTCACCGAGGTACGCAAGAACGAGAAGACTGAAGAGATGGAATACTTCTTTCAGACTAACACGGACGGGGTTACGTCAGCCAAGACTCCAATGGGTATGTTTGACGAACAACTCATCCCGAACGATATCGTTACGGTACTAAAGAAAGCGGAGGAATACTATGCTTAAAGAAAAACCATACGCATTCTCACGTACCATACATACGCTACTTGGTACTGTGCTAGAAAAGACTAAGACATTTTCTAATACAACGGAATACATACGTGTACCAAGGCCGGTGCTGGATGCTGGAGTATATTTGTTGATGAATGATAGCCAGCCTGTTTATGTTGGCCAATCAGAATGTGTTATGAGTCGTCTCTGTAATCATGTGGTAAATGAGCCAAAGGATTTTGATGACGTTCTCATAATACCACAGGCAGGTAGCTGGCATAAGTACGAAAGGATGGAGCTAGAAAAGACGCTAATAACTACGTATAAGCCTAAGCTGAATATAAAAGGAAACCCAGACCACCACTATAATAGCGTACAATATCATATGGATGAAGTAAAAGCCGGAAGGAGCGTGCTAGAATAATGAAACTAACAACCAAAGAAAACGCAGAACATATACAATGGGCTAGAGACAACTACCACACCAAGGTTGGAATCTCTGGTGCGATTAAAGCCATGTGGCATCCGGTGGTACGCGAAGAGATGCACCGCTTGCGCTTGGCGCAGATGAAAACCATAAGGCTAAAGGTCAAGGAGATGGGCATAAAGAAAGCGGAGAACCGTTACGAATGAATGCCGCAAAAGACCTAGTCGAAAACGTGGAGATAGACTACAGCGGTAGTCGCTACAAGGACGATGCATACGTTTTGTACGCAACGTGGATCGAGACAGGAAAAGCTTTGACTGATGATGAGCTTGATGCACTAGACATTGATGAATGCCTAGAGATGGTAAGATGAATTTAAATCTTGAGGTGCGTAATTGCGGTAACATAACAACCTCATCAGTGCGTGTTACCGTTGACTTGGGCCTCCTTAGCCCTGCTGATAGAGGGGACAGGGTTGGTAAGACAACTTAGCGTATATCTGTGTGGCGCGGCAGACACCTCAAGATAACTTTTACTATGAAAAAGAAACCAAGGGTAAAACTAGGGCGGTTGTTCGTTGTATTCAACAACCGCAAACGCAAGGCAGCTAACAAGTCGTATATCTTTACGTATCTTGACAGCAAGAATAAGCCTGTTCCGTATATGTTCACGGACAGCCAGCTAAAAGAAGCTAGGGACAGGGCGATTATAAACAGAGAGGACTGTCTACCATTGTCTAGATGGTGGAGGTTCTAGAGATTACTTTCCCTATGAGTGTAGGGGATACGTGTACGATACACCATAATAAACATAAACTACATACATAATAACTAATGGCTAAGATAAGTCTAAAGGACATTACGGAAAGTTCGGGTAGGCCTTACCTCCCGAACGGTACATACACGCTTCGCATCGTCGAGGCAGAGCGCAAGGTTAGCAGCAAGGGCAACGACATGGTTGCTGTTGTCGCTGAAGTTGTAGAACCCACAGAAGTTAACGGGCCTAGAGGTTTCGTTGAAGTCGGTGGCGTTCAGGTTAGGGACTACCCGCTGATTCCATCTCGGAGTCTGAAGGAGTACCACAAAATCTTCGACCTGCCCGACGAGTTCGAGTTGGAAGATTACGATGAGATCGCTGAGGGTCTCAAGGGTAAGGCTTTTAAAGCTGTACTCTACACGAAGACTGAGTCTAGAATGGATGAGATCACAGGCGACCCTATGATCGATCCCATAACTGGGCAGCCGTTGGCGAACTATCGCTACAACGTGGAGCGCAGGTTAGAAGCTGCCGAAAGCCACGATCTGTCAGGGTTCTAGTCTCTAACGAGGCTTGCGGTATGGTGCGTAGAGAGATTCTACGACAGGTAAATGAGTTCTCTCATTCCCCTCTGAAACAAACGCAAGTCTCACTTAAAGAAAATGAAATGAAATCCAAATCAGACAGCAGGGTAAAGAGGTATCGTTCGGTGTTAATACCCGAAAGCCTACACTATAAACTAAAGGAACGGGCCAGAGACAACAAGCTACGCTTAAACCAGTACATACCCCGTCTCCTGTCCAGAATACTACGAAACAAAGATGACAGTAATTGAACAAATAAAGCAAGAGTTGACAAGTTTGGCTCCCGAAAAAGTACAGGACTGTGAAGCCTTGGCGCACAGGTTAAAGGAACTCATGGCCAAGGTTCTGGTTGTTGGATACAAGTCCGGCTTCCAAGATGCCGCATCATTGATCCTGTCCTACGCAGACGATCACTTCAAGGCTAACAAGGACTTCAACAAGGAGTCCGAAGAGATCGCTACAGAGAAGCTCATGGAACTGGAGTTTCCCGAAGATGCGTCATAAGCCCACTGAGACATACTCAGGCTTAACTGTTGTAATCGACACGCCCTCGCGGTTTGACCGTCACGTTCTTTTGAGCGGTTACGCGGGGGCGTTTTTTGACTCTACACTTGCAGTTAGTCGTGACGCTTGTGACCTGCGTACGCTGTCTACGTTGAACGCAGGCTTCCTGCCGAACACCCGTGTTGTGTTGTTGCTTGGTCGAAAGAGTTTGCATCAGTACAAACCCGGCGTGGGCCTTGATGAACAGAGAGGCAACCCTTGGATGGAGGGTGACGTTATACACATGGCGTCGTATATGCCACAGGATGCCTTTGACCGTAAGAATTATTTCAACCCAAACGTAGAGTACGGAGGCAGCGATGATGATAAGGTCACACATGGGAAGACCAAGCGACAGAACTGGAGGTTTTGGTTACGTAAGGATATCCGCAAGGCGTGTCGGTATCTGTTGATAAAGCCAAAGCTGCAGGATTTCGCTGAAGTAATCTATCCGCCCTATGAGTCGGTGGTGCAGGAGCTTACGGAGACCAAGGGTAAAGACCTGTTCTTCGATGTTGAAACCGCCAGCGACCTGACGCTTACATGCTTTGGTTATGGCTGGTCAGAGGCCAAGGCTACCTGTGTCCCGATGTACGAAATCCCACGCCGTGCGTACTACTATGGTAGTCTGGGTACGGCAAGAATTTTAAGAGCCTTGGCGGTGGCATTCCGCGACAATACGGTGGTAATCCACAACGCCTTGTTCGACCTCTTCGTCATGGCCCATAAATATGGTATCCCAGCACCCCATAAAGTCTACGATACCATGCTTGCACACCACCGCCTATACCCTGAAGTCGAGAAATCCCTAGGCCACTGCATCTCCCTCTACATAGACCGCGAGTACCACAAAAACGAGGGCGTCTTTGAACCCCGCAACCAACAGCAAATCCTCTCCCTCTACCACTACAACGCCAAGGATGTCATCAGCCTAGCCCTACTAAAGCCAAAGCTAACCATCCACGCGAAACAACTCTACGCCGAGGACAGCATCCAGCAGGTAAACGACAGCGTCACACCGTACCTGACTGCCATGCTGCAGGGTATCAACTATAACAAACAAGACCTAGACGACCGCGTGGCGTATAACAATCGCTACTGCGCCCAGATATCCCGTATGCTGAGGCTGCTCGTAGGCTACGAGTTGAATCCCAACAGCCCCAAGCAGGTCTCTGCCTATTTGTATGACGGTATGGGGTATAGAAAACCGGCCAAAGACCTGACGAACGAGAAGACCCTGCTGCAGTTGCGACTAAAGCACCCGAACCCTGTACTCACGATCATACTAAAGTACCGAGAGATAGCGAAGCAGTCTGGTCAGTTGAAGTTCCCTCCGTATGTTCCACGTGGAACAACCAAGGAGAGAATTACCACAGCCTATAACCTAGCCGGAACCACCACGTTTCGTTTGGCGTCCAAAAGATTACTTGGACGCTGGGGTACGAACGTGCAAAACTTCCCCAAAGGTCTGCGAAAGTTATTCCTACCCGATGAAAACAAAGTCTTCGTACAGGTCGATCAGTCAGGGGCAGAAGCCCTTGTTGTTTCTTACCTCTGTACTGAAGGTAACTTTCGCAGCCTCTTTCTACATGGGATTAAAAGTCACGTGTACGTTGCCCTTCGTTTGTTTGCCGAGGTGTGGGCTACAGAACTGGATCGTTCAGTCGATGAGTTTTGTACTGCGCCTATTGCCGAGGTTGCTTCGCTGCGAGGCTGGGGCGAACTCGACAAGTTAATAAAGTCAAGCGACAACTGGAGCGCAGAGAAACGCTACTACTTCATTGCCAAGATGGTCTGCCATGCCAGCAACTACGGCATGAAGCCGCCCACGTTCAGGCTGAACCTCCTGCAGAAATCCGAGGGCAAGGTCTCCGTCTCGCAAACCGAGGCCAAGAAGTTCCTCAACACTTACCATGACCTGTTCCCAGAGATAAGATTGTGGCACAGGGAAACTGTTGATACGTTGCGCCGAGAAGGTATACTACGGAATCTGTTTGGATACCCCCGTGTATTCACGGCAATCATAGACGAATCCATGCACAAGGAGGCCTTTGCCTTCGTACCCCAGTCAACCGTAGGTACAATAACGAACATTACTTTTACCAAAATGCAACAGAAAATAGAAAACCCCAAAGACCCGCTATCCTCTATGGAGGTAGATATCGTACAGAACAACCACGACAGCGTACTGCTGCAATGCCCACCTGAACACGTGGACTATGTAGCCAAGGAGACTATGGCTGTAATGAACTGTGATCTAGTTTCGCCACGTGGTGAGAAGTTCTCCATGAAAAGTGAAGCCTGCATAGGGGATACATGGGGAGGTGTAGCGTGACGATGCGGGACAAGTGGCGGCTATACCTTGAAGACCTTGAATCCCCAGACCTCTACATAGACTGGGGTTTTTACTTTCTAATAAGCAGTTGCCTACAGCGTAGGGTATGGACATCTCAGGGTATCAACGCAATCTACCCTAACCTGTTCATGCTGTTGGTTGGCCCGCCAGCCTGCGGCAAGAGCCGCCTAATCTCAATGGTCTCGGACATCATACAGGACGCCGCGCTTGTTACGACGAGCAAGGACAAGAAAAGCACCGCCCCACTCTTCCCCTACACGGCAGACAGCATTACGGCTGAGTGCCTTAGTCAGTACCTAGCCCAAGAATGCACCAAGATTTTCACCCTCGACGACGGCAAGGAATACATCCATGCGTCCTGCACCATGCTAATAGAGGAACTCGGAGTCTTCCTAAAGAAACGCACCGAGGATACCGTAAACATGCTCAACCAACTCTACGATGCACGCAACTACCGCTACTACACCAAGAAGCAGGGCAAGGACAACATACAAAACGTGTGCGTGTCGCTGATAGCTGGCACGACGCCGTCGTTTATACGCGAGTGCTTCAATGAGAACCTTATCTCACAGGGTTTCACCTCTCGGTTTGTTGTGATCTACCAAGAGCAGCCGCGTTTCTTCCGACAGTTCACCGGCTTCGAGGACAAGCACATGCAGGCTAGGGCCGACTTGGTTCAGCACGTAAAGAAACTTGCCAAGGTTTGTGGGCCTATACCCATGTCGAAAGAGTGCGCCGCCTACCACAAGGAACGCTACGAAAGAGGTGTGTATATAAACAACAGGATAAACTCCAGCCCCAAGCTGGACTTATACTACGCACGCAAAAACATCCACCTGCAGAAGCTTGCCTTGGCTGTGCAGATGGGCAACTCAGCCGAGTCGAAAGAGGTTACGCTGGAGTCATTTAAGTACGCAGAGAAATTCATTGCCGAGACGGAGGTTTTCATGCACCTTAGCTATGACCTAACGGGCAGAAACGTGATCCACGAATTCACAAAGAAGCTTGGGGAGTATGTAAACAACAAGAGTGACGGGGTATCCCACAAAAGGCTATGGCTAGATTGGCACAGCGATCTGAAAAAGGACGAGCTAGAAGCAGCACTAGAGTTTCTAATGCAAACCGATCAAATCGTAGGGTCAAGACAGGGAGGAAAGTTGTCCTACCATCCAAAATCAAAATAGCCAACCTAGTCTTCAAGCTAAAGTTCATCAACCCTGACAGCAGGGAAATATCCGACAGCCACGGCTGGGTGGATTTCAACAGAGAGATCATAGCTCTCAACCCTGACCAGTCACCAGAATCCCTGCACGACACATTCTTACACGAACTCATCCACGCTGTCTGTTACGTCATGTCCATCAAGATGGAAGAGGGTGACGAACAGATGACTCGTAGACTAGCCACGGGCCTTTGTGTCGTCTGGAAAGATAACAAAAAGGTTTTTGAATGGTGGCAAAGTCTGGTCTAACTGGTTACAGCCTGTTGGAGTTAATGCTTACACTTACCATCATAGCTATAATGGTGAGCCTGTTGGTGGCAAGTTTGCACAAGGCAAAGACAGAGGCACAGAGGGTATCCTGTCGTATAACTCTCAGGTCTTATGCAATAGGGTATTCAAAGGGTCAGGATAAGCTGGTGATCGTCATCCCACAGGAGGCAAACTGCCACAACTGTCACGTACCGCGCTACGACGCGAAGCAGTACCTAGACACGCTCAGTCCCTGAAGAGTCCTTAGAGGGTTTCGCCATATCCAGAAGTTCCCATGCGTTCTCGTAGATGGCGTACTTGCAGTTTTTGCCACCGTAGATTTTCGTGGTCATGCAGCTTACCGCCGCGAAGGGTAATATCCAAAACTTCAGGCAGTCCAAGGCACAGAATACAAAGAAATCAACCAGTGATTTGTCATACAAAACCTTGGTTTTACACCCACGGTTTGTGTGAAACTGGAAGTTTGGCGAGCTAGAACCCCCATACATAACCAGACCTTGTGTGGCTTTAACCTGTATCCGCCAGATTCTACTGTCCTTGCTGACCAAAAGATCAAACGAAGAACCGCCGCCCAGTGAGTGTGCTACATCCCAACCGTGTTCGAGTAGCTTCTCAGCAACCAAGAACTCTCCACGCTGTCCAATAGTTCTCTGGTTTCTTGTTGGGTTTGAGTCAGACAAGGTTGCATTATAGATCAGTAACCCTTCTCTGCCAAGAACCCCGGCACACTCTGTAGAATAAGAGTCTTGCGGTCGTTAGCCAGACTGGTGTCGCGCTTCTCTTGTCTTATGATATCCCTAATGGCGTCCTTGCCCCTGACTCTACCAATGAAGTCTGCAAACTTACGTGCCTCTCTCACAGAGTAGGCATCATCCGCAACAGGTGAAATCCTTTTGGGTTTACGATAGCCTTGTTGTAGTAGGCTCTTGAATCTTTTTGGATCGGGCTTACCTTTTACCAAGGATCGTTTCCAGACACTCTCTAAGAACGGTCTTATGTTTTCGTTCATGTCAGCCTGCGTGGTGGAATATTTGAGGTCAGCCGCAGGTAGCTTCGCGTAACGATCAAGATTTCCAAACCACCCTGCTGTATGCTCTCCACGATGAAGTCTGTTAAAGACTGCAAGGTTCCGCTCCAGCTTCTTGTGTGCAAACTCTTCAGCTCGACCTTTAAAGTAAGTCGTACCCAGCGCACTATCCACACCCTTCGCAGTTGCCGAACTGGCTATCAACTGATTACGCGCTATGCGTAGTGACTGGTTAAGGCCGGTCATAACGTCTTCAACTGCACGCATGACGACCTTTGGGTTACTTTTCTCGCCGGAACCAAGATAGGATGTCAAGGTCTGCAAGACACCCTTCTCCATCAGCAATGCCTCCATTGCTGGGAACGTAACCGCAGACACATCCTCTATGCCCGCCTTCTTCGTACGGAATACACGCACAGTATCGTTACCCAGCCCGGAGAGTACCCCGAAGTAACCACTGAGATTAGCCAAGTGCATGGCGTGATAGATATACTCCTCGTAGTCTGCATCTGCTGCGATGAGTTCTGCTGTTGAAGGCTCGTAGCTTTCCTTGGCGTTTACCATATTAGCCAACTCGTTGAGCAACGTAGCCTCGACAAAGGAACCAAGCGTGGCCTTTAAGAAAGGTTTGAAGTCTTTCTCTGTCTTCATCGGCATGACGACATCCTTTAGGTAACGATTGAACTTCTCAACTGACCACCGAGATAGAGACAGGAACCAACTGGATTTGCCACGGATCATCGCAGAGGGTACGCCACGCACACCGTACGTACCTTGGTTGATCTCAACCCAAGCAGTTGCAAGCTTCTGAAGATCACGCTCTGTAAGAGACTCTGGGTTTTTCCGCAGCCTGCTTACATCAACATCAGCCAGCCTACCCATCGTGGACAGCACACGCTTAATATGCGGACTGTCACTCACACTATTAACATAGCTACGCATCAGCAGCTTGCCAAGATTAAACTGTATCGCACGTGTTCCGCGCTCGAATAGTTCCCGACCAGAATACTTCTGGGACAGGTCTGCCACTGCAGCCATACCATCTGCCAATCTGTCTGAACTTTCGTGTGCGTGTTCTATGGCTGAAATCTTGTCACGGTTCGCACCGGCAGCATGGCTTTCTTTCCACGCGTCCCCCAAGTGCCTGAATGACTTTAGTATCAACGGCCAGTCCTCTGTCTGCATATACATATTCGCATTCTTGAACGAGTCAACTGAATCACGAATACCGGACATCAAGCCTAACCACCAGGAAACCACCATTCTGTTGGCACGCAGAACGTGAACGTCAGCGTCCGTATGAAAGCCTGCGTGGGTCTCATCTAGGTTACGGAAAGTTTTCTCTGCACGACTGCCGTAACCTGTGTCCACATCGTCGCCAAAGATTTCCTTCAACGTCGGTGTTCTGGGTTTCAGGGTTTCCTCGTCTGTCTTAACAGACCTGTGTGTAAAGTTACCCTCCTGATCCGGCAGGTTACGAATTGCACGCATAACGTGGTCGTTTTCTATCTGCGTGAACCAAGACATATCCTTTGCAAACCTGCCTATATACCGGCTGGCTTTCATAAACGGATCGGGGTCTAGTATGTCAGGCGGCATAAGCAATCCCTCTGCTTTCCGCAGTGCGTTAAACTTGGACGAGTTCGTAAGGTCTACACTTTCGCCTGTTGTCCTGACAAAGTTTTCCTTGTTGCTAATCACGGCAATGTACTCTGCGAGGTCATCTCGAAGCTCGGCTTCCAGACCCGGCTTTGGTATACGCTGCTTCAGCCAAAAACTAATGATCTTATCCTGTAAGGCCTTGCCATCTGCCGTATGAGATTTGTTCTTTAGCAGGTCTGTAGCCTTGCGGCTAAGCATGAACGGTTCGTAGTAACCTGCTGGCACATCCTTGGGGTCTCTCCAGTGATCGCCCACACGCTGCTTCGGCCCGTTGGCTATATGCTCCTCCCTAGTCTGCACGTACAGATCATCAAGTTCCTTGTTCGCATCGGCCAGCTTTCGGGAATTCCTAACCTCCTCATGCAACTTCTGGTACTCCGTGTTGTAATCACGCACAAAATCGTTATCCAAGTCCTTATGCTCATGCTTAACCAGACGCCGCAAAACCCTATAACGACCCAGCAGGGTTAGTTCATCCGTGGACAGGTTGATCTGCCGCATACGCATAATCAGCGGCTCAACAAAGCGTGCGTTGTAGCGTTTCTCTATCGTCTCAAGCCTGTTGTGTGCGTCTCTGGCGTACAAGGCCTGCTTCTTTGTAGCGTTTGTAATCTCTGCGTTCTCCAAATCCCTGAACGGTCTGATTAGTAACTGGTCTGTCTCAGCCTGTACGAAGCGTATCGCCTTGAGAGCATTCAACGGATTATACCATGCGCGTTCCTTTACGCCACCGGATATTATAGTGCGCTCAGGATCGAACTGCTCCACGGGTGTGCCTACCTTGTCAAATGTTTCTGCCGTGTGCCGAGCGCGGTCACGAGTGGCGGCAAATGTAAAGTCAGCATCCTCAACGGGACGTTCGCCTACGGCCTCTTGGTACTTTATACTTTTCCTGCTGCTGAAGCGTTCGCTGGGTGGGATAACTTTGCCTGTCTGTGTATCGCGAACCACAGGATCAGCGGATTTAATCTGGTTACTCTTGTAAACGATGTAGGTATCACGAAGCTTGGGATCTTCTACCTCGTGTATATTTCTGTACAGAACAGAATCAAATCCGTGTCGATCTAGCAACAGGGCAATTTGTTGCGTTTGTTCTGCCTTAGTTAATGCCAGCTTCCATCTACCATCGGCCTCCAAACGCTTTAGGTCGTTTTTCAAGGCAGCTTGCCGATTCATGTGGTCGTGCCAACTCGATGCATCGTAGTCTACGTCTCCAGAAGGTAATTTGCTGACTTCTCCACGCTTCTGCGCTAGCCAACGCTGACTTTCCTTAAAACTGCCAAGCCTACTACCCTGTTTACCAGTCACGCCTTCGCTTACTAAATTTAGCGTTTGTATAAGACCTCTTATACTCCAACCACCGGGATCGTCACCAACAACGGCTGGGTTTTTAGCTTTAACGTAAACGTTAAGTACATTGCTACCGAGTGATTCTGCGCGTGCAGCGATAGATTCTGGTGTGCTGGGTAGGTCACCCATCATACTTGATACATCCACAGGCTTTCCTGAAATACCTTCGGCAACCTTGGGGTCTAGGGTAATGTGAAATCCCAAATCTTCACTACCGTACATCGTAAGATCACCAGTACCCGCTTTCTCAGGATCAAAAACCTCAAACTTCCCTTTTGTACCATGATACCCTTTG
>Ga0098039_1000602_pt1 | contig 14887 bp, 18 predicted proteins | sample 6_EtaG_FD_75047 | JGI IMG/M metagenome (GOLD analysis project Ga0098039, IMG submission 75047) | Marine viral communities from the Subarctic Pacific Ocean - 6_ETSP_OMZ_AT15160 metaG | ecosystem: Environmental > Aquatic > Marine > Oceanic | place: Pacific Ocean | collected 2015-01-08 | reverse complement strand
TAACCGAAAGAATTGACCGTCTGAAACGTAATCCCGACCCTTCCCAGGTTCAACATATTGCAGAACTTGAAAAGAAGGCGGATGCCCTTGATGAAAAAATTTATCAGATGGAGATCAGCCGATGATCATTTTAGCAGTAGTGATACCGTTATTGTTTCTGGCGGGGAACGCGGAATTCTTCGACCAGGTTAAAGAGGAACGTGCAGCGGGGGCCGTGTGGCATTACGTGGGGAAACAGGGACTTGATCCGAAGGCCAAGTCCATGCCGCTTCAATGCGTGGACCCCCAGACAGGAAAAGCATGTGGCGAGAAGTACATACTATGGAAGCTCAAGAAGTAACCACTTTTGCCAAGTGCCGATGGTGCGAGAAGGTTGTAAACGCGGAAGAGTGTTTCGCGGATCCTGTAACGCGCGATGAGAAGACCGTGTGGATATGCACCTGTGGGGAACTCATCTCTGATCTTAGTGCTGCTACTCTTTCTCCTCATCAAACGGAGTGAGGGCTCGATGGAACCCGGCATCTGGGTCACCGTCAACGATGCCCAGGGATTCCGACAGCAATCGCGACATGAAGTAGTTCATGCGCGATACCCCCAGAGCGGCGGAACTGTACTCCATAGCTATTCTGAACAGCACCCACATTTTCATGGTGGCGGGCAGACCGTCCAGAGGTAGGACGGCTGCCTGTGCTGCTTCTTGGTAGAGGTCTTCCAGTTCTTCGGGTGTCATTTCTTTTTCCTGAGAGCGGCGTACCATTTCCTCACCTGTTTGTCTGTGGGTGTGCCTTTGGCTTCTTCGACCAAAAACGACACCTGTTGAGCTGGAGAGCGATGATTGACTTTGGACATTTCAATCAGGATCTCCCAGATGGGAATCGGCACGGCTATACTCTTGTATCGTGAAATATCAGGCATTTAAAGTATCCTTCTAGGGGTTAAGTTGTTGGTTTCATTCAGAGATGGTGGTTCTCTCAGGCTCCGTGATTCATTCGTATTCATTGGTTCTCTCACTTTTCTTGATTCATTCCCACGCGCGGGTTCTCTCGTGATGAATGATTCATTCGTGCATCCTGGTTCTCTCACGATAAATGATTCATTCGTGTATCCTGGTTCTCTCACGGAACGTGATTCATTCTTACATCCTGGTTCTCTCGCCGGACGTGATTCATTCATGGCTTTTGGCTCTCTCACGAGGCATGATTCATTCGGCGATCTTGGTTCTCTCAACACTCTTGATTCATTCGCCGATTTTGGCTCTCTCAAGGAGCATGATTCATTCGCCTTCATTGGTTCTCTCCTTTGGCGTGGTTCATTCCGCCTTGTTGGTTCTCTCCTTCGCCATGATTCATTCTTCTCCAATGGTTCTCTCAGGGGAATTGATTCATTCTTACACTCTGGTTCTCTCCAAAGGCATGGTTCATTCGGGCCTTTTGGTTACCTCACATACAGTGGTTCATTCATGGAACCTGGTTCTCTCACTGTCGCTGATTCATTCGGAGCTTTTGGTTCCCTCATGTTTCCTGATTCATTCATGTGCCTTGGTTCCCTCGCCCGGTTTGATTCATTCGGAGCTTTTGGTTCCCTCATGCTTTTTGATTCATTCATGTCCCCTGGTTCTTTCTTAGTCCGTGGTTCATTCACGCGTAGTGGTTCTCTCACACGATGTGGTTCATTCGCAAACAATGGTTCTCTCAAACGCCTTGATTCATTCATATAGAGTGGTTCTCTCACAGGGCTTGATTCATTCTAGGGATATGGTTCTCTCATGGGGCATGATTCATTCGGGACTTTTGGTTCCCTCATCTCCTGTGATTAAAACGGGACCTCTATTTTATGCACATGCCCTGCATGAGCGAACACATAAGGTGCCGGTGCGGGCTTGCCATGATGATGTTCGTACCATGCTTCGTGCAAGTGGCTGAGAAACATCTTGACGGCGTAGCGTTTCGCCCTTGCGTGGATATGGCCCGGGGGGAGCTTCCCTACAGAGTAAGCTTTGTAGGCATCAGTGGTTTTGCCTATCTTGAACTTCTCAAGCTTCTGCTTGGCCTGATCAGCGAACTCCCCGCGTTCGTTCTTGGCGCTCTCTTCGGCTTTACGTTCTTTATATAGCTTACCGTAGACGGCGTCTTCCTTCCCCGATACTTTGACAAAGCTCTCGCCCAGCTTCCAGCACAGGGTTTTAAGGGCAGCGTTATGCGGACGCTTGGTTCCCTTCTTCCACTCGCTGGTGGGATCCAAGCCGGCAAAGCGCCAGATTGACCCAGCCGTATTAGCCCTCGTTATATCTATGTGCGCCAACAGTCCAGCAGATATGACAGGTCCCACACCGTGAACGGTGCGGATACGTTTGCCTATGGGATGGTTTGCGGAATAGACATCAAGGGCGCCTTTGACTTGCGTCTCAAGCATGGAAGATTGTTCTCCAAGCCATGACAACACGGCGTGGGGTTCGTTCTCCATCGAGCGTACCTGACCCGCCGCACGGATGCGGTCATCTTGCATCTGGTAGTAGGCATCGACTAAGAACCGTGCCTCTGTGTCAGATAGAGTGGAGGCGGCCTGTCGAATGTCTTTCTTCAAGCGTTCAACAGAAGATAGTTCAGTATCGTTATACATTTTCTTTCCTTCTCTTTCTAAAGGGTTATTTTAGCCATTGTCTTAATTCTTCGCCCATGACCGTGCTTGCAATATCCATTTTGCTTCGCAAAGCCTTGACGATCTTCTCGTCAATCGTGCCTTCGGCAATCAAGTCTATATAAGTGACGTTGTTCTTCTGACCGATTCGATGCGCTCTGTCTTCCGACTGCATACGGACAGCCAGATCAAAACTGTTGGCGAAATAGATCACGGTGGTGGCAGCGGTGAGCGTGATGCCGTAGCCGCCCGTTTGCGGATTGCCGACAAAGAACCTGGCGCTACCTTCCTGAAATCTTTCGATGGCCGTGGTCCGTTCTTCGTCCGTGGTGTCGCCGTAGTAAGTGACCGTGGACGAGGACCCGTAAGTCTTTGATAATGCTTCAGTAATTCGCTTCATGTCATAACGGAACCTTGACCAGATGATGACCTTGCCCTCGATTTCATCGAGGCAGTCCAAGAGTTCTTTCAATCGGTTGTCCGGGATTTCCACCAAGGATCCGTCATCAGGTTTCGTGTGGCCGGAAAGAATTTGCTGTAACCGCAGTAGCTGGGTCATGGCGTTGGGGGCGGTCATGAACGTGTCTTCATCCAGGATGGCCAGAGCGAATTCCTTGACCTCTGTGTAGATACGCTTTTGGTCAGGGGTCAGTGTCACGTATCTTTGGATGTACATCTTTTCGGGAAGATCCAGACATTCACTTTTTAGAATACGTGAGGAAAATTCTTTTAACAGCTCAGACAATTGATCAAGGTTTCGGTAGCCGACAACTCTATTAAAAGAGTGGGCGCCGAAGGTCTGTCGCTTCATGACGGCATAGCGGTATTGAAACTGAAAAAAGTTATCCCCGCATTCGCCAAGCAATCGGTTATCCAAGAAGTGACACTGTGACCACAGGTCCATAGGAGATTGTGTCACGGGGAATCCTGTCAGGATGCGCCGGTACTTGGCCAGCGGTGACATCTTCAAGATAGCTTTCGTCCGTTTGGCTTTCGGGTTCTTGATAGCTGTCGATTCGTCCAGTGCCAAAAATGCTTTCGACATTTTAAGGACGGCGGCCAAGTAGCGTTGACCTTTGACCGTGGACAGGGCTTCGATGTTCATGACGAGGATACGGAGATCGTCGCCTTCATGGGGCAGCGCAAAAGCTTTAAGCGCCGACTTCTCTTTTGCCTTGGGGGAAGGGCTCCAGACAACGATGTCACGTTCTATTCGGTCAGGCAGATGTGCGGGAATTTCCAGCCGCGCCCAGTTTCGGTAGACCCCCTTGGGGGCCAGAACAATCATCGTGTCAATCTTGTCGATTTCAAACAAAAGGCCAGCGTTATCGATGGCAACTTTGCTTTTGCCTGTTCCCATCTCAAGGAACAACGCCCAATTGACCTTGTCCCAAGAGGACACGAGGACATCTTTTTGGTGCGCGAAGGGGATTGTTTTGAATTCGTAGTTCATCACTTTCTTCTTTCTCTTAGGCTAAATATAGCATAGAGTTCATAATTGTCTATTGCAAAGTTACTAAAAGTTTGGTACGCAATGACACATACAAGAAGAAAGCAGAACTATGACAGTGTATCTAACGCAAGAAAATCCTCGCTTTAATGTGCTTCCAGCGCGTAAGTGGGGGGACCTTGCTTCCCTCGCAGCTCCATTTGATCAGATTCATATATCTCCAGGTCGCGTGGTCGAACAGATCAAGCGAAAGCTGAAGACGTACAATGATGACGATTGGCTGTTGTGCTTGGGAGATCCTGCGATTATCGGCGTGGCGTTTGCCATTGCCGCTGATGCCAATGGGGGCCGTGTCAATGTTCTCAAATGGGACAAGTTAGAGAAAGACTACTATCCCGTGAGAATTCAGGTCCGTGGCGGCATCGAAGAACTTACAACCTGAAGAGGAGATACTTGTGACAGACATACTTGACACAATCGTCGCTGATGCAGAAGCCTTTGAAAAACTAACAACGGAAGGTGGAAGTGAACTCTCTGATTTGATACGGCAAGTGACAGCCGTCATTCAGTCAGTAGGTGCAACCGAAGAGGCAATCAAGAGCCTCAAACAAACTCGCGATAAATATCTATACGATCTCGTGCCGGCCAAAATGGCAGAGCTTGGTATGGATAAAGTTGAGGTTGACGGGAATACCGTTTCCTTGACTACCTTCGTTCACGCTTTAATGCCGAAAGACCCTATGCAAAAGGATTTAGCTATCCAGCATCTGCGGTCGATTGGTTGTGAGGACTTCATAAAGAATCAGTTACAGATTTCTTTTGGGCTCTCGCAAGACAACGAAGCGAAGGCGTTGCAAGATGACCTGGATAAATCTGGTCATGATACAACGGCGAGAGTTTGGGTTGAACCAATGACGTTGAAGAAGCTTGTGAAAGAGCGTCTTCAAGCTGGTCTAGAGTTCGATACAGAATTATTCAACGCGCATATTGGAACAGTAGCCAAGATAAAAGGAGCATGATCATGGCAAAGAAGAACGGACTACCTAAAGAATTAATGGAAGCTTTCGCAGAAGACAGTGGAAGTGGGTTTGAGGAAGTCACCACACAGGATCTTCAAATTCCTTTCGTTCGACTTCTACAGGCTTTAAGCCCTCAACTTGATAAATCTGACTCTGGTTATATACAAGGAGCGTCGGCTGGCGATATCTTTAACACGGTGACCAGACAGTCATGGGACGGGGACGAAGGACTTGTTGTCCTTCCTGCTTTTTTCCAGATGAAACTGCTGGAGTTCGTACCTCGACAGCAAGGGGGCGGCTTTGTCAGTGAACTGAATGCCGACTCGTCAGATGTGAGAGAAGCAGTGCGAGATCAGGACACTGGTATGGAACTGCTGGCGAACGGCAACGAAATCGTCAGGACCGCACAGTACTACGTGAAGATTGTTCACGATGACGGCAACTTGGAGAGTGCCATCTTGGACATGAAGAAGACCCAGTTGAAGAAATCTCGGGCGTGGCTGTCGCTGATGCAGATGCAAAAGCACAATGGCAAGGCGTTACCGATGTACGCCAACACTTACCGTCTTAAAACGGTTAAGGAATCCAATGATAAAGGTAACTGGTTCAATTGGAGCATTTCCCAGGAAGGTACGGTTCCATCTATTGAGGCATATACGGAAGCGAAAGAGATGTATGTATCCATTAAAAATGGAGAACTCGCTATCGCGCCACCTGTGTCTCTGGACCAAGTGGAAAGTCAAACCGATTCTGACATCCCGTTTTAAGAAGGATTGGACCCCCGCTTCGGTGGGGGTCCTCTTTTTGGGATGGGAACGAATGCCGAAAGGTTTCTAGACCTGTTTAAGGGTTTCCAAGAAGCACACGGCCAGACTGAAGTTTTAAATTACCAGCGGAACGGCAAGCAGAAAGCCAAAAGCTTCATTGTCCGTGAACCGTTGACGATTGCCTTAGTGGAACAGCACTTGGAAGGCAAGCAAGGTGTTGGCAGCATTCCTATTGATGAAACCAACGGTTGCACTTTCGGTACGCTGGACATTGACGATTACAATTTAGATCTAGTCGCGCTTTGCAAGAAGAGTGCGCGGTTCAAGCTCCCGTTGACCGTGTGCCGTTCAAAGTCGGGGGGCGCCCATTTGTTTATTTTCTTATCGGAGAAGGTCCCCGCCGTGGATCTCCGTGACAAGCTGGCTGAGTTTGCTTCGGCCCTAGGCTTTGGAACGTGTGAGATATTCCCCAAGCAAGAAGAAGTGATTGTGGAACGCGGAGACGTTGGGAACTTTATAAATCTGCCGTACTTCCAAGAAGAATATACCACGCGCTTTGCGTATGACGATGAGGGCAACGAGTTGTCCTTGGAAGATTTTTTGGCGCGGGCAGAGAAGTCCAAGATCAGTCTGAAGGAGCTTCGAGCTTTTGAACTGGGCACGAATTCAGAAGTTTTGCCTAACGGACCCCCTTGCTTGCAGCAACTGACGGAGCATGGGATTCCAGAAGGTGGCCGCAACAACACGCTTCTTAACATAGGTGTTTATTACAAGATGGCGTCTCCGAATAGCTGGCGCGATTCGTTGGAGAAGCACAACCAGAAACACTGCACTCCGTCGCTGCCAGCTAAAGAGATCGTCACGATTCAAGATCAGTTAGAAAAGAAAGAGTACTTCTATACGTGTAAGCAAGAACCTATCCAAAGTCATTGCAACAAATCTCTGTGCAGAACGCGCCAGTTTGGTGTGGGGGGCAAGCAAGATTGTCCAACGATTGGTGGGCTGACCGTAGTGGAATCGGAACCCGCTGTGTGGTTCGTGGATGTTGATGGGTCCAGACTTGAACTATCTACAAAGCAGCTTCAGATGCAGATGGATTTTCAGAGAGCTTGCATGGAGCAGATGTATCAGATGCCAGCCAAGATGAAGGAAGCCGATTGGCGCGAACTGATCAACACTCTGCTACAGACAGCAACCAGGATCAACGTGCCAGAAGAACTAACCACCAAGGGTCAGTTTAACGAACTCTTGGAGATGTTCTGTACCTCACGCATTAAAGCACAGAGCGAAGAAGAGTTGCTGACAGGTAAGCCGTGGACATCAGACGGTCACACACATTTCAAATTGGGAGCCTTACAGGAATTTTTGCGCCGGAAAGGGTTCACCAATTACTCCCGTGGCCAGATTACGGAACGGTTGAAAGAACTGAACAACGGACAGGTGGCCGATAAGCGTTATCGTTTGAAAGACAACAAAGGCGCGTGGAGAGAGGTTCGTGTTTGGTTCGTTCCAGAGATGGAAGAACTTGATGTGGAACTGGAAGCACCAGATTTCCAAAAAGAAAAAGATATGGATGTGCCGTTTTGAAGCTTCAACCAAGGTGAAGTGATATGAGAAACAAGAACGATAATTATCCGACACCGCATAGCATTATCGGGACTGTGCTGCGGAACCTGGATTGGCGCTCGGTGAGATGTTGGGAACCGTGTGCTGGTGATGGGCGGTTTGCTGATGCGATTGATACAGACGGCTGTTCCGTTGCTGAGACAGTGCGGCATGATATTGCAACGGGACATAATTTTTTTGAGTGGCGAGAAGCACAACACCCTGATCTAATTACCAACCCTCCTTTTCATTGTATTCGAGATTTTATTGACCATGCGTTTGCTATCGGTGTGCATCGTATGGCGTTGGTTTGTCCTGAGAGATTATGGGCATGTAAGAAAGGTTTGGGGCAATGGTTAAGACATCGACCGACACGCTGGGCAAATCTGGATTGGCGTGAAGATTATTTGGGGAAGGGGGGCACACCTGATCGAGCGTTGGCTGTAGCAATCTGGGACACACCTCATGCTGATAGATGCGAATATGAGATATGGTGCCGCTAATGAAGATACAGAAAACATACTTGGGTCCACCAGGCTGTGGCAAAACCCAGAACAACTCCAACTTGGTTAAAGAGTACATCAACCAAGGCATAGAGCCAGAGCGTATCGCCTGTGTTTCCTTTACTCGACAGGCCGCCAGAGAGAGCCGTGAACGAGTTTGCCATGACTGCGGCCTTGAGGAAAATCGTTTGCCGCACTTTCAGACGCTACATGCGATTGCCTTTAGGGAAGGGGGATACAAGGTATCGGAAGTGATGAGGGGCGATGACTTCCGCATAATCGGAGAGGCCATAGGTTTAAATTTTGGCAGAGACACCAAGAGCTTGCTTGAAAGCGACTTTGACACGTTGGGTGTTAGCCAAGGCGATTACTACATGAACATCTATCATTTAGCACGGAGCAAGCGCATACCGTGGGAAGAGATGTTCAGGCAGGCTGCTAACTACAATCTTAATTTCATGGAACTACGCCGGTTGGTGGAAACATACGAGGACTACAAGAGATCCACCAACAAAATTGATTTCACCGATATGATCGAAGACTTTATTGAACGCGGTCATTCTCTGGATGTGGATGCCTTGTTCGTGGACGAGGCACAGGATCTATCGACGCTCCAGTGGCAGATGGTAGACATTCTCAGGGAAACTCCAGACATTCAAATCTTTGCGGGGGACGATGACCAAGCCATCATGGGATTCCAAGGTGCGGATGTTCCGGCCTTTCTGAGCGCCACCCAAGAACGGGAAGTTTTGAATCAGTCTTACAGGATTCCAAACAGCGTGTGGCATGTAGCGCAGAGCATAGTTTCTCGTATTGAGGGACGGGCGCCCAAGGAATGGAAAGCGAGGCCGGAAGAGGGAATAGTTCAGCAACACCAAAGCCTGTGGGATGTTCCCTTGGAAGAGGGCGAGTGGTGCATTATGGCTAGAACCAATCGTATTGCATCGCAATATGCTGACACCTTGAGAGATGAAGGCTGGGTCTATAGCCGAAACGGACATCCCAGTGTTCCACCTAAAATGTATGAGGCCATCTTGAGTTGGGAAGCCTTGTCCAAAGGGAAATCTCTGGACGCCGCCGAACTAAGAAACATGTACTCTTTCATGAAGGCCGATGATGGATATGCCAAAGGCTTTGGCCCTAGGTCGAAAGGGCTCTTGAATCTAGATACTGAGATACTGATTAACATGGACTTCGCCAGATCCAATCTAGGATTGCTTTACGATGGGGAGACCAGATGGCACCGGAGTCTGGACAAGATAAGCCGTGACATGCAGCACTACCTTCTGAATGCGCTTAGACGCGGTGACAACGTCAAGCATCCAAGGATCAAGGTCAGCACGATCCACTCTATGAAGGGGGGAGAGGCCGATAACATACTGGTCATCCCTGACCTGTCCTATGCAGCGGATCGAGAATACCAAAAAAACCCTTCCACAGAACACCGTGTGTTTTACGTGGCTGTAACCAGAGCCAAGAAGGCTCTTCACATTATGGAACCCTCAACCGATAAGTATTATTCAATATGAAACCTGGAACGATATTAAAAAAATGCCTGAAACTGGTAACGGGCAAACGTGCGTCTCAGCACGGAGACTACAGAAGTTTGCACAAGAGATTTGCCGAAGGCATGAGCTGGTATCTCGGTCATCCCGTGACCCCTGAACAGGCGGCATTTATAATGGTGCTGTTGAAAGTTGCCAGACATGAGAACGGAGCCTTTAACAAGGATGATGGTGTGGATGCAACTTCTTATACCGCTATATGGGCGGCGCTTTGTGGAGATAAAAAATAATGGACGAAGACCTTTTTGATGAAACCATCTGGACACCCCCAGACGTATTGCCTGATCTCTCTTCAGAGAAGCTTATCTGTCTGGACGTAGAAACCAAGGACCCAAACCTTTTGACCAAGGGTCCAGGCTGGTCCAGAGACGATGGGTATCTGATAGGGATAGCTGTGGCCACGGAAAACTGGCAAGCCTACCTGCCGATTGCCCATGATAGCTTTGGAAACATGTCGAAACACAATGTTACCAAGTGGCTGAAAGATCAGTTGAAGCACGGCATGGATGTTGTGTTCCACAACGCGCAGTACGATCTTGGCTGGCTGATGACGGAAGGCATTGAGATAAAGGGAAGAGTTCTAGACAGCATGATTGCGGCTCCGCTGCTGGACGAGAATCGTTTTAGCTACAGTCTGGATGCGCTAGGGAAAACATATCTCGGGAAAAGGAAACAGGAAGACGAACTTCGGAGAACGGCAGCGCAGCATGGCGTTGATGCCAAGAAGGAGATGTGGAAGCTTCCGCCGGCACGAGTTGCCTTGTATGCGGAGACAGATGCTCGGCTTACGTTTGACCTGTGGGATGTTCTGCATAAAAACCTTATGAAGGAAAATTGCCAGGACATCCTGAACATGGAACTGGATCTCATTCCCATTATCTTTGAGATGCGTAAGCGTGGGGTCAGGGTTGATCTTGAGAAGGCACAAGAAACCAAGAAGATGCTTCAGGGCAAGGAAGATGAGCTTCGCAAGAAGATCCTCGATGAGACAAACGTGGACATTGAACCGTGGAACGCTAAAAGCTTGGCTAAGATCTTTGATCACTTTAAATTATCCTATGCGGAAACGGCTATATCCAAAGGGCCAAGCTTTACGAAGAAGTTCCTATCGGAGCATGGACACCCTATAGCTAAGAGCATTCTGGAAATACGTGAATACAACAAAGCGAATACAACGTTTGTTGATACGATTCTTAGCCATCAGCATAATGGCCGTATTCACTGTCAGTTTAACCAGTTGCGGTCAGATGGAGGTGGGACAGTGTCAGGCCGCTTTTCGTCCAGCCATCCTAATTTGCAGCAAGTTCCCTCTCGACACCCACAAATTAAAGGACTTATTCGTGGACTTTTTCTTCCCGAAGAAGGAACCAGATGGGGGAGCTTTGACTACAGTTCCCAAGAGCCCAGATGGCTGATGCACTATGCGTCTCTTACGCCCCCTATTTCCAGTGACGAAAAGGTTATTGAGATCGTCAAGGCATACCATGACGAGGACGTAGATTTCCATCAGATCATGGCAGACATTGCCGGCGTGGAGCGTTCTCAAGCCAAGACAATTAATTTGGGGCTCATGTACGGTATGGGAGTGGGGAAGCTCTCGTCCGTGCTAGGGAACATTTCTTTTGAAGAAGCCAAGGCCATTCGGGACGAGTACAACGAGAAGGTTCCTTTCATACGGGATCTGGCCTCACGGGTAATGAGAGCAGCGGAAGACAAAGCAGAACTGCGAACCATGTTGGGCCGCAAGTGCCGATTCCCAATGAGAGAACTTAAAGGGTATTCCAAGGACATGAAGAAATCCATGCACGTAGATGCCCTTGAAGCCAGAGGGGAAGACACCCTAAACACTCCCGTAGCGTCTAGGGAGAAAAACTGGAAAACTTTTAACCCCGCTCTATATCAGGTGGCATTCACCTATAAGGCGCTCAACCGTCTAATTCAGGCATCAAGTGCGGATCAGACCAAGCAAGCCATGCTGGATTGTGTGGCTGAAGGCCATGTTCCAATGCTCACGGTTCATGATGAACTATGCTTTTCGATACATGATAGGGATATCCCTCATATCAAGGAACTCATGGAACACTGTGTGCCGAAGCTCAACATCCCTGCCAAGGTTGATGTCGGCATAGGCGAGAACTGGGGCAACGCCAAGTAACCTAGCGCAGAGACATTATGCCTCTGGACCGTTGGCCGCCTGTCACTGGGCCACGGACGGCACCTCCACCAGCCTTCCCTCCAGATATTCTTGACCACAAATCTGATAAGAATGCCCTCGTTTTCGCTCCAGAGGCCTGTATCCGTGGATCTCCGCTATATGCCTGTACGGTAGCGTGTGGGGAAGCCACACCAAAGGTGCTAGGAGGCGTAAGGCTCACAGGAGGACCTGAATATCCATAATATTGGGTCCCAGTTCCCTGACCGTAGCGGGCTCCGGGAGCGCCGTAGTTGGGAAGGCCCATCGCCTGTTGCATAAGATTGTAAGACGGATAGCCTGCGTATGGAGCTGCACCTTTCCCCTCTAAATATGCGTTTTCTATGGCCTGCTTGGCCGCCGCTTGCTTTACCATACGTTCGTTAATTGGGTCATAAGGAACTGAAAATGGGTTATGAGGGTAGCCTCCTAAAGGGGACGCAGGCATGTCCCTATAAGCAGATGGTGGTTGCATTACCATCTGTCGCATAATCGCCTCACTGGCTAACTTTTCTCTCGCACCAATTGTTGGATCAAGTAGAGAGGGGCTAGTACCCTGTTGGGCCGTTCCAACAGGGAACTCTCCTAAAGTAGCTTTGTCCCCCTTGTACTGTGCGCTTTTAGGGTCGGAAGACCGTCCAGGTATCCTACCTTGAACTCCAGGGCTATAACCTGGTTGGGAACCTAGAGTCCCAGGTTGACTAAATTCCTGATTGGCTCGTTCCATGCCCTCAACATCAAATGCTGGACTAGCTACAGGAGCCGCTCCAACCCCTGGTGACCACGCGCCTGCTTGAGCTACTGGCGTTGCACCACCGGCTTTGGCTCGTTCCATACCCCTAGCATCAAAGGGTGTAGAAGGCGCAAACGTTGGAGCTTCGTTTCTGGCCTGATCCATATACTGGGCAGCGGTTTTAGCTTCTTCCGCACCTAGATCCATTTGCTGATAGTTAGTAGCAAGATTTGCCGCCGCATTTACTCTCTCTGCGGCCCGTTCCTTCATATCCGTTGGGGCATCACTTTTGGCAATGATCTCCGTAAAGTGAGAAAGCATATCCGTTGGAACGGATTTGCTGGGTTGGTTAGGGTCCATAGAGAATTGAGCTTCTTTATCTCCAGCAAAAATACCTGTTCCTCGAGCGTCAGACCCAGGACTCCATTCAAAACCCCCTATCATGGGAAGACCAACTTCAACTCCAACGGGTTGCGGACCTTCCTTGCCCTCCATCGCTCGTGAGAAATCCGAAGAAGAGGCTCCCGGAATGCCAAAGACATCCTTCCCTGTAAACTCGGGGTCCACTAATCCAAACGTGAAGAAACTGATCAACGCCTCAAGAGGCGCCGTGAGAATGGTCATCAGGTCTGGTCCGTCAGGAGTGACCTTATCAATCAGACTTCCAATACCACCAGATACGGGGTCTGGGTCTCCTAAATTCCCTCCTCCTAAAGGTCCCCCCGGAGTTGGTGTAACGCCTAGGTCTTTGGGATTTAATTCAGCATCCACAAAATCTTTAATTGTGGGATCAGATCCTTCAGTAGTAACGGAAAAAGGATCATAGTAGTCCCCTGCCCCTTCCCCTACTTCTGTAGACTGTCCGCTTGCAGCTACATCTGCTACGGAATCTACGCCGCCAGATTCATCTACACCGGGTGTTTCAGGATCGTCGCCAGGCATATCACGTACTCCTATAGTGTGGCATATATACTTTAGCCGTTTTCATCTTATCTTTAAATCCACGTAACCCGTAACAATATCTAATGTGCGGGTGTTCCAAACTTATTTTGTTAAGCATTCTCTTCAAAAACCTAAAACCATTGTCCTTGGATATAAAATGAGTAAATAGTAATTCGTCCTTACCGAACACATCCTGTGAAAACGCCAACCTTCCTTCATTCTCCAGATACCTGTTTAATGCGTCTGTGTTCATGAATGCCCAGACAGCAACAGAGACGGGCTTGTTGGTTTCCTTGTCAAACTCAAGATTAAACCAATCTCGACTGACACAGGGCCGTAAGATAGAACGTATCTTACCTAATTCCCAATCTACAAATCCTTTCGTTTCCGACATCAAATATAATATGTTACCTAAAGCAAAATACTGATGTGGCTTCATTTCCTTCGCATCTTCTTCAGGGTCATGGCCAACCTGGCCCTTCGTCCTGTCTTGCCTTTCTTCTTGGCGGCAGCTCGAAGCTTTTTCGCCGGTATCTTCTTGCCTTTCTTGACGCCCAGTGTCTTACGCAAAGACCCTGGCTTTTTAATAGCGCCCTTGATCCAATTTTTCTTCTTACGTGCCATTACGTCAGTGAACTCCAAGTGGACCCATCAAACGTCTTGGCCTGCTTCCTGTTTTCAAATCCCACGTAGCTGCAATGCACCCACCCGGAACTTGGATCTCCTTCCTTGTAGAATTCTAGCAGAAGCTGGTCATAGTCCAAGTTGTCCCTGATCCAGTGTGCAATGTCCTTGTTTGAGATCGTAGGGATCTCAAAGTCGGCGGCTTGCCCCGTCACGTGCTGGGAAGTCGGGGAAGAACCAATCTCCGTATTAAGACCCAAGGACCGGAAACCACTGTTCAGGGTAAAGGGAAGGCCGTAGTAGGCTCGGACAGGCTCAAGGATGTTCTCGCATAGCAAGCGCATGTTCTCGATAGCTTCTTCTTTGGGCTCATTCTTGATGCCCTTGCGAATGGCCGTCTGGGACTTCGTGAACTCAGCCAAAGAGAAATGATCTGATAGCATCATACCGGCGGCATCCCATACAGTTTGTTGATCTCAGCCTGTAGGAGCGGAGACGGTTGCGCCACGGCTGCTGGAATCTGAGGCACAGGAGCTTGCCCCTGTTGGGCGGGCATTTGTGGTTGTGGTCTTGGAGCGGGAGCTTGTTGAGTAACCGTTTCAGAAACAACTTCTTCCTGATTCGGACCCATCTGAGCTTCGACCTCTCTGGTGACGGTATCGGCGCCCCTCCCACCTGCATAATACCCAGCGTCAACCAGTATGGTTCTAAGAGAACGCAATGCAGATTCTCGAGCTTTTTCAGCAGCTATGTTTCTTGGTCCGATATCTGCTCCAATCTTCATTGCCCGTTCTGCTTCATAGGCTCTTAATCTTGGCGAAGCCAGATACTTCATAATTGGTTTGGATCGT
>Ga0098039_1000597_pt1 | contig 14926 bp, 14 predicted proteins | sample 6_EtaG_FD_75047 | JGI IMG/M metagenome (GOLD analysis project Ga0098039, IMG submission 75047) | Marine viral communities from the Subarctic Pacific Ocean - 6_ETSP_OMZ_AT15160 metaG | ecosystem: Environmental > Aquatic > Marine > Oceanic | place: Pacific Ocean | collected 2015-01-08 | reverse complement strand
GGATTGGCAAAAGAAACTTTTATGAAACATGAATCAGATGATTCCCGAGATTTTATTACATTCAATGGTCTTTCTGATTATATAAAAATAAGTCCAACTGATAATTTAAGAGAAATTACAAGTGGTAATTTCACAATGGCAGTTCTTGTTCGGGCAGAAGATAGATTTGACATTCCAACATATTTGATTGGTGATGTAGAAAATAGACAATTTATTCATCAGTATATTTTAGGACGACCAAGTTTTCAAATGGGATTAGGTTGGGACAATTCAAATGCATATTCATTTGGATTATTTAATCAAAAGAATAGTCATTCTTATATGTGGATTAAAAGATATGCTGATGTTTGGACTCATTTGATGGTTACGGTAAATGTTGATGAAGGTGAAATGAGATTTTATCTAAACGGAGAGGAATCAGATTCACGATTTGGACATGGTTCTGAATCACCATTAAACTTTCAACCACCATTAAAGAGATATGGTGGAAATCCATTTTATATTGGTGTAGGTAATCCTAATACAGATAATAAAACAGATTTCTTTGCAGGAGATATAGCACAAGTTTCTATTTTTGATAGGTCGTTTGGTGAAGATGAAATAAAAGATTATTATAAAACAGATTATCCAAATAGTTTAGGAAACAATTCTAAATTATATTATGATTTTTCTAAGTCAAAAGATGGAATTGTGTATGATTTAAGTGGTAATGGAAATCATGGTATTATGAATGGTGGATATATGAGCTCAGAACCTATTGATAAAATACCGAATACAACATTACCACATAGAAATAGACCAGGGAGATATAAATCTTTATCTCATCCACGAAATGATATTGTTGGAAATAGATTTGTACATCAAAAAGATACAAGTGTAAATGAGAAACGATTTGTAGAGGAAGTTCAAGGTGGATTGATAAATATAGACGAAGATGGACTTACAGATTTAAATTATAGTGTAGTTAAACGAGAAAAATTATTTGGAACGGAACATGAAATAATAGATTTTAAATGTGAACAAAATATACCGAGTCATGTGGAGTTTTAATGATATTTGTATTTGATTTTCCTAAAAAAACGGATAAAGAAGGAGATTATGATCACTGGCCAGAGATTTTTAATGGTTTAATAGGATTACCTGAAAATGTGGATCCGTATTTTGGAGCCGCACCACCTTCACTAATTGATTTACTTTCAAGATTTGAAGTACCATTTGAAATTTTAGATTCTGATACGGCAATTACATCCACCGAACCATTTTATTATATTTTAGAAACACAGGGGCCTCCAGGTGGTTGGTTGGGAACTAAAGGGGGATATGAAAATACTTTATTATCAGGAGTTAGTTCTGAAATAATAGAAGCCTCAAAAGATGGGCAATGTACAATAATATTATGGTCTGCAAATGAAGGATATGATCCACTTCAATATAAAATTTTTGATGTTATTTATAAAGATTTAGAAGATAAAGGAATTCCATTAGATAATTTTATTTTTATTTCTGGTAATTTAATTATAGATACGTTACATATGGCTTGGAGGAGTATTAAGAATAAAGGAAATTTAATAAAATGTATTCCATTTAATAATGAATTGTATGATAATTATGAAAAAATGCAACCAAATGTTATCTTTGATAAGGAATCTAAAGATAGAGATAAATATTTTTTATTATTAAATAGGGCACCAAGAATACATAGAATGGCATTTATTTGTTGGTTACATAGTAGAAATTTATTAAAGGATACATTTACTTCTTTCCCATCTGAAGAATTGGCTCCTTATAAGTTTAGTAAAAAAATACATTTGTCTCGATATTTTTCTAATATGCTATTTGTAGATAATAAAATAAAAAGTGATGCTTTACTTGGATGGAAAGATTTAGAAAATAATCATTTACCATTAATAGTTGATGTTGAAGAATGGGATACAAATCATTATGGAACTTCAGTTGATTGGTTATATAGTAGAACATTTTTTAGTGTAATAACAGAATCTGTTTTTGATGACGTATCTCTTTTTTTAGATGAAAAAGTATGGAAACCTATTTATAATTACCACCCGTTTATAATACTTGGATGTCCCAATTCTTTAAAAAAATTAAGAGAAATGGGATTTAAAACTTTTGAACCATACATTAACGAAAATTATGATAGTGAATTTAATATAGGAAAAAGAATGAATATGATTATTGATGAAATTGAAAGGTTGAATTCTATGGGATTTGAAGAGTTAAAGAAGTGGTATAAAAAATTAGTTCCTATTTTAAAGCATAATAGGAAAAAATTAATTAACAATAATGATGAGATTAGGAGTTTAGTAAATAAGGCAGTGGATGTATAACTTAATTTACTTAACAGAAAAATATATTCAGGGGGATATGTTTGATAGATTTGGAAGAAAATGTTTGCATGAATCAAATTTATTAGAGTATAATCTTTTTTCAATTAAGGACATAGATGAAAAATTAAAAGGTAAAAGTTTAATTATGGGTTTACCATTACATCCAGTAATGAAAAATCATAAAAAGATAAAAAAATTATTATCTCAAAAAGATTTTATATTGGTGATTCCAATTGAACACGAGGCCGTTCATGATTTACAATTAAATTGGATATATAAAAATATATCTGCAAATAATTTTCCACATCATAAAGTTTATGTAATAAGTTATGATGTTAATTCAAAAAATACTTTTGAGGAATGGAAAAAAGAATACAATATAGAGTCTGATATTAATTCTATTTATATTGATACATTTCTTTTTCAAAATTTAGATGTATTTTTTGAAGATGAAAAGATAGTTCATAGGGAACATTTTGAAAATAAAGAAGTTAGACCACACTATTATGTTTGTTATAATGCTGATCCAAAAGAACATAGGGTAAGATTGGTTGAAGATTTACAAAAAGAAAATTTAGATAAGTTAGGTTTAATATCATTATTGAGAGATAAAAATCCATTGGTGTTAGATAGAGAAAAAGTTGATCATTCAGATATGACTACACAGAGATATCCAATAGATCATTATCGAGATACATATTTTAGTATTGTTACTGAGAGTTATTTTTGGTCACATCATGGAGAACATTATAAACACATAACAGGAATAAATGAAAAAACTTATAAGGCTATGTTATTGAATCCGTTTATCGTGTTAGGTGGGTGTGGAACATTGAAACATTTAAAAAAATTAGGATTTCAAACTTTTCCTGAATTGTTTGATGAGAGTTATGATGATATATTTGATCCACATTTAAGATATGAAAAGGTCTTGGAATCTATTAGAGGTGCGTGTAGTATGGATAAAGAAAAAATAAATGATCTATATCATTCGGTATTGGTTGATAAAGTAAAATACAATCAAAATTTATATATGAACTATGATAGAAAAGAATTATTTAATGACTTTTTAAAACAGTTTATTTGGGAATAAAATGAAACATGATTATATAAATTTTGTTAATCTTAAACAAAATGATGATGGTGGAATAGGAGATGTATTTAAAGATTCTAATTCTAATGGGCCATATGATTTTTTATTTCCAAAATTAAAGAAATATTATTTTTATGGTGAACTACCTGAAAAATATATTTTAAATATTACTACATCACATTTTAATATGGAGTCGGATAAAAGTATTGTTGAAATTATTAAGTCAAATCCGAGAATTTTAGAGGATTTAAAAAGTGGTAATGCTAAGATTTTAATTAATAGATCAGGAGAATTTGATACATTCAAGAATGGTAAATTAACTGGAGAGGAATATGATAGTTTATTTAAATTAGATATTGATAAATCAAATATTTTATATCTTGGTCTCAATTCAATAATGGAAGAAGCAATGTGTAATTCTGATATAAAGTCACGATATCATAATTTTACTATGTTGAATTTATATTCTATTATTAAAGATAAAGAAGATTTATATAGAGAGTTTTATGAAAAGCAAAAAAAATCTTTACGAGAATATTATTATTTATGTTATAATAATACTCCTAATTCACATAGAAGAATAATAGTTGATTTTTTACTAAATAAAAAAGTTAAGGGTTTGTTATCATCTACTGAAGATAGGATTTTTTTAGATGATTCAATGGCACCCGATGATGTATCGTGGACGTATAATAATAGAAATTTATATTATTATGCAAACCAAAAACATTTTTTTGATTCTTATTTTAGTATAATTACTGAATCACACTATTCTGATACTATTGGTAGTTTATGTATGACATTTAGTGAAAAAACTTGGAAAGTAATTACTAACTTTCATCCGTTTTGTTTAGTTGGTGCAAAAAATAGTATTTCTAAATTAAGAGAATATGGCTTTGAAACTTTTTCAGAATTATTTGATGAACAATATGATAGAATAGATGATGTTAATAGAGCTGTTGAAATATGCAAACAGATTGATAGAACCTTTTTATTAACCAGAAAGGAATTAACTGATATATGTTATAGTATAGAAGAAAAATTAATTCATAATTTTCATCATTTTTTCAGATTATGTGAAATAGAAATAAAATCATTAGAAAAATATTTATTAAATTTTTGTAATGGATAGGATATAAATGAACTATATTAATATTATAAATTTTCCATATGATGCATATAAAGCAGAAAGTCAGGATATATTTGTAGATCATAATACAAATGGACCATATGATAATTTATTTTTGAATTTACGACATTATTATTTTTATGATGAACTTCCTGAAAAATATATTTTAAATATTAATACTTTACACTTTAATACGGAACAAGTAAAAAGTCTTTCTGAAACTATTAAATCAAGTCCAAGAATTTTAGAGGATTTAAAAAGTGGTAATGCTAAGATTTTAATTAATCGAATAGCCGAAGAAGATTCAATTATTGATGGTACAATTGAAAAATATGAACCAAGATATAAATGTCTTTTTCAAGTTTTAGATGAATTAAATGTTAATAAATCTAATATTTTATTTTTGAGTATGAATTGTTTAACTGATGAAGCTATTGATTTTAATAAATCTGATATTGATGTTAGATATCACAATTTTACTCAAATGAATTTATATTCTATTATTAAAGATAAAGAAGATTTATATAGAGAAGAATTTGAAAAATGTAAAACTTTATTGCGAAAATATTATTATTTGTGTTATAATAATCAGCCCAGCGAACATAGAAAAGTAATAGTTGATTTTTTACTAAATAAAAAAGTTAAAGGTTTATTATCATCGACTGAACATAATATTTTTTTAGATTCAAATCCACCTACAAAAATAGAATCTTGGTCCCAAAATAATTTAAATTTATATTATTATGTCAATCAAGATCATTATCGTGATTCTTATTTTAGTATAGTTACAGAATCACATTACTCTGATAGTGTTAATAGTTTATATATGGGATTTTCAGAAAAAATATGGAAACCAATTGTAAATTTTCATCCATTTCTTTTAGTTGGAGCAAGGAATAGTCTCTCTAAGTTAAGAGAGTTTGGTTTTGAAACTTTCCCTGAGTTATTTGACGAGAGTTATGATGAATCAGATGATGTTGAAAGATTAAATGATATAACTAACGGACTTGATAGAACTTTTTTAATGTCAATAGATGAGTTGAGTAATATATATTATAGTGTGGAAGAAAAGTTAATTCATAATTTTCATCATTTTTTTAGATTGTGTGAGAATGAAACAAAAGAATTTGAAAGATATTTATTAAATTTTTGTTATAAATAGGAGATAAAATGATTAAATGGTTAAAATATTTGTGGTATAAAATAAAGGTATGGTATACATATCGTAAAAAAATTAAGGAATTAAGAAAAAGAGATCCATTTATTTACAAATGAGTTATAAATATGTAATAGGTTGTGGTTGTAGTTTTTTGGAAATTGATGCGCCGTGGTTTACAACAATACCATCTAAAAATTATATTAATCTTTCGAGGGGTGGATGTGGTAATGAGTTTATCAAACATCAAATCACTTATAAAATAGATGAATTAATATCAAATGAAATCAATGCACAAGATATATTTGTTGTAGTTCAATGGACAGGTATTTCACGATTAGATTTTTTGGTATCACGAGACCAAACAATAACACCAAATGATTTTAACACTGACTTTGATGTTACTCGTATTGGAAGTTATGTGATGGTAGGGGATGGAACAGCACCGAGTAGAATAGATAAAAAGGGTGGATGGGTTCATAGTGGTGGTGGAAATGATTTCATAACTAATTGGGAAGTAAAGAAATTTGAAGATGAATTTTTTGAAACCTATTTCAAGTATTTTGGAAATGATTACGATAGTGTAAAAAGATATTTAGATAATGTTTTATTTATTCAAAATTTATGTAAGTCACTTGGAATAAATTATGTGATGACGAATGCTTGGAATCCATTTGAAGATGCATATGGAAGGGAAAAATATAAAAGGAAATATTTTGATTATATGTGGAATAGGGTTGATGAAAAACATATGATTTGGATTGAAAGTAATATAAAAAATATAAAGACAGAAAAAATTGAATGGAATAACGAATATGGTGGAATGTGGCAATATCTTATAGAACGAGACGGAATAAATTTAAAAGACGACCATCCTTCGGAATATGGACATAAAATTTGGGGAAATTATATATTCAATGTTCTTACAGAGAGAAAAATATTATGAAAATAATTACATCGGAAAGGTTCGAAAAGATATTTGGTAATGGGAATACTAAGTTGAGTAGAAATCTTATCTGGGAATTTGAAAATAAGATAATATTTTTTCAATGGTCAGACCCGTTCTATGAATACGAGTATGAATATATATCTAATTTAATGGAATCTAATGGATATTCTACTTCTGATTGGGTAATGATATCACCAAACTTTCATCCGATTATAGAAAAATATCCTAATTGGAAAGGGTTTAGTAATTATCTATACGTAACAGCATTTAACCAATGTACGGATCAAGATAGAAATCCACAATATATACCATTTTCAGATGAAGTAATAAATATTTTAAGTACTAATCAGCGAAGTTTTGATTTTTTTAGTTTCAATAATCGTTTTTGTGCATCAAGGGAAAAATTTATAAAAGATGTTTTAGAGAGAAATTTATGGGATAAATCACTTATAAGTGCACATTTTTCGATAGATGGTGTAGATGAAGTTCCTTCTTTTGTTGACTATCGTAAAAAGGATATAGAATATAAGTCTGTTCAGAATAACTATTCAAAAGATAATACGATTTTTGATTTTCCACAAACGCGTCAACAGATAGATAACTTACCAATATCTATTTTAAGAGATACTTTTTTTACTGTAATAATGGAAACATATCCGAAAATGAATGGGGGACCACATATAGTTTGTCTTACAGAAAAGGCATATAATTACTTTAGTTTATGTCCAACTGTACTTATAGGAAATAGGGGAATATTGAAACAAATGAGAAAAGAAGGACTGAAAACTTTTCCTGATATGTTTGATGAATCTTATGATGAAATATCAGATTATAATGAAAGATTTAATGTGGCAATGAATGAAGTTGAAAAATTTTGTAAATTAGATTATGATGTAAAAATGGAAAAATATTTGAAATCTTTTGATAATATATTACATAATCAAAAAATATATTTGGAAATCTTTGAAGGTATAAAAGATTTATTACCACATCCCAAAGGTAGAGGTCATCCTACAATGGAAGATTGGTTTAATTATTATGTGAAGGATGAAATAATATGAAAAAACATATAATTACAGCAGGTTGTAGTTTTACAAATTGTGGAAAATCTTGGCCATATCATATAAAAGAACATAATGTTTATAATGTAGGAGCTGTTGGTGCTGGTAATGGTTATATATCACGGGCAGCAATATGGAAGTGTGAAAATTTATTAAAAAAAGGAATTCCTCCTGAAGAAATATCTTTAATTGTTATGTGGTCTGGTATAGATAGATTTGAAGTTTTATCAACAAACGATAGTCTATTACATAAAGATTATATTAGTGGAGATAAAGATAGGTGGTGGTTGTCAAATTATAATCAAAATATAAAAGAGGAAGATTCTGTATGGTTAAAAAGTAGTGTTCACGGTCAGAAATGGCAAAATAAAGCAGTGAACCATTTATTTGACCAGTATTGGAAATATTTTTATAGTGTAGAAGAGAGTTTTTTAAAAACTCTTGAATATATTTTACGAGTTCAGCATTATTGTGAAGTTAGAAATATAAAGTATAAAATGTGTTGTTGGCAAAATATTTTTAATAAATACGAATTTATAGTTCCAGCTGGTTATGCACGGAAGGATGACCGAATAAGTGCTCATGAACTATGGACAATGGCTTGGTTAGATGACCAACATTGGAGATCAAATAGATATTGGCCAAAGGAAATTACTCAAGAGATATCAAGAGGTACACCACTATTAAAAGATGTTTATTCACAAACAATTCATTTATGGGATATGATAGATTGGGATAAGTGGTGGTTTTATGAAGATGACCAAGTAGAGTATGGTGGATTGGCAGAATGGGTGTTACTCGGAGAAAAACATAATATGGGAATGCAACATGATCCACATCACCCATCTGAAGATTCACATAAACAATTTGCAGAAAAAGTGGTGTCAAAGTGGTTGGAAGAGGAGATTAAATAAATGCCACATAATGCTATAGCGAGGACTTTAGATGATTCTTATGAAACAATTTTATTTGATAGTGAGTTGGATGATGAAGGTTTTTATTGGAGAGAAACGGGATTAATAGATAGGTATGTAGAATCAATAACATCACGACTTGAAAAGTCTACTAAGAATAAGGTAGCTTTTGTTAAAGTTGGAGAGTTGTTTGGGTTTTTAGTTGTGGAAGAAATAGCTAAGAAAATACAGAAAATATTTCCATCTAAAGAGTTTATTTTATTAGTAGATGATAATCGAGAATTTAACACCGAATTTATACATATTAAACCATTTCCACCTTGGCATATATCTTTACATCATGCATATGAGTATGATGGTGGATTTGATAAAAGTGATACAAAAACTTTTAAAGGCATTAATAATAATTTTAATAGAAATAAGTTATTTATTACAAGAAATAATAGACCTAAATCCCATAGACTTGAGTGGGTAAGTTTTTTAGAAAAAAATAATTTAAAAGATAAAGGGTATGTTAGTGAAGGTTGGAATGGTATATATCTTGAGGGGATGAGAGACCCCGAACCTGATACAGAAGAATTTTGGAATATGACAAGAAACGATGTTGGTTTGATAGATTTTTATAATGATGTTTTTTGTGAAGTAGCTTTAAGTTCAGACTATGATATAAAGGAATCACCATTTGGTGCATATACGAGTGATAAAGAATTTCGTCCATTTTTATGTTGTGTAATTCCGTTGATAGTTGTATTTAAAAACTATGATGAGTGTTTAAAAGATGTGGGATTTGATATGTTTGATGATGTAATTGATACGTCATTTTATAAAACAGACGATTTGGATAGAAAATTTAATATAATTAAATCGAATTTTAAAATAATAGAAAATGATTTGACAGTAGATGGTAGATTTAGAGATGATATTTGGGTTAGATTAAAGAAAAACCAGAATAGATTTTTTGAAGGGTGGGGAAATTATTTTTATAGTAAAATGGAAGAATGATATGAGTAGACATAAAGTTTGGCCAATAGGAAAATTACCTAAAGAATTACAGCGTCCTGAACTTGACCAAGTTAGAGAGTTGGGATATGATTGGAAGGATCCGTGGGACGTAGTTGAAATGTTTGAACAAGAGGTTGCTAATTTTGCAGGTTGTAAATATGGAATAGCAATTGATAATTGTACCGATGGTTTATTTTTGTGTTTGAAATATGTGAACGCTGAAGGAGAAATAGTAATACCAGCGAGAACTTATTGTTCAGTTCCTATGGTTATTATACAAAATGGATGTAAAGTAAAGTTTGTAGATTATGAATGGAGTGGTATTTATAGACTTGAACCAACTAACGTGTATGATGGTGCGGTAAGATGGACAGAGGGAATGTATGAGGCGGGAGATGGTTATCAGGTGGTTTCATTTCAGTTAAAGAAAAGAATACCCATAGGTAAAGGTGGAATGATATTGACTAATGATAAGGATGCCATGGAATGGTTTAAGATGATGAGGTATGAAGGACGACATAATACTATTTCATATGAAAAAGATGAGCTTGGGTTAATAGGATATAATATGTATATGACTCCAGAAGATGCTGCAAGAGGACTAATTTTAATGAATCAAGTTCCAAGAGTAAATGAAGATTCTGGGGGGTCATATGACATACCCGATTTATCAAAACAACCTATTTTCAAAAAATGAATGATGAATTTCCAGAGATAATAAGGATAGAACCAGTTGGGAGATGCAATTATAAATGCATTCATTGTACTGTTCCTACTGGTAAAGATGGTCCAAATAATCGCCAAATTTTACCAAAAGAAGATTTTGATTATAGGATTAATCAATTTATTTCTAATGGATATGTTCCACGAGTAGTTGTACTTCATCATGGTGGTGAACCACTTCTTAATGAGAATTTATCTTATTTTGTTAAGGAGTTAAAGAAAATAGGAGTAGATAAAGTATCTATTACAACTAATGCCAGTATTCTTACTGAGAAACGTTCTAAGGAACTTATTCAATCTGGATTGGATGAAATTAGATTTTCATTTGATGGGGAGAGTCCAGAGGAAAATAATTATATTAGAATAAATAGTAATTTTTTTAGAGATGCTGATAATGTTAAGGGGTTTTTAAAAATACGTAGAGAGTTACATCGTGAAAATTTGAAAGTTATTATTAATAATGTGCAAATTATTGATTGGGACGGTGTTTCTTATTTTCCAGCCAAGAATAAAAATCCTTTATATCATAAAGTGGATGTTCCAAGTTATATTACTGAATATTTTTCAAATGAACTTGGTGAAATTGAAATTAGCAGTGCTGCAGCTATAGTATTTCCTTATTTAGAAGAAAGTGAAGATTTTGATATTATAGAGTATGAATCTGCTAAACCTAAATATTGTGGTCGTCTTTTTGAAACGTTTACTATATTAACTGATGGGAATGTTGCACTTTGTTGTAATGATCTTAAAGGTGAATTGATACTTGGGAATATTTATCAAAAAACTATATTTGAAATCTGGAATGATAATAAATATGATAAAATACGAAAGAATTTTAGAAAACAAAAATATTGTGATTTGTGTAGTAATTGTAGTGTTGTGACACCCCGTTATTTAAGTAAAACTAAAAATTATAAGAATAGGATAAAAAATGTATAAAGAATATTTGTCAAATGACATTATAACATTTCCAGAGTATGCAAATAAAACTGTATATAACATGGCATCTGATAAATCAGACAGTATTGAGTATAGGATGAATGAACATGGATATAGGTCCAATTCGTTTACAGATAAGGGTAAAATAAAAATTTTAACAATTGGTTGTTCTTGGACAATGGGAATTGGAGTAGATAATGATAAAATTTGGCCTACTTTAATAGGAAATAAATATAAAGATTCAATTGTATGTAATTATGGAATGTACGGAGTTTCTTCTGGATTTATTGCCAAACAATATTATAAAATTCTACATAGTGGATATGTTCCAGATATCGTACTTGTATTGTGGCCAGGATTTTCACGGAGAGATTATATAACTGAAACTGGTAGGTTTAAAAGGATTTGTGGGTGGAGAGGAGCATATCAATCTGATGTTGTTTTTGAAAGTAAAAGTGAAGATTTGGCTTTCCTTACACTACAAAATGATTATCAGGATATAAATCATTTTTGGAATAATTATAATTTTTTTAATGCTGTTACACCAAATAATGTTAATGTATATCATTCGGTTGCTGGATATTATTATGATATATTTGAAAAAAATTATTCTATCATAGAAAATATTATCGACCCTGAAATATTTTTTGTACCAGAAGATTGTTATTTAAATGATAAAAGGGCCACCGATGGAGTCCATCCAGGGTATAAATGGCATATTAATTTTGCAAATAAATTTTATGATTTTATAAAATGATAATATTTGGTTATGAAGAAAAAGTTGGTGAAACTTTTGTACCTAATGGAACACCACCAACATTAATTAAAAAAATGAAAACACTAAAAGACCCTTCGGATGTTTTTAGAAAAGGGTGCTACCAAGAAGATACTGGGTTAGTGAGTTCAGTTTATCATTGTGAACATTACCCTAATTCGTTACGTTTGAAGGGGATTTCATATTCTAAAAAATTAGTTGTAGATATTAAAAATGAGTTTTATTATTATATGATTAATCCATTTGGAACAACAAATGGTTTTCTTGGAATAGGAAAATTACAAATGAATTGGCCTTTTGTTAATTCTATTTCTGATAAAGTGATTGATGATTTAAAGTTAAATAAATGTAAAATTATTATAGATATTATATCAGAGGGTAATCCTTTTAGTGTTTTATGGATGAAACGATTATATAAACTAATTGATTCTGTTGGTATTTTAAGAAAAAATGTTTATTATTTAACATCTAACAATAGATTTAAAGATGATTATTATTTGGAATTTAAACATGATTCGAAAATAAACATTAAACAATTTAATAATGGTGAAGTGGTAATTTTTGAGGTTTTTAAAAATGATTTTGATTGTGAAGTTAATCTTGAAAATAAAAGAACTAAACATTTTATGTCATTTAATCAAGAAAAAAAAATACATAGAACAAAATTAGTTAATTTTTTAAAAAATGAAAAATTATTAAGTAAAGGGTATGTAAGTTATAAGGCACGGGGAATGTACCTTGATGGTCCTCAGAATAGAGGAACAGAACTTAGTGGTGAAGAATTTTATCTTGATTCGTATTTTAATATTGTAACGGAAACTGAATATATTGAGCCCACTTTACGATTTTCTGAGAAGATTTTTAAACCAATAATATATAAACAACCATTTATTTTATATTCTGTTCCATTTTTATTGAAACATCTTAGGTCATTGGGGTATAAAACTTTTCATCCATTTATTGATGAATCTTATGATGAAATAACGGATAGTGAGGAGAGAATGAGAGTATTAAATCGAGAAGTAAAAAGATTGTGTAGTTTATCCTTGAAAGAAATTCACAAATGGTATATTGATATGAAAGAAATTTTAATTTATAATTTTGAACATTTTCAAAAGGCTGAAGAAAGAATAGATATAACATTATGAGATTATTAGTAGGACACCAAGATTTTAATATTCCCAATGGATATAATTCACACTGTGATTGGTTAAAGTTTGATGGTATTTATGAGAAATTATCTGAGATAGCAAAGGATGAATTTGAAGTCGTGGATGTTAACGTAAATGAGTGTAATGATTTTTATTTTTTTCCAATAAATGCAAACAATCGAGAAACAAAAATATTTAGTGAGGAATACTTTTTTGGTAAATATTTAAGTGATAAAGTTTTAGACGATTTGAAAAATGATAGGTGTATATTACATTTTAATTGGATTGATGAGCCTTATGTTTTTAATAAAGAAGAAATAAACAGATTAGAGGATTTTTTATTTATTCAGAATCTTTCATGGGGAAGTATAATATTGACTTCTAATAACTTTAATTTGAAAATGAAACGACATGAATCATTTAATTTCTTTGAAAATTCAATAGAATGTAACACACACTATCTTGGGTTTAAAATGATAGGTGAAAACTTTGATTTTAATGAGATTAGACATTCTAAATTTTTATCCATGGCACGGTCAGGACATAACCATCGAAAATCACTTGTAGACTTTTATGAAAAAGAAAATTATACAGATGAGGAAATACTATATAGTGCACTTTGGATGAATAAAAGAATAGATGATAGATTTCACTGGCCTAATGTTCATAATGAGAGTGAACTGAATCATGGAGATAGTGAAATTAATTTGAGTCAATATGAACAAAACCCTTATCAAAATTCTTATATTAGTATTATTACAGAAACGAATTTTGATAATAATGCTTTACAGGTTACGGATAAAGTATTTCAACCGATTGTAAATTTTCATCCTTTTATTTATGTTAGTTCTCGTGGTGGACTTAAATTATTAAAATCAATGGGATATAAAACTTTTAATTTTATTGATGAGTCTTATGATGATATAGAAGATGAAACAGAAAGGCTAAATTTTATCAAATCGGAAATAAAACGATTAATAAAATTGAAAAAGAGTGAAATACATAATACTTATTATCAGATAGTTGATGTTTTAAGATACAATAGAAAACATTGGTTGAATGTTGGTAGATATAGAGTTATAAAACAAATGGGGGTTTTTTATCAAAATATTAGGAATTAACACATTAAATCATGACGCTGCTATAACTATGATAGAAGATGGTGAGATTTTATTTGCCGGTCATAGCGAGAGGTATAGTGGGGTAAAAAACGATTCTGATTTGAATAGTGCACTGTTTGCCGATTGTTATAGGCAAGGTGGTAAACCAGATAAAGTTGTATATTTTGAAAGACCATACTTAAAAAAGTTAAGACAATTGAGAGCAGGTCAATACGGAGAAGTATTTGCTCGTAAGAATTTACCATCTTATTATTTAAGAGATTTTGTTGGTAATGCAGAAGTAGAGTATGTTCAACATCACCAATCTCACGCCGCAGCAGGATACTATACAAGTCCATACGAAGAATCAGCTATTGTAGTTATAGATGCCATAGGTGAGTTTGAGACGTGTAGTATTTGGTATGCATGGGGAAGTCATTTTGAGAAACGATATACATTAAAGTATCCAAATTCACTTGGTCTTTGGTACAGTGCAATGACTCAACGATTAGGATTGAAACCACAAGAGGATGAATACATCTTAATGGGAATGGCAGGTTGGGGAACACAAGACCACAAACTAAAGAAT
>Ga0098039_1000596_pt1 | contig 14929 bp, 16 predicted proteins | sample 6_EtaG_FD_75047 | JGI IMG/M metagenome (GOLD analysis project Ga0098039, IMG submission 75047) | Marine viral communities from the Subarctic Pacific Ocean - 6_ETSP_OMZ_AT15160 metaG | ecosystem: Environmental > Aquatic > Marine > Oceanic | place: Pacific Ocean | collected 2015-01-08 | reverse complement strand
CCTCCTCCACCACCTGCTAAGAAGTCAGCGAAATAGTCAGGGGCACGATTCCGTCGAATGAGGTCAAGGAGAATGTTCGCACATATTTGCCCTGTCACATATTCGACGTCTTTCGGAACGATGGGAGTCCTGTCTTTATCGAGATAGCCATAACTACCATACCAGACTGTATTCTGCTTTCCCTGAGCGAAGTTGCCATTCTTGTGACGAATATACTGGTCGTAGACCGCTATATTGCTCATAGTGACTCCTACACTGTTTACGCTTCCCGCACTCAAGCCAATTAAAGGAGTCCACTTCGGAGGAAAGAACAGAACACTTTTCCCAATACCATCTAAACTGAAGGTTCCGTAGGAGGGTGTGCCGAAGGAGTGATTGCAGTAGCCGTCAATCATCTTCTCAGCTTGAGGGACTAGATAATCCTCAATCCACGTATTCATCGCCCCAACACTAGCCGTCTCTTTGAACTGACTGTATTGTGACTGAGCGAGGAAACGGACGAGAGCCGTCCCACAGTAGGTTCCGTAGCCACCCATTACAGTGAAAATTGAGGACGTAAACCTTTAACTGTTTCCCTCAGTCCCTCATCCAATCCTACGGTGGGAGTCCACTGCATTAACTGTCTAGCCTTCCAGTTATCTCCAACGAGTCTATGAATATCGAGGGGTCTTTTCGGAATCGTCCACCAGATGACCTCGCCTTCCCACCCTGTCTCCTTTGCGATTTTCTGAACAAGTTCTCGGATGGTGCATTCCTTCCCTGTGGAGATGTTTATGATCTCGCCTAGAGCTTTATCGTCTTTTATCGCTAAATTATATCCGTTCACATGGTCATCCACATACAGGAGGTCTCTCGATGGCTCAGGGTCTCCGAGTCGTATATACTCCTGACCTCGTAGCATCTGACTCATTATCCTCTCCGTCACGAAGTGAAGGTTCTCAGTCCTTCCGTAAGTGTTGAACGGACGAAGAACCGTCATGGGGAAGTCATACGCCACACTCATATACTGGAGATATTTTGTCGAGGCGTTTTTCGCCATCGAGTAGGGACTGTTCGGGTTCTCCTTCACGTCCTCCTTGATAGGGAAGGTGGTCTGATTACCATACTCCTCCGAGCTTCCAGCAAATACGAATTGCTTCAGGTCTGGAACTTCTATTCGACAGGATTCAGCTAGATTTATCGTTCCGAGGTAGTTTACCAGATTTACTTCATTAGGATGCTCATAGCTGTACGATACGGCACTAATGGCAGCGAGGTGAATCACCCTATCCGGCTGAATAGCCTTGACGATTTGAACCACTCCAGAGTAGTCTGCTACATCTGCAAAGACACTTTCAAAGCTCTCTCCGAGGACATATCTCCCTGTGACGTATCGGAACATCCCCCAAACGGAATGTCCCTGCTCTGCTAGTTTCTTGATCAGGCGTTTCCCGATGAATCCACTTGCCCCCGTTACGAGGATTTTCTCTGTCATATTCTTTTCACTCCAATCATTCTCAAACTATACTCCAAATTCTCAGTGTGAGCATCAATAACGATGAAGCCTATCGCCTCCATTATTATCCGAAGTGAGTTCTCCGAATAACACCATCGAATGAGATTAGAATCGTAATTCGTATGTCCCTCTCCATCGGAACCATACAGCCATTTTATTGCTTCATGATTTCCTTTCGAGGCTTCACGTCCAATAAAGCTGAGGTTGGGTGTACGGATATTTAGCGTACCGTTATTCTTCAGCCAACCGTAGCACTTTCGCAATACCTCTTTACCTTCGACGAAGGTTACATGGTCGAGGACATCCTGCATCAATATCTCCTCTACCGATTCATCTGGGAACATGAGCGACCTCATATCCATTACGATATCGGGGTTGAACTTCTTGTTCACATCGATATTGAGCCAATCCTGCCGATACTCCTTCCCGCTACCGATATTCAACCTCATTTTTTTTACACCTTCTTTACACATCAACTTATAACGCACTCATCCAATTCAGCAACCTCTCAACTCGGATAGGGTAGCTGTGATGCTCCCGAATATACCGAGAATAACCTAGACATTCCTGCTTTACATCCTCAAAGTTATCTAGAATGTGGTGAATGTGTTTCTCAGTCTCCTCGTAACTATCTGTCTGATACGGATACTGGAATCCTACGCTCTCCTCAACCCCAATCAACCGTGAGATAATCAGAGGAGTGCCTGAACCAAGAGTCTCTAGAAGTCTAGTGGGTACGTATTTGATATTGGCTCTATCCTCCGCTACCATCCCGAATAGAATCTGCTTGCTGTTATACCACTCATTCAGCTCATCAATGTTCAGTTTCTTTACATCTGGCTTATTCGAAATCCACTCGAAGTTTCCATGATCGATGGCTGGCTGTAGAACCTTATGCCTCTGCCCTTCTCCCTTATTGTCGAGTCCAGCAAAGCCAAGTCCAGCACGCTCTCGAAAGAGAGGGCGAAATTGCCGTCCTACGCCTGAATAGAAATCTCTGGAGATATATCCCATCTCCTCAGCCTTATCTCGCAAGTCCTGATAGGGACTTAGGATAATCTCAGGCTGAACACCCTCGAAGTTCTTCATGTGTTCTGGAAATTGCTCACAATTAACACCCCAAATCCAAGCCAAGTTATGATCTCCCTGATAGGGATAATACGCTGAAATGCCTGTGCCGACAGTCAGCATTATATTCCCAAGTTCGGGGTCATCGTGAAAATCCAGATGTTCGAGGAAGCCATCACCTAGCTGATTGATTAGCGTCTGGTCTCCGAGTCCACATCCAAATATCCACAGCTCCGTAGATTTCCCGATGAACCGAGTGTAGTAATGTACCTCATATTCAACTCCCGAGTCAACTCGAAATTTAGTGACGGTGGTCTGGATGCGATTATCATTCTCCTCAAAGTCTACCAAGGAGCCACCGACTTTATGTCTCGTGCAGGATTTCCTACGATAACGTGATTCTGAGGCACATCCTTGGTCACTACTGCTCCAGCCCCGATGACTGCTCCTCCACCTACCTTGACTTTGGGAAGAATAGTTGCTCCTGCCCCAAGAAACACACCATCACGAAGTTGCGCTCCTCCACAGACGATAGAATAGGGAGCGATAGTGCAGAATTTTCCAATATGAGCATGGTGGGATATAGTCACATTACCTGCCATCGAAACGTGGTCTCCTATTCTCGCCTCATGGTATATCTTCGAGTCAGGCTGAATCAAGATACCTTTCCCTATCTGAGCCGTCTTTACGATTAGAGTTCCCTCCCAGATTAGATTGACGAATCTCTGCCGTCCCTGAAAGTTAACGGCGTTAACAAGACTACGTTTGTTTCTCGGTTCGCCAGCAATAGCGATGAAGTCTGTGTGGGAATAATCTTTAGGGAACTTGTCGATAACGGGCTTCTCGAATATCGTCTCTCCCTCCTTTCGAGGCACATCCCAGAATTGGAGAAGTCTTTCCTCAAGGTCGAATAGAGGAACGATGCTCTGCGCCCAACTACCAGCCCCGACGATAACGAGCTTCCTCATCTCACCAGTTCCATGATGCTCTGACAGACAAAGTTGATTTCTTCGCGTGTGGTCGCATTTCCGGACGGCAGGTTGATGCCCGTTCTCGCAATCTCCTCAGCTACGGGGTGTTCCTCATCATTCTCATACATTGGGAGTTGGTGAAGGGGATGGAAGAAGGTACGAGTCTCAATACCCTTCTCGGATAGACGTTGCACCACCGTGTCACGGCTTAGGGGAAAATTCTTGTTGAACAGAATGCTGAACATCCAATACACCGACTTATAGCCGTCTCTCTCTACGGGGAAGGTAATCAGACCACTCTCCTCAAGTGACGTTAATTTCCGACGATATATCCAAGCATCCAGCCTACGCTTCTCGATATAGTAATCGATACGACTGAGCTGGCTGAGTCCGAGGGCAGCAGACATCGCGTTCATACGATAGCCGAAGCCAACCTCCTCATTGCGATAGTGTTTTCCATGTCTCCCGAAAGCGTGAGCGCGAAGCCAGATGGCTCTATCCCAGAGGTCTTCATCGTCAGTGACTATCATGCCACCCTCACCTGTCGTTATGATTTTGTTCGCATACATAGAGAAGATTGATGCGTCTCCGAATCCTCCTACCTTCTTCCTTTTGTATTCTGCTCCATGAGCTTCAGCAGCATCCTCAATTATCAGGAGGTCATGCTCGAAAGCGATTTCCTGAAGCTGACTCATATCGCAAGGATGACCGTAGATATGGACGGGGATAATCGCTTTCGTCTTCGGGGTGATTGCCTCCCTCACCTTCTCCGGATCGATGCACCACGTATCCTTCTCCGAGTCTACTAAGATGGGTGTAGCTCCCAGATAGGTAACGGGATTCGCAGTAGCAACCATCGTAAAGGTAGGGAGAATAACTTCATCACCTACACCTATGTTCATGGAAGCTAGTGTCAGATGGAGGGCAGTTGTCCCACTATTTGTGGCGATGCCGTACTGAACTCCGCAGAAATCAGCGAACTCTTTCTCGAACTCGCTTACGATGGGACTGGTTCCTGAAACCCAACCTGACTCGACAGCTCGACGTACGGCTTTCACGTCATCTGACGTAATATCTGGAATCGAAACGGGCACTCTCATTCTAGTTTCTCCTCTATCTGTTTTATACGATCCAACAGAAGGTCATGATTCTCCTCTATCTGTTTCATGCGATATAGCCGGAGGTCATTGTTTCGATCAAACAGCTCTCGAAAGAGATCAGTTCGTTTCTCTAATCCGGCGACAGAGTGATAGAGACTTTCCAAATGATCTAAAAAGCGATGATCAATCGAATTGCGATCTTCTCGTATATTCTTTTTCCACTCTTCAAGGCTGAGCGAAATCCACTTCCGAATGTCGGCTTCGATGTCGGCTTCGAGTTCAGCATCGTAGGTAATATCTTCTCTCTTTTCAATCATTTTGACACCTCGACTCAAGACGAACGATTCGCTCCTCCAAAGTGTTAAGGTCATCACTAATTCGTTTCTCTATACGAGCTAAAAGCATCCCCATATCATCATCATGTTCCTGTAACACCTTAAGGTCTCTAAAGATTAACTTGAAGAGTTCTTCAAGAGAAGCGGGTTCAATCATTTTGACGCCTCTTCTCTATTTCAGAGTTAAGCAGAATGAGTGCAACTTCCAAAGACTTCTGGGCGAGTTCGAGTATATCTGAAACTTCCCAGAGGAGTGTCTTCTCAGGTATTCTGTCATCTTCAGTCATCTCATCACCTCGAACTCGTAGTGTGGCTTTGTCCTCGTCACCTTGACAGTTCTCTTACCGAATCGAGGATGCGACTTTAGGATGTCAGGGTAGTCTCCATCATATTCCTGAATCACCATATCTGGGGGCAACTTCCCCGTGAACCAAGGGTCATCCTTGACCTCTCGCTCGTACCCTATTCCTCGATTCTTCTCGAAGGTGAGTTTATCCCGCATCGCCTTAGAGTCCTTCGCATTTCCCAAATGGAACACCTGAACCCCATCCAGAACCTCTTTTTTCTCTCGATCTCCCTCATCACTATGAACGGGGAGTCCGAAGCCGTCAGTAGGTATCGTGTGGAACATACCAAAGTTCAAGCCAGCAATATCTCGGTGAATGAGGAAGGCGTGAGGAACACCGAACTGCGCCCAAGGACTAATTGGATTCAGACTGTAGGCTACATTGTGGAAGTCATGCCAGAAGTTGAGGAACCTCTCTGGTCGAGCGTAATCCTTCGTACCGTCTGGATGTTCTTCGCAGAAGGCTCTCAGCTTATCCATGCCGTGAATTATCTCATCTCCATCAATGAAGAGCATCCATTTACTTCGGCAGATTTCTAACAGCTTATGCTGGATTTCCTGTTTATCTCGCCATGTTTTATAGATTATACGGATTTTTCCATCAGGGTCTTCGAGGTCTAATTCCTTCGCAGGGATTCCACCTGCTCTGAAAAGGCTTTGGGGATAGGTATCCTCTCGAAGTTCTATCGGTCCCGTGATAATGTCAATCAAGTCTACATAGGGATAGATGCTTCCAATACTATACGGAAGGATTTCATATTCATGTGGATGAACCTTGTAGCTTGCAGTTATCAGAGGACGGTTACGTAGGAATTGATAGGCTGGCTCGATAACTTCAGGTTCAGTTTGTAGGAGATGGATATCGTACTGAGTCCTCATGACATGGTACATTGTGGCTCCAATCTGCTCTGGATTATACTTCACACCTTTAGCATCAATGTATGGTGCAAAGCTCATGGGGATGGGTAGAATGTCTCGGGTTATCCCCAATTTCTCTAGGTCGATGTGAGCTACATGGGTCGTGGGGTCAATCCAAACTTGGTAGCCTTGGTCACGGAGACTCTGCCCGAAGCCGATATGAGGATGTGGGTTCCTATATGTTCCTGCGAGTTCCACCTCTGACTTTGCTAGGTAGCACGTAGAAACAGAGTCCACAGCGATAGGTTCACTAGCATTCATGCCGGGCGGGTTGTAAGGATGAAACTTACAGCCGTCTAAACGGAAAACATAGGTATCGAAGAATGTGGGAGGAGAACGATTCTCCGTCCAGATCATCGAGGCGATAATATCCTTATCATGCCTCATCAACCGAGGAATGAGACTTGGAGGAAGCCGAACAAGATCGCAATCCAAGTTCAGGAAATACTGTGCGCCTGATTCTTTGAGGATTGTCTGCAAGTCTCGTTTGACCTTTGCTAGGAATGCCCCATGCCTTTCTGGAGGGTGAAGGTAAGGGTCAGCATATATCTCAACGTCGTGTTTACTGGTATTTCTCCAATGGTCAAGGAGGGCGAAGGAACGGTCTCTGCTCTTTCCGTACATCGCTACAATCTTCAGGATATCTCCGTCAAGGTTCTCCACCTGAGAGATGAAACGGGGAAGCCATGTCTCCCCATCTTTTACCTTCGTCCCTATCATTACACTCATTTTATCACCTTCTTCAACGCTGAAACTAGCTTCAGAGCCTGAGCGGGTTCAAGGGATGCCGATAGCACTTCCATCAACCTCTCCTCTATTTCCGACTCCACCCCGGAGGAAAAGTAGGCTTGTAACAGCTCTGGATGTTGCTTCGACTTCTCAAGCTGTACGACAAGTGCCTTCAAATCCTTCGGGAGACAATGACTATTCCGAGGGATTCTACCGAGAAGTGGGTTCAGGTGACTCTTGTTTATTCGCTCATCGGCAGTTACGGCATCCATTACCGTAACAGGGTCAACTCGAAGCATATCGCAAATCCTAAAGGATGTTTCAGCAAAGCCAACTTTTCCGACTAGGTAGGCATTTGCGAGATATTTGACCAGTTCCGCTTCCGAGGGACGCATCTCCATTATCGGAGCCTCCCAAGCTGCATACACCTTTCTCATTATTTCGAAGACCTCTGGACTGTCTGCGCCTATTACGATTCGGTCAGGGTTCAGGAAATCTTCAAGAGCAGAGTTCACCCTCATAAACTCAGGGTTGGCGCACATCATTTTGTAGCCAGCCAGAAAACTGTTGAGCGTATCAGGGATGCACGTAGACTTTATGGCTATGACTGGATTAAGGCGATTCACTGAAGCGTGTTGCCATAGTTCCTCAAATACCTTAGCAACGTGAGTCAGGTCACAAGCCCCATCTGGGAGGGAGGGCGTTTGGACACAGATGAAAATAACCTCACATTGTTTCACGAGTTCTTCCTTATCCACAAAAGCTAGTGGAGCTGGAGCCGGACCATTATGCCACTGCACTCCATCAAAGAGTTGGGAGAGTTCTTCCTTTTTCTCATTTACCCATATTTCATGATCGCCTTTGACGTAGAGTCCTTCAGCTACAGCTTGCCCTACATGACCAAATCCAACTATTCCAATTTTCATGTCATAGCCTCCGTTCACTGACTGGCGTGAAACTTGTCTCCTCTCTCACCTCGTCAATTAGACCACGATACATCGGATTCACTACGTTCCAATCGAATTCCTTTACGGCTTTCCTCCTACCAGCTTCTCCGAATCGTTTCGCCTTCTGAGGTTGGTTATACGCCTCCTCAATGATATCCTTCAAAGCAAATTCGTCTGCGATTGCCTGAGTCGAATCGAGAGGACTGAAGTATTTGGTCTTCGGAGGAATCAGCCAACCATTACCCTCAACGAGTTCAGGGATTCCTACAAAGTCTGTTCCAGCCACAGGAACGCCACAACTCATCGCTTCGAGGAGCGGTATCTCGAACCCTCCTCCCTGAGTGGGGTGAATCATCAAGTCGGCAGAAGCTGTTATCTGCGCCATCTTATCGTCAGGGACTCCACAGAGCATATGGTAGTCTGCTGAGGCTCTGCAAACATCCTCGACTTGGAGGGTCTTCGCTCCGTGAGGAATATCTCTCGCCAGCTTCATCCACGAGTGGACGTAGACTCTGGTATCCTTCCTCGCATCAGGATTATCATTCAAGAACATCTGCAACGCTATGAAGGATCGCATGAAGGCTTTCCGGTAGGGGTCTTTATTCGCCCCATTAATAATGATCAAAAAGCTGTCCTCGTCAATCTCAGTGTTCTTGGTGAGACTGAAGGGAGTGCTTCGTTCCCCGACGAAGTTCTTCAGCTTCCTCTTCTCTTCAACATCCTTAGCTGGCTTCCACATCTTCGTGTCTATGCCAAAGGGAATGTATTCGGTTTCCACTCCTTTCGATTCGAGTTGAGCTTTGCCGAAGTGGGTGGGGGTGATACACTTGTACGCTGTCGAGGCACAAATCGCAGTTGCCTCTGGTACAGGGTCATGATCGACCATGATAATCGGAATCCAATAGGGATGAATGGGTTTCAGACTCTGCGGTTGTGCAGGGTCTCCATCGGTATAGGCTCCCATCCAGATATCATACAGGGTGAAGAAGACATCGGGCTTCCACGTCTGAAATATCAACCGAGCTGTCCTATCAGCGTGAATATCGCCCTCAAGATTCGGATAGATCATCAAACCGTTAAGTCCAATCATTCGTCCTTGGATGCCGTAATTCGAGAGTTGTCGCACATCATAGTGCTTCACCCAATCGTAGAGCATCCCCTGACTCTGAACTCCGTACCCGCTAGGACTGAAAACCGCATTACTCAAAAATAATATCTTAAAATCTTTTTTCTCCATCGTGTCTCTCTGACTCCAATAACTCCAATCTCCAATATATCTCCCCTCCTATGTGAGACACCCGCAGGTGTCTCAGAGCTGAAACTATGCTTAGGCTCCTGTCCGAACCCAGAGAACGCCATCATTACAGACGACGGTCTTTCCAAACCTGACACTTGCGTAGAGGTATTTTCGCTGAGTTTGCACGAGGTATTGAGTCTCCATCGTTGGTTCTCTCTTCATCGCAGCGTGAACCGAGTGACGAGAAAGCATCAACGAGGCATACGTGCCGGGCGCATCGATGGCTAGGCTTCCCTTGGGAACTACCACGACATCCAATCCGAGGTACTGAACTATGTGTCCACCAGTGATTACGCTCCTATCACCGAAGGTAGCAGCATTAACGAATTGGCTATCTTGCATCAACCTCGCTTCAACAGCAGGGTGAATAATGAAGACTACAGGCTCACAAGTCCCTGACCTCATCGTTCCTATTGCTTCAGCGATATTGGCTGCGGTTATGTAGGCTGTCCCTTTGTCGAGGGTCGCTCCTTGTCCCATGATGTTAGCGATGAACGCATTGTCGATACAAACATCGAGGCACTCTGCCAGAGCGTTATTTAGCTCCGTCACAGTGTCTGAGATCATATCTTCAAGGTCGTTCCTACAAACATACATTGAACACTGGTATTCCTCTAGAGTAATGGCAGTCGCTCCAATCGTGGGAGCTGTGGAGGTAGGCTCTGCACATCCGGCAGTTCCACAGGTCGCTCTCCCGACTGTTACAACGTGGACGGTATCTCCGGGTCTACCTTTGATATCATCGTGCCATTTGATGTAAGGTGCATACAGGAATGCTGATGCAGGATAGGGGCAACACCGGAAGACATCCGCAGCCCAGATTTCTGGGACAGCAGAGCCAGCCGAGGCAGCACCAATCGCCTCGAAGAATGGTGTGCTTTCCTTGCCCGACCATCTCCAAGTATCACCACCTGTTTGCAGAAGTTTGATGAGGTCGGGACGATAGTCATAGTCCTCTCCCTTACCCATTGTCTCCTCTAATGCTCCAGCAGTCTGCTGAGGAATATTACTGTCGACAAGATTCTGTACGGTGTTCTGAAGGTTACTAAGTGTCTTGTTTAGCTCCCCCATGTTTACTACATTGGGGGTCGCAAATTCTACTTCATCCATTTTGGTTTTTCTCCGACATAGAACGCCATGTCATACGGCTCTGATTAAACCCCGTAGCTCGGGCAGTATCGTACTCGTGGGGAGGGAAATTGAGAGAAAACCCAACCCCACGAATACGACGCTCATCATGTGGACGCTGCCACGTAGCTTTATTGGAAATGAGAACTATAAAAAACTATGTCTCACTCTGCATCATTTTCTTCTTCCGCATGAAGTGAGTGCAACCCTGATAGAAACCTCCTCCACAGGGGAAGTGTCGTGCCACCACTCTGAGCGTGTTGCAGTAGTCTTGACTTTTCGCTAATCCGCAGAAGCTATTCGCCCCTTCTCCCTCTAGATGAGGGCAGATATCCTCTGACGTAGTCGTCGCCTTGGGAGTCAGTGACTTAATGTAAGAGGCTTGCTTAAAGTTCGTTTCTTGATACAAACTATCATCCTTTATCTTGACTCCCTCCCTGACGTTTCTTCTCACACTTCGCATAGACGATTCTAGCCTCACAATCAAAACAACAGATAGGAGGTGGGACTCCATCCACTTTACAATGAATCATTTTTTCCCGTATCCCCTCACGGAAATCTCGAAGACATCAATAGTAGCCCCTGAAGTCCCCATATTAATTCCGCATCGACCATTCCCTGTCCCTTTCCGTGTCTCAGGATCGTACAAGATCATAATTTCCCCGATGTAGGTTCCATCATCTGCTTTCAGCTTGTATTTGCTTTTCCCCTCTTTCACTTTTATGGTTCTCATAGTTGACTCCTCCTAGTGTATGGCTCTCCACTCCTTTCAATTCGAGAATAGATACATCCCCGACATTTTTGTACGCCACGATAGGCGTGACCTTCGGGATGTTTATGACACCCGAGATTGCGATTCTTATGCGTGAGGCAGATAAGGTTTCCACTCATTTTTCATTGCACCTTCCTAGATATCTAGGGGAGGGGTGATATATAACTCTTTCTAGAACTCTAAAGGTTATTTCATGGATGTTTCTCGGCACGATAAGCATGAATCAACCATCGATGATTACATGACACACATCCATATACGTCTAGTCTCACCTTCTCTATTTTCTTCGCACATTTTGGGCAGAGCATACAAACACTATCCTAGAGGGAACTTGGAGCCACACGCAATACATAGCTCATAGTCCAGAACAGGACTCCAAGCAGTATATTCCCCACAATTATTACAGGTACGCGCTCGGCATCCCGCACAACTATTATCCCGAAGAAATTTCAGGTTGCGAGTAGGCTTCTCACATTCCTGACAGACATAGTAGCGATGATATTGACGAGTCTGTTTCTGAGGGTCTTCAAAGACCTGAGAACCACAATGCTCACACGCTATGCCAGAGGCAAATCTAGGATTCGGCACTATTCCTTTACAGCGTGAACACTCATAGTGAAGGATATTTCGCTGGCATCCACGACAAGACTCCTCCCCTACGGAGCCACCGCAGTGTGGACAGTCCAGCATCGAAGCTAATCCTTGTTGACAGCCATATATCCAGCTTGCTTCAACTGTTCCCAAGCCCACTTATGGAATTGCTTCGCTTTCCCGATAGTATCCTGTAGTTCACCAATTCGAGTATCCCGTCTCTGCATCTCCTTGATGAGGTCGGACATTCGTTGCTCACCAGCCATAATCGTCTTGGCTTCGATTGAACGAGCTTCAGTCAGGTCACTTATCTCCCTCGTTAGGGATGCGACTTTCTCTCTGAGGTCTGCATTATCCGTCTGGATTCTGCTTCGCTCTCGCGTCTCATTCGTTGCCTTCTGATTACTGGAAGCAGTCCTTTCAAGGGATTCGCTCAGCTTTGTTCTGAGGTTTACGACGTTCTGATCTAGGTTCCCAACATCCTCTGAGAGTCTCTCGATTTCGCTGTCCTTGACGGCTATTCTCGCCTTCTCCCTTGATGCTGATTCCTTCATGGCTTTGACTGTACCCTGAGTGGATTTGTGGTCTGCTCTCTCTTTCGCTAGGTCGTTCATCGTCTCAGATAGCTGTGCCTTCGTCTCATCGGTTGAAGCGAGAAGTCTTTCCTTTTCGGCAAGTGTCTCCTCAAGAGTTGCGATCTCCTCGGATTTGACGGTGATTACATTCTCCGACAGTTCGAGTTTCTTCGTCAGGGCAAGATTATCTTCTGTGACCTGCGCTCGGACTCGCATACACTCGACAAGTCCCTCAGTGGGTTCTTCTGTTTCAGTCATAGTTTCACTCGTCGCTCCCTCTCCACAGACAGTTGAATTAATCTCAAACTTCTTTGCTGCTGCACATATTTTAGGTTTCGCTTCCTTAGCGAACTCAGGAATCTTCCCTGACCGTCCTCCCATAATAGCGGAAAGTGCCGCCCTTACGTGCGCTGCATCGTGTATGGGAAAGTGCCGACAGCTCTCAGTATCACAGTCAGGCTCGATATAGGCGAAAGCGGAATCGGGTAGAGCTTTACGGGCAGCAGGGGTGAGTGCTTTTTCGTCTAAAGTCTCTTCCTCTATTACAGTAACAGTTTCTTCGGGGGCTATGGGTTCTTGTGATTCATTCATTTTTTTCACTCCTTTTAGTTTCGACTCATCCTCCAAACATGGTACACATAATTGTTTACCGTCTATAAAAAGACAAACCTCCCCAACCGTAGAATCCATTGATTCAGCGAACAACGGCATAATCTCGCTGAGAGGGTCACCGGGGAGCTGTGAACCCTTCTCCAATAATGCTAAGGCTGTGAAGTGATATCCCTTCTCCATTCCTCCAAGGTCTGGTCTACCTTCAATCGAGGGGTGGCTTATCCACTCAGCCTCTGGAATGGATGGGTCATGGTCGAGTTGCATCTGGAGTTTCTTATCCGCATTGTCAACTCGGAGGATTCCTTCAACCGCAAAGTCCTCGGCTTTGGCGTAGTCAAGTCTGGTACGGGGGTATGTCATCCACCTATTCGTATCGTGGTTGATATTGATAGGGCGATAGTTCATTGACTTGGCTGCCGACTGCATCTCTGGAAAATTCGTATAGTCCCTATTGTTGAGACTTACAATGGCATGAATGGCTTTAACCGCATAGTATTTCGCCCCCTCATCCATCGATAGAAAATGAACATAAGGTTTCGCCCAATCAAAACTCTCGTTGAATCGTTGAACAGTTCTCGCATAGGCTTTCGAGGAATCTAGAGCATTATCCGCGAGGAAAGACTCGAACTTCGTTTCTCCCGTAATATCTCCATACCGACTTTTAAAAATGGATAAGATTCTCGTAAACTGAGGGTGCATTTCTCCCACACTGTCCTTGTACCTCCACTGATTCACACACATAGCTTTGATTTGACTTGGGGATCGGTCCGAGTCTTGGACAGAGAGGAGACTAATGCACCGACTGAGGAATCGAGTTTCAGTCTCATCCCCTTGGGGTTGCGGGATGGGCAGAGAGTTCTCACCTAACTATACAGGCGTACTCATCGGGGTGTCTTCTTCACGAGTCGTATTCTTAATACTTCGTGGAGATTCAGTCCGAAGTTCACCGTTCAAATCAGCCGTCTGATAGAAATCACGAGACCCTTTTCTTCGCCCGAAGTCTCCTTTTTCACGCGCCATTATGGTTTCACTACCTTTGTCTTCGACTTCTTAGATTTAATGTTTTCGTCAACAGTATTCTTGACAGCAGTCTTCGGTATGCCAAGCTGAAGTATCTCTGATTTGTGAACATACTGGTCGGTGACATCATTACCCATACCATCGTAGAGCTTTGTCATATCGTTTGTTTTATGTTACTGTGCCGTTTAAGGTTATTGCTCACCCTACAAACACTAAACGAGGCACACCCCAATCAAAAATTTTGGAAAAATTAAAAAAAAAATTTTACAGATTCGCATCTCTCAACCCCCACCCAACTCACCGAGGCATAACCCCAAATCAACAGCAGACACTAACATCAACACCACCAAACAACACACACCTAACTCTACCCACCTACCTCACCAGAATCCGAATCAAAGTCAACTAACACACAAAGAAGCAAAGACACAACCACCACCATAACGAAACGCCTAACAAAACCATAGAGAACACCCATCCTACAAGAAAACAAAGACAAACAAAATATAAGAATACCTACAAGAGACCCCCAACCACCAAACCATATATTTTTAAATTTAAAAAAAAATAACAGATAGTATTTCAAAAAATTAGAGATTTCCACTATCGATTTGGTTGTTACGCGTTTTTTTTCGCGTCTGTCTGTGTGTGGGAAAGGGTTCTGGGGGGCTTTTTCGAGACTTCGGGATTTTTCGACTTCGGGATTTTTCGGGTTCTTTATCGCCTCCTTTGATGACTCAAAAAAAGGGGGGGGGTTAGTCTCTTCTCAGCACCCACTTAACTTTTTTAGTGGTGTCTTTTGCCATCCCTGCCTCTTCATTCATCCGAACGCATTCAGCTTGGGCTATTGGGTGCCAAACTCCCTTTATCGGTTCATATGGCTTATAGTTCTCCCGTGCCCATTTGCGGTATTCCTTCTGTTCTTCATCGGATAGCGTTTTGAAGAGGTTCAAAAGTTAACGACCTCCTCACAGTATAAGCCTAGTTCGATCATTAGCTCTATTTTTTGGGGTTGATCTAGTATT
>Ga0098039_1000591_pt1 | contig 14995 bp, 6 predicted proteins | sample 6_EtaG_FD_75047 | JGI IMG/M metagenome (GOLD analysis project Ga0098039, IMG submission 75047) | Marine viral communities from the Subarctic Pacific Ocean - 6_ETSP_OMZ_AT15160 metaG | ecosystem: Environmental > Aquatic > Marine > Oceanic | place: Pacific Ocean | collected 2015-01-08 | reverse complement strand
GAAAAAAGAACGTAAAAAATACCTAAAAAGTATTGCACAAGAGCGGTTCCCTGATACTAAGGTAACGCTGGCAATATGTGATGCTATATTAATAGCAAAGTTTGCACATGATAATGAGTTATTGGCTCAACATTAACAAGTAGGGGATGGATAGTTTTTTGGTGTTCTATCTGTCCCTGAAAGTTAACCGAGGAGAACATTATGGAAAGAAATGGATTTGGATACCCCTCTATATTATACTTAGAACTATGGAAAGATGATTTTGTAAGAGGAATAGACTTTATAATATTATTTGTAGAACTTTCTGCTCATGTTGCTAAAGATGGCTACATTACTATTGGATTAGCATTAATGAATCTATTAGAATTTCAGTTTACAATAGGTACAAGACTAAAATGATTTAAGAGCTTCCATTACTGCACGTTTCTTAGCTGATTCATACTCTCCCCTTCTTGCTTTCTTTTGCATACGAATTTTCTTCTTTGCTTCTTTACTTTTCTTAGTTCTTATATTTAATCCACCCTTACCCCAGATTGCTTTAGACATATCTGATGTCCACTTTCTTGGATACAATCCTAATTCATAAGCAAAGATAGCATGAGAGTTACCATTGGCAATAGCAGGTATATTTTTAGTAGCCCATCTGGCAACCTCTACATTAATACTACCAAGTAATCTATTTTGTTTCTCTGAGTCAGTCATTTCATATGCATCTTTATATCCAACAAGCATCTTTCCCCAATCACTATCAGGCATACTATATAGACCAGCTAAGTTTCCCCAAAAGACTAGATCAGAGATTAAAGGACCTGAAATTACAGACTGAACAGGACCTCTACCGTAGAAGGCTTCTTCTCTCTCTTCATCGCTTTCTGCTTTAAGATATGTTATCCAATCCTTTACTCTATCAAGAGTATCATTCTCCATCACATGAGTTAAGTCTAGATTTATAACAGATGATAGTAGATGTGTAAATGCATATATACCTGCGTAACGAGCCATTGTTTTTATTTCAGGTGCATCCCATTGCCCAGCAAGAGCAGCATCTTTTGAACCTCTTAAATGTTCTGCCTGTCTATTCATAAAAGACATGGAGTAATGCATAAACTGTCCCATGATCTGACCAACAGCACCATAACCTTTATAGGTACCACCAATAATGGGCGCCTTAGCATGAACTCCATACTCAAACGCATCTGATACAACAGCTTCATTCCCAGCAGTCTTAGCCATACGCAAGGCTATTCTTTCTCTTCCTTCTGAGGTATGACCATAAGCCATGGCAGGTGACTCAGAAATCATTTTATATGTTGAAACAAATGACGTTCTAAACATCTCCTGTCTCATCCAGTTCTCAGTAATCTTTTGGAAAACAGCACCCCATCCAGTTGTTTTAGCAACAACCTTATCTATTGTCTCCCACTTACCATCTCTTTTAAATTTTAGATGTTCTTTAGTAGGATCAAATTCAATAGAGGTTCTTTCTATACCTTCCATTGGTACAACACCTTCCATAGCTGCAATAAGGTTGGCTTCACTGAACTCATATCCAGCATCTTTAATAGCACTGTCAACCTTTGATCTTAATATCTTATCAGTCTTCCAAGCATTTCTAGCCTGAAACCATGTCTTGTACCCTACATTTGCAAGATAATAATTGAATGATAAAAAGTTACGTACAGATGTTGTGAACCCGAATCCTATCTTAGATAAGAACTCTGTTGCTGTTAGTAATCTAGTTATTTTATTAACCATTGGGTCTCTATCAGTATATCCTATGGTAGCTGTCTTATATAAATCATCCATGTAATCTCTCATAGACTTAGCAAGTTCACCCTCCATACTTTGAAGGCGGTGATTAGACTTTAAGTATGCTTCCTTAACATGATTGATCTTATTAAAAGCAATAATATCTTGAGCATATCTTTTGAAGACACCAATAGGATTCTGATTCCATACTTCATTAAGACCTTCACCTCGTCTTCCTTTTAAATGGTCAGGTCTTCCATCCATAGCCATCTGGTCATATATCTTTGAGATACTTTCAAAGGCAGCAGCTTTTGCACCATCATTACTTGTATCCCATACATCATAAAGTTTTCCTTTAATCTTGGGGAGTTCAAGCAACAAATAATGAGGAAAATACCTACCCTCTTCCATACCATCTTCTATACTCTTAATAGTTTTATTAACTTGTTCTCTAAATCTCTCAGCTCTTTCATATTCAGGGCCAGCTTTACGATCACCTACATATATTTCTCTAGCTACATCAGCAGACTTACGCAAACCAAGTATAGCAACATTTCCTAGACCCTGTTTAGGATGCATAAACCCATCTATAATAGCTTCAGCAGCATTAACAACATGAGGACTTGTCTTATTCATTATCTCTGCTCTCTCTTCTTTCGTCCCCTCAATATATTTTATTACATTAGGAAGTACATCTCCACCCTTTCTAGATATTAAATCTTCAAGGGATTTAATCATTTCATTCTCTTTAGCTGTGTCACCACTAGCAATAGATTCTTTAATTCGAGCCTGTACATCTTCAACTTGCTTTAAGAATACATTAGGCGATTGTTTTCTACCAGTACCAGTACGTGTAATGGCATCAGCTTCAAAGAGAGCAGCTTGTAAATGTTTTTGAGCCTTCTCCAACTGTTGAATATAAAATACGTTATGGTTTCTTTCATATGCAACAGCTCTATTAATATTATCTAAGAAACTTCTTATGCCTGGAAACCTATTAGCTATGGCTCTTGGTACAAATGTAACCTTCTCAAACTCACTTATCTTTCTTCCACCTAATCTCCTATCTAGATTTAGAATTTCAAGTTCTATTCTATTGTACATTCTCTTGCCCTCATAAGGAAAGTATGTATCAAATGGCATACCAGTCTTGGTCATGATAAGGTTCTTCATCATCCTATATCCAAATGTTTTATTACCTCCACTAATTTCTGACAAGGCCTTCCCATAAAACTTATTAATATTAGGAGACTTGTTCCAAAGTTCTACAAGCTTATTCCCTTCCCTTAAATGCTCTCTTAACTGCCTACCATAAGGTTGACATTCCATATCTATCCACCTATCCCCTTAACGCAGGTACCCTCTGCTTCTTTCTTTATTGCTGTTTTCCATTCATTAACTAAACCATTCCTAACATTTACTCCACCCTCTCTATTAAATTCACTACCTGCATAGTTCATATGAACCTGTTCAGACCCATCAATCATTCTAATCAACTGTCTATTCTTATTGTTTCTAGATACATCCCATGATGGCTTCGCAGCATCCAAAGCCATCTCCAATGTACCAGAATATCCTTTACCTAATGGGTCTTTAATAATATCATGTACTAGCCTGCCCATACCTCCCAACTCATTAAAGTCTGTTGAATAGTCTCTTGTATATTCTCTACTACTATCACTTAACTCGTCAATAGTTTCTCCAGCTCCAAGAGTTCTCGCACGCCTAAGAAGAATACCCTTTCTCGAAACAAATGCTTGGACAGCATCACTATATGCTATGTCTTTTTGCTCAAGCATCCACCTATTAATTGCATTAACCACTCTAACATTTTGTTTCAAAAATGGAAATACCTTTTCACCAGCAGTTATTATTCGTCCATGATAAACTTCTGGCTGAATAAGTGACTCATATATATCCTGTATTCTACCAGCATTTTTACCAAATCCATAGTCTTGTCCCCACTCCCTAAAGAGAGGTTCAAGCCATGAATTAATATCTATTCCACCTTTAGTATAAATTTCATTCTTAGTAGCCTTATTTTCAATAGCATCTCTAAATGTTTGTGTTGTAATTCTTTTTATTGACCGATACGTAGTATCAACATCATTATAAAATCTTTCTACCTCATTAGATGCTAAGGGGACTCTAAAACTTTCAGGATTATACGTAGTGAGAGCATTTAATGCAGACAAACCATCTTGTGCTTCAAAATCGCTAGTATGATATGATCTAATAGGATTCTTTAGAACCACATACTTTAAACCTGGCTTCATATACATACCCTGCTTAGGCCCTCTAACTATTCCATCAAATAAAATATCAAACCCCTCTGGTACTTGCTCTAAACCTTTAAGAGTTGATTGATCCCATCCACGACCTATAGTATCTTCAGCTCTCTTTGTAATATTATCTTTAACCCTATAAATAACCTGATTTTCATATCCTTCATTTCTCCAGAAATGGCCCTTCTTATGACTTCTAACAGAAATCTTTGCCCAGTGCTTATCTCTTTCCTCAGGTTCAACATCTTTTCCCCAATAATCTCGCATAGACTTGGTTTTAAAGTAAGATTCCATAGTCTTTAGAGTCTTATGCTTTCTCAAAAGCCTATCTATTCTTGTTTCATTTACCCACCTTTCACTATGGAGATAATCCATGTATCCTTCAATCTGTTGTCTGTCTGACTCTATTATCTGCCACATTATATCTCTTTTCAGATCAGCATTAAGCTCTACACCACCTATCTTATGACCACCCCAATCAAGACCTAATATGTTATCCCATATTTTACCCATCTCTTCCGCATTTAACTCTTGTCCTGGGTCTTTACTTGCACGAAGAAGAGATATATTATCAAGAAACTGTCTATTAAGTGATCCAATATTCTTGAGCTCACCTGCAAATCCATAAACATCCTCTGGATTTTTATACATATCCCTTTTTCCAAGTTCATGCAATACATAGGTACCTGGAGACTGATCCATAAACTCTTGAAATAGAGTAGGTTTCTCTCTGCCAACTCCAAACGATAAAACTGGTGCCATACCTGGGTATTTAAATCCTGGCTGCTGTACCGACTGTGCAAGTTTTCCCACATCTTGAAATCTTTCTGATTTAGGAAAGAACATCTTTAGTAGAGCATTTTGCTTTCCACTATTACCACGACTCCTTCTCCATAGTCTATCAAAAATATATTTATTAGGGTCTAGATGAAATTCTCGTATATCATGATACATATTTCTGACTTGCCAGTATTCAGCCTGCCTTTGCCCAGACTCATCAAACACACCACTAAATATTCTCTGAGTTCTACCAACAGTTTGTACAACCTCTTTATAAACATCTCTGTACGCTTCATTCATAGCGCCAGAGGGACCAGATTCAACGTGCATAACAGGCTTCATATCAAGATGTAGTTCTCTGGGATTTCCATTTTGATCTACACCATGAGGTCTTTCCCCTCCTACAAAAGCCTTTGAACCTGGGACTCTTTCATATGGTGATGCAGTCTCTCCAGCTAATCCAGCCTTACTCCATCTATCAAATAATATAAAATCAATAACCTGTTCATCCGTAGCAAAAGCTAATTCACTAGCACCCTTTAGAGGATCAAGGAGAGTACTAGCTACATTATTAATTCTTTGTGCAAGGTGTTGTGTACTAGGACTACTTTGATCTAAAATATTCCATTTGTGAATGTCTGCCCCCACCTTCATATCAAATCCAGTATTCTCAAGAAAAGTAAGTGAATGATTCATTCTAATTATTCTACCTATCAGTCTCTTATTTCTATTGAGATCAGTCTTATACTTACCTATAGTATCATAACCTTCTGACGCTATACTACCACGAGCATTTAATCCATTCTCAAATATATCTGCTCCCCATACTGTTTTAGTATATGGCTGTGGTTCAACAGTTAATCCAGAGGTTCTCAGAGCCATTGACCACATACCAGGCCTAGCATTAGCAAACCAAAACAACTTATCTACATCAAAATCTCCCTGATGCTTAGTAAGCACATCCATACTATTTACGCCTACAACATTTCCAGAGAAGGGATCATTATTATATCCCTTCACTCTATTAATAACTACATCACCCATCTGTTGCCTAGGTATCCTAAGACTAATATGACCTAGTTGAGTATCATGATTTCGTAAATTTCTACTAGTCTTAGTATAAGTTTTACTATCATTTTTCCACATACTTTTATGAGAATCACTTAGAGAGCCCCAAGGACCAGCTTGACCAGATACAAAATCGCTAATCTCTTTTGCTGTAAGGTTAACTGTCTCTTTTTCTAGTACGGCATCTAATCTTCTCAAGGCAACGGCTAAGTTATGTGTTGGTTCTCTTTGAATAAACCCAGGTCTTGTTTGATTCCAATATTGGGGCTGACCATCCGCTGTAAAGATACGTACAACATCCTCAGAAACATCTTTCCCACCTGAATTTTTAAAGATAATAGGAATCTCTTGATTGCTCTGATATACTCCACGTAGGTCAGCCGCCTCAAATGGGAGTCTCATCTCTCCATACTTAATCTGTCTTCTCTGATTATTTAATTCTATGTAAGCAGGCAGTCTTAGATCAGGGTCTGGAGCAAAAACTGAAGTTCCAGCACCCTTATCAGCAGACTCTCCTAATCGGCCAGGTAATTGCTTATGAAACATTCTATGAATCTGTTTCTGAACCAGTATATCACCAGAATCTATACCCCAGTTAAGCAACTTAGCCATCATGGTTTCACTACTATACTCCTTATAAGCCAGTTCCTTCTGTGCAATATTAAAGATTTTTGCTATCATAGCATTCCTGCCATCACCATACAATTCACCAGCATCTTCCATGACTGCTCTAACATTTTTATCAAGCTTCATATATTTTATTAGATCACTGTTCTCTGCAGAGTTCATAAAGTTATGAAGAGCATCAGGAATACGTCCTTTCTCTAGTGCTTTAGGAGAAAATACTGTACTTACGTCAGAGTGAGGTATAAGAAAATCATTCGCTGTTGTATGATTAGCTCTTATCCCAGCCGCCAAGTTCTCAGCAAAACTAAGGTTAGAATCAAAACTTATATTTGCAACCACATTTGCAGAGTGTGACTTAGCAGCTGATTCACCCATAATTATATCAATGTTATGGAGAGCCATAGCATTAGCTATAACCTGATCGAAAAAGAAATTCTCTTTACCTATTAAAGTTCTTGCATCTTCTGGAATATTATGAATAATAATTGGCTTGACACCCCCACGACCTTCCCCTAAGCCAGCTCCAGCATTAGCATAAACTACATGACCAAAACCTTCTCCAAGCCACGCAGCCCCATCCATGTTAGATGTAGTCTCTGTTATGGATTGAATTTCATTACTTGCTATAGCATTTATCATATTATCGTAAGCATTTCGTGCTTCGCCCGATGCATTTATTCGAGCATCAGCATACTGTCTTAATAACTGCTCTCTCGAACTAAACAAGGGATGATTGATTACTTCATCTGGGACAACAGCGACATTAGCCTGATACCCTTTAGCCCGTTGTTCACTATAAGCAAGTGCAAGAGGCTCATTGCCCCCGAGATATTGTGTTATTACTTTTTCGTGAACATTTTCTACTACTGGATTTAAAGCTGTAGCATTTCTCTTCTCACTTAAATGTGCGTATTTAAATATGGAAGCCGTCTCTGACTGTACATCTCCTTTCTTATTGTATCCAACTAAATCATTAAACCCCTGAGTATTTATAAAATCATAATACATAGCCCTCATAAGAACTCGTTCTTCATTCTTGCTCTCAGTCTTTCCTTCAGATTGTACCTTATCTATTGCATCTCCAAAGATGTCCTCGAAGTTTCTACGAGCTCCACCAGCCAAAGACTCTCTCTTTTTCTCGTACCATGTACCTACTTTCTCTGACCATGCTAGCTGATTATTTGAAATCGAAGTCCCATCATATAATATATCATCTGTTTGAGAAACAGATAAAACTCTCCATCTACCATCCGTACTCCTCTCTCTTGTTCTATCAGCTAATTCATCAGCGGCTTCTTCTCTTTTATCAGAATCTTGTATTTTTCTGCCAGCTTCAGCAGTTAATTTGAAATCAGTTAAGAGATTCTCAACATTAATAGGATTACCATCTTTTCCTGTTATATCTCTAATGCTTTTTGTTCTTCCACCTGAGTCAAGACCATCAGAAGACAAATATGCTAGAGTTGTTATATTTAATGGAGTATCAGAATCTTTATCGTTTAGCCATCTATCAAATTTTTCAACACTTCCTCTCATTCTAGACGCATCAGGGTCTTGCCTTAAAATATTTAGTTGCCCATCATATGTAAACTGGAGTGGTTTATGTGTATCAACAATCGTACCTATTACTCTATTGAGGTCATATAAAATAAACTCTTGAACGGAATCATTAGCATGCCTTGTGATAGCCTGATCTACTGTTTCTCCTGCCGCCTTCTTTAAGTCTCCATCCTCATACTTATCCTTAGCTCTGGATTCACTATTATCTACCACATCATTAATCATATCCCGCACTACATCTAAAAGCTCTCCCTTCTGTCTCAACTTTGTTCTTCTTGCAGGAGTAAGCGACTCAGTATCTGCTAGTTCAGCAGATACTATTCTCTCTCTCAATTCAGGACTAAAATTACCCGTATCAGCATCAAGCATAATACCACCATATCTAGCAGCAACACTATTAGGATTAACTGAGGCAGATACACTTGACTGACCAGATAGAAATGCTGAAGCGGCTTCTGCTATCTTACTTTCATATCTTGCTGCAGTCTCTGGATTTATAAGCTTTTGATTAGCCGCCAGAACTGTTTGTAGGTAATCTCTTAGAGCAGTGTATCCCTTCTTTTTAATAAATTCAGATAGTAACTGTTCTTCAGTAGCTTCCATATTCATGCTTGTATGCTCTGTTAAATAACCTCTTATCTTGTCAAGCATAATAGCTACTTGCTCTCTATTAACTCCCCTTCCACCGTCTATCATCATTTGTACAATAACTCTTTGGGCTTCCTCTCTTGAATGAATATCACGTCTTTGCAATTCAAGAACTCTTTCTCTTTGAGACTCAATCTTTGCAAAGTCAATACGATTCATAACCATGTCTATTCTCTCAGCTCTAGACGCCCCTGGCATATGAGATATTGCATCATCTACTGTTCTAACTTGTTCATATGCATTTTCAAGTGTCTTAATAATTATATCTAAATCTTTTAATCCCTTCTCTGAAAATTGACCTCCCTTTCTCATGTCTTTTAAAGCATTAACTGATGTCACCATAGACTCAGCGCTCCACTCTCCCTCATCTCCTGCAAACCTACTCTTTATATTCTCTCCCAAAGTTGCTAACGTAGCAGCATCTTCCTCTACCGCTAGGGATTCTCTCAATCTAATGAGTGGTTCTTGAATCTCTGATCCATAACTTAATATTTTATCAGCCTTATCTAGGGCAAGTCTAAGAGAAGGAACATCTCCTCTATCAATATACTTAGTCTGTTCTATCTTAGGTCCTCTATCTCCTGTATCAATAACTAAGTCACTTATGGTACGGAATCTTCTCTGTATCTTTTCATATATCTTCATGTACCTTTTACGTTCTTTGGGATTGCTTACAAGTTCTGGACCATCTTCCAATAACATCTTTTCAAAGTATCGTGCTTGGGGCATCCCTATACCCAGCCTACCTCCTGAAGTAGTTTCCCTTGTAAACATAGCATGGTCACCAATCGTAAGCATGTCAAGTACAGCAGCTATATCTGGTGCAACTGGCTGCCTTCCTCTCTCCCACAAATACTTAACAATATCTTCTTTAAGAGATACAGTATCCTCAAAAACTCTTTTACCTTTAAGACCATTAGATTCTAATAATTTATGAAGTCTTTCAGCGTCTTTAGCATTAACAGTCCTCTCACGTGAGATTCTATTTATTGGTCCCTTACGCTCAATAGCCATCACCTGAGCAAAGTCAACTGCAGCTTGTAAATCTTGCATCCTTTCTTCAGCTACTTTCTCAGTCTTATCAAATACTTTATATGACCCAATCTGGTCATTTATAGGACGATCTAAAGTTCCAAATATATCTTCAAAGATTTGAAGTAATGGCTTGTCTTGTTCTTTTATATTTCTCCGCTTACCTGAAATGATATTATATATTCTCTCAGATACTTGGTTCCTATGATACTGACTTAGCTGTTGTGTAATTCTATTATTGAGAGGGTCAAGTGCCATGTCAATACCCCTCCCTAATGTGGCAGTAATAATATTGCTCCTCATATTCTCAAGAGAATCCGCAGCCTTTTCTTTCATCTCTGGAGTCAGCTCTTCAACAGGCTTACCATCTTTTGTTGACATCTTCTCAACTCGACCCCATTCTTCTAATTTCTCTACAAGCGAATGGTACTCATTGAAAGAACCTAAATCCTTACCCGATGAACCTGACACAACTGAGAGTCTTAACTTACCACCTTCCTTTCCTCTATTGTCTTGGTACTTTAGTTTACCAGCATTAGCAAAACCAATTGCTGCCTCCTCAAACATATTAAAGAAACTCTCATTAACTTCCTCACCCACCTTTACTTTTAAGGCTGGAAATCCTTGGCTTTTTACTGAATCGTTCTTTTCCTTATCGTAGACAATCTCATCAATAGAATCTTGAATCTTTGTTCTCTCTTTAGCTGTTAGATATTCAAGGTCTTTCTCTGAAATAAGAGTAGTTTCCAAATCCATTCTACCACCCTGAAGAACCTCGCTAGCCTTCATAGCAAAATATGAGTGATATGCCTCTCTAACATTAGACTCTATAATCTCTCCATTCCCCTCTCCAGTATCCACTCTAGCTTTAAACTCATCAGTCTCTATAAACTCATCAAAAATTTCTTTAATCTTACGCATTGTAGGGTTCTTTAGAAGACCAGCACCATACAATCCTTCTTCCTCTCCTATTTCTATAAGATCAACAAGTGTCTGCACCTGACCAGACTCCAATCCCATTCTATTAAGAAGTTCTGCCTGTTCTATATACTTGTCGTCATAATGAAGCTTTTGCATTTCAGCTTTAGAAAAAGGTTTCCTTCTCTTAGTCCAAAAGGCACCAAGAAGAGCATGCGTAGCCATCTCTGATGGGTCCATAGCTGCTCTAAACTCTGGGTCTAATAGATTATGGGCTCCACTAAAGAATAACGATCCAATAGTCATCCTTCCTAATGAGCCTCCCATATCCTTCCAAATCTCACTCTTAGTTAATGTGCTAAAATCTTTGTACCTCTTTGCATACCAGTTATCTAAGAACGGTAACAATACATCCTTTCCATGTCTTCCAGAAGCTACTCCCTCCATAGTTAAGGTATGATCTACGCCCTTAACAGTAGATATAACACTATGATCTCGGTCTGATCGTAAAACCATCTGCGCATATCCCTTTAACTCTTTTTTAGACATATTCTTATACTTGGGCTTACCCCTAGCAATTCTCATCAAATCTCTTGTCATCTTCCAAATAGGAGTCTGTCTACCACCTGGGATAGCTTCTACTAATGGTAACATAGCAGCAAATGTGGCAGTTTGAAGAGCTGTGTCACCCCACATAGGTTCTCTACCTTCCTTCTTCGCCATAGCCCATTCATTCGCGGCATTATATATACCAAAGTTTATATACATATCTATCGCCTTGCCAGCGTATGTAGCAAGACGACCCATCTCCTCTTCTCCTACTCCTCTAGTTAGTTTCGATATACCCCATCGACCAAAACTATTAATGTGTCTCCCTTCCCTGATACCCTCAATAAGGGCCTGAGATACTTCACCAGCCTGTTTAGGAAGAATACTAAGTTTATCCTTATCAGCGGCCTTCATAATAAAACGCTTGACATGAATACCTAAATTCTCTTCAAATTGTCTTATTGCTCTAGGGTTACCAGCTTCATATACACTCGCAGCTTTCCTAGCCGATGGGAGTAATGATTTACCACCAGCTTCCATCTTCATCTCAAAGTCTAGAGCCTTCTTTACTGCTTTCTCACCTAACTCCTTCTTTAATCCAAACTCTAAACCTTTCTTAGCAGCTAACTCAGTTCCCGCTTTCACAGCAGTATGGGTACCAACTGTAGCCATAGCCGCAGCTCTTGTTCCAGCTCCAATTAGTTTTAGAGGTCCAAGAAATCCAATAGCACCACCAAGTACACCACCAATAGTCTGAGCCATTGTCTTGTCAGCGCTAAAGAAATCTTCCTCTGCACCAAGAGATTCTCTTAGTCTTTCAGAAAACGCTGGAGCAAGAACCTCTCCTAATCCAGCTGTCCCTGATTCATAAGCCTCCCAGGCAAACTGACCTAGACCAGCAAAGAGAGCATTTCTATCGTCTTGAACCTTACTAGGTGTTAATGTTTGAAGGGGTGTTTGCCCAGCAGAACCGTAATTCGTGGGTCTTTTTAGTTTACCAGTCTGATAATCCGAAACAAGTTTCGCAAGCTGGTTGTCACTAACAGTGACGTTGCGCTTCGCAAACTCTCTCCTTAAAGACCTGCTTAAGTTGTCTTGTACTGGCATCCAGCATTACTCACTTCAACTTATCCGCTATCATATAGCCTGGCATCCTACGTGATTTGTTAGTATATAAATTTCTAACTCTCCAATCTCCCCTAGCTCTATTGCTTGGGACATCCTCAATCTCATAGTTATCATCTCCCATCTGAACCATATCACCCTCTTCTAATGCTTCCATTCTTCCTTTCCTCTCAGAATCTAAATTCTCATACTTACGTTCCTTAGTCCCTGGAAATTCCATCCCCATAAAACGACCAGAAGAGGCTTCCATATCCGAGACAGAAATATCTCTATAATAAGATGCGTTAGTAGGTCCACGCAAAGCCTCACCTCTATCAGAATAAAATATTCTCTTATAGTCTGAACTTGGAGATGTAATCTCTACACCTTCAGCCATCGCTCGCAAGTCAGTGGCTAAACCTTCCATTCCTATTTCATTTAATATCTCCAATGGTGTATGCACTACAGTCTCTTCATCCCCTACTGGTGGCTCAACTTCTAATGGTGGAGCAACTACTTCAGCTTCACCCACAACCTCTTCTTCTGGCCCTCCTCCATATGCATCAGCCATTCTACCCGCTATAATGTCTTCGTAACCTCTAATACCAAGAAGGCTATCAGGGTCTATCTCAGTATCACCACGTATAAACTCATACATCTCTCTACCTATATCTTTCTCATTTGCCCTGGCTACTGGTACCCCTTCTAACAACTCAAAATCCTCTTCAGTTGTTATCACACCCATAGCCATTAATTTACTTAGGTTAGATTTTTCTTTTACTCCCATCACACCAGTCTCAGGATCAAGGTCTCTATCAGACATTCTCATAGCTAACATATCTTCACCTAAGTCTAGTATAGAATCACGATACCTTTCTGGCTGTGTAGAATATCCCACTAAAGCATTGTACATACTGATTCCCATTGGGTCTTGTTTCCAATTCTTACCAAAGCCTGTTCTCATATAAGCTTTTAAAGATTTTCCTTCATCTTCTTCATCATAAAGAGCACCACCTGCCATACCATAGATATTGTTAGCCAGCTTAGACATGTTCGCATCATTAAGATTCTGTGATAGGGCAAGTAACTTACTACCCTTCTCAAATGCATACTTCTCAGCTTGTAATGATCTGTTAGCAGATGATTCCATAAGGGCAAGAGATGTTTGAACCCTCCTCTCATCACGTCTGAGAGTATCTTCATATCCCTTATCTATAATAGTTAATAAATCTTGTAGTCCGCTAGGCATTATCCCCCCACTAATCCTTGCCAAAGAGTTTCCATAAATTCATCTTGTTGTTCTAACTTTGCATTATCTGCTGCAATAGTATCTCTTTGCGCATCAATCTTATTCTTTTCTGCATTAAACATATCCTCAATACTAACCATCCCCCTACTAAAACTTGATTCCTGCTTTTCTATTGCACTCGCATACTGCCCTGTAGTTCTTCTTCTTGCTTGCTCAGCACTCACATCACGTTGAATCAAACCTTTCTTCTCTGCCTTGGCCTGTGTCGCTCCAGTAATATCTTCCATACCATAAGATGTCTGTCTACCAGTATCAATAATTCCAGTTCCAAACTCACTTCTCAATACATCTTTCTTAGCCCCTGTAGCTGTTACTAAATTTTCCTCAGCTTCATTAAGACCTTCTAACTTCTTCTGATTTACACCCTGCTGCGCTCTAGATTGTTTAGCTGTACTCCAAGCTTGCATACCAAGTTGTCCAGCCCCCAAAGCAAACTCGGCAAATTTAGCGTATGGAGAAAACTTAGAGGCAAGACCAAATAAATCTCCCGTCTCTGCACTCTTTTCTATTACTGAACCTACTTCAATAGGCATTACCTACCACCTCCGTACCCATACCCTTGCAACTTATTCCAAGCATCGGCTTCTCCCTTTGATCTTTTCTTCGATGGGTCTTTTCCTAACTCCCACACTGGATTACCAAACAAATCTGTGTACATATATCCTTCCATTCCCGAAAATTCAGTCTGATATTCAGGGTCTATCTCAGTCTCACCATTATTCCCAGAGGTATCTTTTTTACCAGAATCAGGCACAGGGCTTCCTTCTTTTACAGGTGACGTTGACTTAGACATCATATCTTCAAGAGTGCTAGCTTTATGGAACTGAGCTGCAGCAGTAAGGTCAGTCATACCATACTCTTTGCCTTCACCTCCAACCTGATACTTCTCTTCTTTTATTCCCAACGTCTGACCTATCTTACTGAATATACTCTGATCTTCATAATCCCCTCCACCCACTAGGTTTAATGACTGGCCTTCTTTTTTCAATTCTGCTTTTAAATATTTCCTAGTGGCATCAGCCTGCGCCCTCTTGTCCATAAGTTTTTGAATCATATCAACGCCCTTAGACACAGCAGCAAATCCCCCTTTTATTTGATCTCGTTCACGCTCACCCTTCCATGAGATGAACTCCTTCTCGTGTTCCTTCTCCATTACGTCATATAGGCTTGTTCTATATTGACCTAGGGCTGTGCCTAACGCTGAGTATTTACCTTGTTTAAGTGCCATATTTTTAGTCAGTACAATTTACGCATTGTTCTTTAAAATTTCTACCTCAGCCTTGGTCTTCATCTCTCGTCCAATCCTCTTCTGCAAAATCATTTGTCTCAGTCATGTTCATTGTATAAATCTTACCAGTCTTATCAT
>Ga0098039_1000586_pt1 | contig 15045 bp, 13 predicted proteins | sample 6_EtaG_FD_75047 | JGI IMG/M metagenome (GOLD analysis project Ga0098039, IMG submission 75047) | Marine viral communities from the Subarctic Pacific Ocean - 6_ETSP_OMZ_AT15160 metaG | ecosystem: Environmental > Aquatic > Marine > Oceanic | place: Pacific Ocean | collected 2015-01-08 | reverse complement strand
GCATTCACAATCTGCGCGACACGCATCGCGGCTGTGTGGCCACCATCGGCAATTTCGATGGGGTGCATCAGGGCCATCAGCGCATTCTGGATCAGGTGATCGCAGAGGCCCGTCGTCGTGGATTGAAATCCACGGTGATGTTGTTCGAGCCGCAGCCCCAGGAATTCTTTTCCCCGCAGACCGCGCCGCCACGGCTGATGTCGCTGCGCGACAAGTTGATCGCCCTGCGCGAAGCCGGTGTGGATCAGGTGCTGTGTGTGCGCTTTGATGAGCGTTTCCGCTCACTGACCGCAGAGGCCTTCGTGAAAGCCCTGTTGGTGGATGGTCTGGGCGTGGAATATCTGGTGGTGGGGGATGATTTTCGTTTCGGTTGTGGCCGGGACGGCGATTTTGCCTACCTGCAACAGGCCGGTCAGCAGTTCGGTTTTGCGGTGACGGATACCACCACCTGTGAGGTCGACGGTGAGCGGGTGTCCAGTACGCGCGTGCGGGCGGCCCTGTGTGATGGCGATTTCGCGCTGGCAGAGCGCTTGCTGGGTCGGCCTTTTGCCATCAGTGGGCGGGTGCGCCATGGTGACAAGATCGGCCGGACCCTCGGCCTGCCCACGGTGAATCTGGCGCTGAAACGGTTGCAGTCCCCCTTGCACGGCGTCTTCGCGGTGGCGGTCACCGGTGCCGGGCTGGTCGATCAGCCAGGGGCGGCCAATATGGGCACGCGGCCCACGGTGAATGGCACGGAAAATCGCCTGGAAGTTTATCTGCTGGATTACAGTGATTCGGCGGGTGGTTCGGGCGACGCGCAGCACACGCATCAAGACAGCCTTTATGGCGCACACCTGACCGTGGCTTTTCGCCATTATGTGCGCCCGGAAGAAAAATTCGCGGATCTGGACCAGCTCAAGACTGCCATCCGGCAGGATGTGGATGCGGTTCGGGCTTTTTTTGATATGCCTACGGTGTAATAAGCGGAATCATGACGGACTACAAGGCAACGCTAAACCTTCCCCAAACCGGCTTTCCGATGAAAGCCGGCCTGTCCCAGCGTGAACCTGCGCGGCTCAAAGAGTGGCAGCAAAAACAGCTGTACCAGAAGATTCGCGAGACCTTTGCCGGTCGGCCCAAGTTCATTCTTCATGATGGCCCTCCCTACGCTAACGGCGATATTCATATCGGCCACGCGGTGAACAAGATCCTCAAGGACATGATCGTCAAGTCCCGCACACTGGCGGGCTTCGATGCGCCCTATGTGCCGGGCTGGGATTGCCATGGTCTGCCCATCGAGCTGATGGTGGAGAAGAAAGTCGGCAAGGCCGGACACAAGGTCGACGCCGGTACCTTCCGCAAGAAATGCCGCGAATACGCCAGCAAACAGGTGGCCGGGCAGAAGTCGGACTTTATGCGTCTGGGCGTGTTTGGCGACTGGGATAACCCCTACCTGACCATGGATTTTGCCTTCGAGGCGAACATCATCCGCTCGCTGGGCAAGATCGTGGACAACGGCCACCTGCAGCAGGGCTTCAAGCCGGTGCATTGGTGTCTGGATTGCGCCTCCGCGTTGGCGGAAGCGGAAGTGGAATACGAAGACAAAACCTCGCCGGCCATCGATGTGGCGTTTCCGGTGGTGGATGTGGCGGACTTCGTTGCCCGCTCAGGCATTGAAGCCAGCGCTCCGGCGCTGGTGATCTGGACCACCACCCCCTGGACTCTGCCGGCTAACCGGGCGGTGGCAGTGCACCCGGAGCTGGATTATGTGTTGTTGTCCGGCGAGCAGGACGGCGTAGCCCGTGAGTTGCTGGTGGCTGAGGCGTTGGCCGATGATCTGGTGGCGCGCTGGGGGCTGGACAATGTGGCCCGTTCGGCAACCGTCACAGGCGGCAAGCTGGAAATGATGGCTTTGCAGCATCCCTTCCTGGAGGCCCAGGTGCCGGTCATCTTCGGTGAGCACGTCACCACCGACGCGGGTACCGGCTTGGTACACACCGCCCCGGGCCATGGTGCCGACGACTTTGTGGTAGGCAAGCAGTACGACCTGGACCCGATCAGCCCGGTGCTGGATAACGGCCTGTTCCGCGATGATCTGCCGGTGGTGGGTGGCCTGCATGTGAGCAAGGCCAACGAGCCGGTGATCGAGGCGCTGAAAGACAGCGGCAATCTGGTCAAGTTGGCGAAAATTGAACACAGCTACCCGCATTGCTGGCGTCATAAAACGCCGTTGATTTTCCGTGCGACGGCGCAGTGGTTTGTGTCCATGGATCAGGCGGGCCTGTTGCCCCGTGCCCGTCAGGAAGTCGATAAGGTGCAGTGGCTGCCCGAGTGGGGCAAGGCGCGCATCGAAGGCATGCTGACCGATCGGCCCGACTGGTGTATTTCCCGTCAGCGTACCTGGGGTGTGCCGATCGCCCTGTTCGTGAACAGGGAAACCGGCGAGCTGCATCCGCAAACCCCGACACTGATCGAACAGGTCGCCGAGCGGGTGGAGAAAGCCGGCATTGATGCCTGGTTTGATCTGGAGCCGGCGGAGCTGCTGGGTGACGACGCGGACCAGTACAGCAAGGTCACTGATACGCTAGACGTCTGGTTTGACTCCGGTGTCACCCATTATTGCGTGCTGGACCAGCGCGAGCAGCTGCGCGCGCCGGCGGACCTGTATCTGGAAGGCTCGGATCAGCATCGTGGCTGGTTCCAGTCGTCACTGCTGACCAGCCTGGCGATTCGTGATGCGGCCCCTTACAGCACCGTCCTGACCCACGGTTTCACCGTGGACGAGCACGGTCGCAAGATGTCCAAGTCGGTGGGCAACGTGATTGCCCCGCAGGAAGTCTGGAATGACCTGGGTGCGGATATTCTGCGCCTATGGGTCTGCGCCACGGATTACCGGGGCGAGATGTCCGTGTCCAAGGATATCCTCAAACAGATGGGCGACAGCTATCGCCGTATCCGCAATACCAGCCGTTTCCTGCTCTCCAATCTGAGCGGTTTCGAGCCCGCCACGGATGCGCTGCAGCCGGAGCAAATGCTGGCGCTGGACCGTTACATTGTGGATCGGGCGCTGCAAGTGCAGGGCGAGATCAAAGACCTGTACGACGGCTATCACTTCCATCAGGTTTACCAGAAGCTGCATAACTTCTGCGCACTGGATTTGGGCGGTTTTTACCTCGATATCATCAAGGATCGCCAGTACACCACCCAGGCCGATTCCGTGGCACGGCGCTCCTGTCAGACGGCTTTGTACCATATCGCCCAGGCGCTGGTGCGCTGGATGGCGCCGGTGCTCAGCTTCACCGCCGAGGAAATCTACGAGAACCTGCCTGGCGAGCGGCTCGATTCCGTGTTCCTGACCGAATGGTACGACGGCCTGTTTGCGCTGGCCGACGATGCCGATATGGGCCGGGCGTTCTGGGACAAGGTGCAGGACGCCAAGCAGGCAGTGAACAAGGCTATCGAAGGGGCTCGTGCTGCCAAGTTGATCAAGGGTAGCCTGAGTGCCGAGGTCGTGCTGTTTGTGGACGCCGAACAGGATGCGTTGTTGCAGCGCCTGGGTGATGAATTGCGTTTTGTCACCATTACTTCTGCCGCTGTGCTCAAGCCACTGGCGGAAGCGCCGGCGGAACTGGAAGACACTGCTGTGGCGGGATTGAAAGTACAGGTGCTGGCCTCGGATCACAGTAAGTGTGCTCGTTGCTGGCATCACCAGCCGGATGTGGGCAGCCACGCTGAACACCCGGAATTGTGTGGGCGCTGTATCACCAATGTGGATGGTGACGGTGAGGTTCGACACTATGCCTGATAATACGCCGAATGCCGGACGCCAAGCGCTGGACAGTGCAAAAAAATGGCTGCCTGGGCAATTGTCCTGGTTGTGGCTGACGGCGCTGATTGTCGCGCTGGACCAATGGACCAAGCATGAAGTGGTCGCGGTGTTTTCCCTGTATGAACGGCTGGAAGTGTTTCCGCACTTCAATCTGACCCTGGCCTATAACAGCGGCGCCGCATTCAGTTTTCTGGCTGATGCTGGCGGCTGGCAGCGTTGGTTCTTTACGGCTATTGCGGTGGGCGCCTCGGTGATGATTCTGATTTGGCTGGCCCGGCTTACCGCTGCCGAGAAACTGCAAGGGGTAGCCCTGTCGCTGATTCTTGCCGGAGCCCTGGGCAATTTCTACGATCGATTGGTGCTGGGGCATGTGGTGGATTTCCTCGACTTTTACTGGGGCGATTATCATTTTCCGGCCTTTAATATTGCTGACACCGCCATCACTATCGGCGCCGGATTGATTCTGCTGGATATGCTGCTGGGAGCCAGAAAGGAGCCCAAAGACAATGACTGAGTTACTGCGCGCAGGCCCGGAGACCCGGATCACCCTGCATTTTGCCGTGCGCCTGATGGACGGCACGGACCTGGATTCCACCTTCGATGGTGAGCCCGCCTCTTTTGTCTGGGGGGATGAGTCCCTGCTGCCGGGCTTTGAAAATGCCATTCGTGGTCTCAAGGCCGGTGATCGTCGCAGCGTTTTCCTGGAAGCCGCCAAGGCGTTCGGGGAGTACAACGAGCAGAATGTGCAGCATTTCACCCGCGACACCTTTGCCGAGCACGATTCCCTGGAGCCCGGCATGGTGCTGAGTTTCGCCGATGCAGCCGGTGCCGAGCTGCCAGGCGTGATCGCCAAGGCGGACGATGAGTGGGTGATGGTGGACTTCAATCACCCGCTGGCAGGGCGGGATCTCACCTTTGAAGTGGAAATTATCGGTATCGAACGTCACGCCCCCGAGCAGCCTGTAACCCTCAGTTGACCGTTGACGGTGGACAGCCGCCGGTGAAAAGAGGAACGTTCATGGGTAGGCGTTCAAACAGCGGGCAGGAGGAATGTTTCTGGCTTTCCGCTGTCCATTATCCACAGTCAACTATCAGCTGAATTATGGAAATTCGTCTCGCTAATCCCCGTGGCTTCTGTGCTGGCGTGGATCGTGCCATCGACATCGTCAACCGCGCTCTGGAAGTGTTCGGGCCACCGATTCATGTCCGTCACGAAGTGGTGCATAACCGCTATGTGGTGGAGGACCTGCGTCAGCGCGGCGCGGTGTTTGTGGAAGAGCTGCACGAAGTGCCGGACGACGCCATTGTCATTTTCAGCGCCCACGGCGTCTCCAAAGCGGTGCAGGAAGAGGCCGAGCGGCGCCAGCTGCAGGTTTTCGATGCCACCTGCCCGCTGGTCACCAAGGTGCATATGGAAGTCATTCGGTATGCCCGTGAAGGCCGTGAAAGCATCCTGATTGGTCATGCCGGCCATCCGGAAGTGGAAGGCACCATGGGGCAATACGACAAATCCTATGGCGGTGACATTTATCTGGTGGAAGACGAAGCCGACGTGGCGAGCCTGACGGTGCGCGATGAAAGCAAACTGGCCTTCGTCACCCAAACCACCCTGAGTGTGGATGATACCGCCAAGGTCATCGATGCCTTGCGCCAGCGCTTTCCGGCCATTCTTGGCCCCAAACGCGAAGATATCTGCTATGCCACCACCAACCGCCAGGATGCCGTACGCCAGCTGGCGCTGGAGTGTGGTCTGGTGCTGGTGGTCGGTTCGGTAAACAGCTCCAACTCCAACCGGCTGCGTGAGCTGGCCGAACGCTGTGGTGCGGATGCCTACCTGATTGACGAGCCGTCGCAGATTGATGCGGACTGGCTGAAAGGGAAAACCACTGTCGGTGTCACCGCCGGCGCCAGCGCCCCTGAGGATCTGGTACAGCAGGTCATCGCTACCCTCAAGAGCCTGGGAGGCAAAGACGCCGAAGAAATTCCCGGCCGTGAAGAAAACATCCGCTTCTCCATGCCCAAGGCGCTACGCCCGTAGCGCCTGTCCCGCCTTTTTGACCGTTCATTCTTCCGTAAGCAAACCTAGTCCTTTTGACTAGGCAAAAAAATTCGCCAGTCTACGATTAAAGTGTGAGCCCTCTCACACACTAAAGTACCAAAACTCATTGTTTTTCAGCAGCTTATACCGTTCGGCGACAGCAAGGCTCCGCTGGTCTCCATTCAATTGAAGGCATATCCGCCCTTGCTAGAGTGATACCACGAATAAAAACCGATAGGCCGGGGCAGGGATGAAAACAGAATCAAAAAGCCGCAACCAGCATGGTTTTACTATCATCGAATTGATGATCGTGGTTGCTGTGGCGGGCATTCTTTTGGCGGTTGCGGTGCCAGCGTTCAATGATTTCCAGGAAAGAAATGCTCTACGCTCGACGGCCGCCGATTTTATTACAGCGGTGAACACTGCACGTGTTCAGGCGATCAATCTACGTACTTCTGTGACCCTTAAGCCGATTTCGGGTAATGACTGGGGCGCTGGCTGGATGATCGAGTACCCGGCATCGGTCATCTCAGAGGACGACCAGGAATTCTTGCCAACCGGTAGTGGAAAGATTGTTTCTGAAGACGGCCTGAACAAAGTTGAATTTCGCAGCAATGGTCTGTCGAGCGTGGGTGAGGCGGAGTTCTCTTTATGCGATGACCGCAGTGGAGAGCAAGGAAGAACGATAACCGTATCGCCGTTTGGAAAGGTCACCAACGAAGTGAAGAGTTGTAGCTGATGAAAATCACAGGAAAACAGCAGTGTGGTGTGGGGCTTATCGAGGTGATGATCGCCTTGCTGGTGCTGGCAATCGGCGTGCTTGGCTATGCGGGAATGCAGCTTACCGCGCTGAAAGCGGCAGAAGATGCCAACAACAGGGCACAGGCCACCTTGCTGGGGCAGGATGCTCTGGAGCGCTTTCTTGCCAATGAAGCAGCAATGGCGACGTACACCAATGTTGATGAATGGCCAGATGAGAGCGCGACTTCAGGGGAAAAGCCCGGTGCGCTGAATGATTGTATCACCAGCTCTTGCAATGCCGATGACCTTGCTTCTTGGGATATCAGCATGCTGGCGTGGCAGGCGGCTAATCGGTTACCGGCGGGAATGATTGCTGTAGACCAGTGTCAGCATGCTGCCGGAATCAGCTGTGTCGTCATTAGCTGGAATGACGATGAACCTGGTGACTGCATGACCAAGGATGGGGTAAACACGGATGAAGGGACGTCTTGCGTGGTGCTAGAGGTGGCGCGATGAAAAAAAGTAAAGGGTTCAGCCTGGTTGAATTAATGGTGGCGATGCTGCTCGGGCTGCTGATAACCGGGGCAGCCTTGCAATTATTTCTTGCTAACCAGCAATCGTTTGCCTTGCAGCAGACGTTGTCCCGAGTTCAGGAAAACGGGCAACTTTTCGTGCGTTTCCTCGTGTCTGATCTACGCAGGGCTGGTCTTGAAAGGGATGGAGTTGCTGCACTACCCCCTGAAAAAGGGATTCGGTTTACTCTTTCAGGAACAGTGCCGGGCTCGGATAACGGCAGTGATGATGATCGGTTGACGCTGGGCTATCACGGCCTGTCGGATTGTGAAGGCTCGGTGGTGAGCGACCTGACGGAAGTGGTGAATACGTATTTTGTGAATAGCGATACTGAGCTTGTCTGTCAGGGAAATCTGACAGGCGGGAATGGTGTGGTGTTGCTGGATGGTGTTGAGGCTTTTGAAGTGCTTTACGGCATTGATGAGAATAAGGACGGTTATGCAAACGTCAGTCGCTATGTTGAGGCCGGCTCTCAAGGCAGTTCACCGGTCATCGCTGTTCGATTTTCTCTTTTGCTCAAAGAGGAAAGCAACTCACTACCTGAAAGCGATGGAACACGAAAATTTTATGTGCTGACCAAGACTGTGGATGAGCCAGAAGACCGCTCTATTCGTCGCATCTTTATGTCCACAGTCAAAATGCGTAACTACCAATGGGATGCTGTATGAATACCAATATCGCGACATGGCGGCGCCAGCAGGGGGCTGCCTTGGTGGTCGCATTACTGATTCTGGTGGTGGTGTCTTTGCTTGGGGTGTCTGCCATGAAATCCAGCGTGTTTTCGGCAAAGGTGGCCACGGGCACCCAGGCTGATGCTATGACTTTTGAGGCTGCGGAAACCAGCCTGACGGGAGCCTATAAAGAGCTGAATGGCATGTCCGGTGCAGACCTTTATACCAATCTGGCGGGAGGGAAATGGCTCACCCGATGTGTGACGGAAGAAAATACCGCTAAAGCTGGAGACTGCGCCCAAGGCGATACTCTTGATTCCAGAGGGTTAATTGTTGCGCAGTCTTTCTCGACATTGAATGGGTATTCGCTTGTGGAAGGGGCTGAAATTGGCACGTCGGCGGGTTCAATGATTGATGTGGACTACAAGGTGGCGATGCTGGGTGAGAGCTCCATGGCCAGTTTTAACCTGAACAACCATCACCTTCAGGAAGCGCTGAAGCGCGGCCTGAAGCCTGGCTCTGAAATCGAGTAGGGGGAGATATGAATAAATTAAAAACGGTAATGGGGTTGATGCTGGTTTGTGCGTTGGCGCCGACTGGTGTGTATGCGGATGATACCGAAATATTTTTTGCCAAAGCGAACGCGGATAACTCGGAAAACAAACCAAAGGCGAATGTGCTTTTCCTGATTGATACGTCAGGGAGTATGGAGCGTGACGCCCCTAACAGTAACCGAACCAAAATGCAGGAGTTGCAGTCTGCATTTTCAACAGTGATCGACAATCTGGGTTCGGATATTGATGTGGGGCTTGCGAAGTTTAATGGCGGTTATGATGATTCAGCTTACGGAGGGTATGTTTTTTATCCTGTGTCGGAAATGAATGATGCTGCAAGAACTGAAATCAAGCAGATTGTGAATGGTCTGGAAGGTACTTCTAATACGCCTACCATGGAGGCATATAGTGAATCTGCCCGTTATATGCTGGGTTATAGTCCAAGTAATTATGCAAAGCGAGGCGAGGCGGTAGAAAATAAGCCTAGAAGGGCTGTTAACATATATGCATACAATGGGCGGCTATACACAAAAAGTGCGTACGACTCCCCTTCAAACTTAAATAATCAGTGCGAAAGCAATCACATTATTGTGATGACAGACGGTGATCCAACACGAGATTCTGACTACGGCTCTGTCCGTAATATTACTGGCAAGAACTGCAGTGGCAGCTATGACTGTCAAGCAGATCTTGCGAAATGGATCTATAACGATGGTGAGGATGTCAATGGAAGCAGGAAGTCCATAAAAACATGGCAGGTTGCCTTGGGCGTAGGAAAGAACTCCAGCCAAGCAAGAAATATGAAGAACGTTGCTGAGGCGGGGCTTGGTGATCCCTCTGCAGAAGTAAGGTTTGCTGATAATGCTGACGAGCTTGCTGCTGAGTTTAAAGAAATTCTGGATTTGGTGGACAAGGATTCTCGCACACTGTCTTCTCCTGGTGTGGCAGTGAACCAAATGAATCGCTTCCAGTATCTTGACCAGCTTTACTATGCTGTTTTTACCCCTAACAAGAACAGTAACTGGGAGGGGAACCTCAAGCGCTACCGTTTGAAAAATGGTGAGATTGTTGGGGTTTCCGGCGGAAATGCGATCGACCCTGATACGGGCTACTTCAAGAAGGATTCTCGCAGCCTGTGGAGTGATGAGGATGATGGGGTTGATGTGGAGAAAGGCGGTGCGCGCGGAGAGCTCGTTGATCGTGAGCTTTACTATAACGCAGGAACGGTAGCCAAAAAGCTGGACTGGCAAGAAGTAGAGGATGACCCGGAAGATTGGGCGGCATTCTTCGGGCTTGATGCTAACGCCCCGGACGATGAAGTTCTGGATGTTGCCAATAAACTAAAAGTGCAGTGGGGGGATCCCCTGCATAGTGCTCCGCTGCTAATTAACTATGGCGGGAATGAAAATAACAATATGATTTTTGTGTCCACGAATGGCGGCATGTTACATGCCATCAACGCGGATGATGGTTCTGAAAGTTACGCGTTTATGCCTGAAGAGTTTGTTCAGCAGGCGGAGAAGTATACCTCTGAGACGTATCCACTAACGAACGATAATCGGCGCCAGACATATGGCCTGGACGGTAGCTGGGTTGCATGGCGTAAACCCAATGCCACGGACCCGGTAACCGGAAAGCCTGAGCACGTTTATATCTATGGCGGGATGCGCCGAGGCGGGCGAACTTACTATGCACTGGACGTATCCAGTAAGACGTCTCCAAAAGTTAAATGGAAAATCGAGGGTGGGGTGACAAACGGTTTTTCTGACCTTGGGCAAAGCTGGTCCATACCAACGCTGACGCAAATAATGGTGGGGGACAAGAAGGTGCCAGTGCTTGTTTTTGGTGGCGGCTATAGTGCCAACGACAACGACAATCGACAGGGTAAGGCACGCAATTCTGGCGACTCAATGGGTAATGCCATTTATATCGTGAATGCAGAAACGGGCAAATTAATCTGGTCTACCAGTGGCGGTGAAATGAAATGGTCCGTGCCAGGTAGTATTTCTGTGGTCGATAAAAACCTGGATGGTCTGGCTGATTTTCTGTATTTCGGCGATTTGGGGGGGCAGATTTTCCGGGTCGATATCGATCAGAGTGGCGGCAAGAAGATGGCGGTGCACCGGCTGGCTCAATTGGGTGGTGCGGGGGCCAGCGGTAATCGCCGTTTTTACGATGCCCCTGCAGTGGTCTACGTTGTCGAGGACGGGAAGAAAAAGCTTTATGTTGTTGCCGGCTCCGGTTACCGCTCGCATCCGCTGGATGAAAGTGTGGATGATGCGCTCTTTGTCGTAAAAGACGAGACAGCGATGACGACAGCCCAGGCGGCACCGACAGAAGTGGGCCTGGAGGATCTGACAAATGCATCGGCAGAAACCCCTGCGACCACTGATAAGGGGTGGTTCTACCCCATGCAGGTTAATGGAGAAAAGATCTTAGCGTCTCCAACCGTGTATACCACGGTGGATGATGATAAAAATACCATTTCGGTTCTGGCGGCTACCTCTTATTCGCCTACCCGACAGGATCAACAGGAATCGCCATGTGCCGTTACATACGGTTCTGCAGCCCTGTATCGCGTTAACCTTCTCACCGGTTCAGGTGTTGATTATAACAATGATGGAGTGGCCGATGAGCCTCCGCGAACAGAGCTCAAGCAGACCGGGATTCCTCCAGCGCTTACAGACATGCCTGGTGGTAGTGATGGCAGTGGTGGCCCGACCGAAGGGGTCGGCTGTGTCGGCACCGAGTGTCTTGAGCTCAATGATGAAGGGTTTGATCACTTGAGAAAGCGTCGCTGGTACCAGATGGAAAAAGATGAAGCCAACCAGTTTAAGGTGGAGGCGATGCATCCATGAGCGCGCTCAAGATGGGAACTCGCAGTCAAGATGAAAGGGGTTTTACCCTGATCGAGTTGATGGTAGTAGTAGTGGTAGTGGCCATTCTGGCCGCTATCGCTTACCCCAGTTATACCCGCTATGTTCAAGATACTCGGCAGGCCGAAGCTCAAGGGGAGATGATGGCTTTATCGGGAGCCTTGGAGCGTTACCGCGCCAAGAATTTCTCCTATGAAGACGCGAATACTAAATTGTCGGAGTTGTCGCCAGTGCTTGCCAATAGTGACTATTTCTCTACGGCAATTTCAGTGACAGGGACCGGAAGCCAGCAGTATGAAATTACCACGACGCCGAAAACGGGCTTAATGACAGGGACGGAAGTGCTGAAGCTCAATAGTGAGGGGCAAACATGCATGAAAGTCTCTGGTTGCACTATTGGCACGGATGATTCCTGGAAAGAGCACTAATTGCAGTCTTCTGGTTTGGCCGTTTCCACTCTGGGGCGGCCAATCCAGTTCATGACAATTCTTCTCGCCGCGACGTTGTTGCATAGATAGAAGCTGCCGTTCTGGAAGTGGCTGTTGCCTCGGTTGTGGAATACGAGTGCATCTCCTTTGAATCGCTTCCAGACCAGCCGGGTCGCTCCTGGAAGTCGGTAGTGCTCAATAATTTCCGAAGCGCTCAGTGCCCCATCGTCATTTTGATCAAATCCCATCCATACCTTCTGTGTCTTCTCGAACTTGCTGCATCCTGTCTGTCCGTCGCAGAGCATGCGGTTGCCATCAGTGATCGCGCCGGCGCGGGCCTGCCGGATTAGGCTGTGTAATGTCATTGTGGCCGTGCGTACCTGGTAACGAGGAAGGAGGTCGTTCCAGGCATGTGATACGCAGACAAGAAGGATGCCGGCTACGGAGAGCCCCACTAATAATTCAAGCAGTGTGAACCCTTGCTGCTGTTGGTATCGATAACGGGGCATCGGCGCGGCTCCTGTGACTCTTCTGTGGAAGCCTACGGAAGAATACGCCTGGTGGTTATGCTATCGTTGCCATCCTTAGTGTCTTCCGTTCCCTCGTATTGCCATGTCTGATGTACTCGTTGTAGGTGGTGGAATTGTCGGCCTTCTTGGTGCGCTTGAGCTTACACGGCGCGGAAGAGCGGTGACGATTATTGATGCCCCGACTCAATATCCCCCGGCTTCCTGGGCGGGTGGCGGCATTCTTTCTCCGTTGTATGCCTGGCGTTATTCCGATGCCATGACCCGTCTGTCCGTGGATGCGTTTGCCCGCTATCAACAGATACTGGGTGAGTGCGATGCCGCGGGCATTCCGGGTTGCGAGGCGCTGCTGCATAGTGGCGGTCTGTGGGTGGAAACGGCCGGCGATGATGCGGATCGTGCCCGCCAGTGGGCTCGGCGCTGGCAAATCCCTGTACAGTCAGTGTCTGCCAGTGAGCAGATGCCAGAATCTGCTGCCGGGGCGGGGCTGTTGTTCCCGTCACTGGGCAATATTCGTAACCCTGGTCTGTTGAAAGTGCTGCGTGCGCATTTGCAGCGGTTGGGGGTTCGTTTTCAATCAGCAATGGTCAGCCGGGTGCTGCCCACCAGGGTGGGGGCAGAGGTTCTGGCTGCTGATGGAAGGAAATGGCAAGGCGATACGGTTGTTGTCAGTGCCGGGCATATGGCGGGGCAGCTTTTGTTACCGATGGGGATGGCGATGCCGCTCTTTCCTGCAAAAGGGGAGATGCTTCTGTTTCGTATGAAGCCCGGCCAGGTGCCTGCGGTTATGTTGACGGAGAAAGGGTATTTGATCCCCCGGCAGGATGGTTCCGTGCTGGTAGGATCAACGCTGAGGAAAGGGGACAATACCACCTATCCCACGGTTGCCGGGCGTTATCAGTTGGAGCGGTTGGCGGCGTCGTTATGGCCGGCGTTGGCATCCTGCTCGCCGGCTTTTCACTGGGCAGGAGTGCGGCCAGGTTGTGATCGGGATATTCCGTTCATTGGCCCGGTGCCCGGTACCAACGGTATATTTGCCGCGGTGGGGCATTATCGCAACGGGCTGGTGTCAGCACCGGCCAGTGCGGAACTGCTCGCTCAACTGATAGCCGGTGAGCCGCCCTTTACTGACCCTGAGCCTTATTCGTTATCTTCTGTCTCGCCATCGTCCCGGTCCAGCTCCAGTTTTTTCAATCGGTAACGCAATGAACGGAAGGTCATGCCGAGTTTTTTGGCGGCTGCGGTGCGGTTCCAGTGGGTCGTATCCAGGGCCTTGAGAATTTCCTGCTTTTCGATTTCCTGAAGAAAATCCTCCAGAGGCTGATCACCGGGTCTTACTGATGATGCCGTTGCTGTTGCCTGGGTGTTATGGCGGGGGGCAGTCGCGGTCGAACGGCCTGATGCCAGGCGCAGGTGCTCTGGCAGAATGGTGTTGCCGTCGCACAGGGTTAGCGCCCGCTCCAGCGTATTTTCCAGTTCCCTGACATTGCCGGGAAAGGAGTAATTTTCTATGGCGTTCACCGCGTCAGAGCTGACGCTGGGTGGTGGTATGTCCCAGGCCTGACTGAGCCGGTTGAGAATATGCTGAACCAGTTTGGGAATATCTTCACGTCGGTCGCGCAGCGGCGGCACATGCGCTTCGATAACATTCAGCCGGTAGAAGAGATCCTGGCGAAAGCGCCCCTCTTCCATTTCATCTTCCAGGTTCTTGTGGGTCGCGCAGAGAATGCGCAGGTTGACCTGGAATTCCTTGGCTTCGCCTACCGGGCGCACGGATTTTTCCTGAATGGCGCGCAGTAGCTTGACCTGCATATGTAGTGGCAAGTCGGCCACTTCATCCAGAAACAGGGTGCCGCCGTCGGCTTCGCGGAACAGCCCCTTTCGGTCTTCCACGGCACCAGTGAACGCGCCTTTGCGGTGACCGAAGAATTCGCTTTCCATCAACTCTGACGGAATAGCGCCGCAGTTGACTGCGACAAACGGTTTTTCCCGGCGTGGGCCGAGAGTATGAATCAGCCGCGCAATACGTTCTTTACCACTGCCTGACTCGCCGCTGATATAGATGGGAGCCTGGCTGCGGGCCAGCTTTCGAACCTGGGCTTTCAGCGCCACCATGCTGGGTGCGTCACCAATCAGATTGTCTTCTTCCTCATGGTGTTCTTCGACTTCGCTGATGCCCAGGCCGTCTTCGATCAGCTGCCGTAACCGGTCCAGTGCCACAGGCTTGGCAATGAAATCATAGGCGCCGTATTTCATCGCATCGGTGGCGGTTTCCATGCTGCCGTAGGCGGTGATGACGGCGGTGGGCATGGTTGGGCAGTGTTGTGAGATGAATTGGAGAAGTTCCAGGCCTGTGCCATCCCCCAGATTCATGTCGGTCAGGCAGAGGTCGTAATGCGCGTCTTTGAGCTGCTGCCTGGCGGCAGACAGGGAGTCGGCTGCGGTGGCCTGAAGCTTCATGCGTCCGAGTGTGATGACCAGCAGTTCGCGCAGGTCAGCTTCGTCGTCAACAACCAGTACGTGGGGGGTATCTGCACTCATAGGCGATTCTGTTATTGAAATTGTCGGTGCGGGTGAGCAAAGGTTATCACAAAGCTGGCGCCTTTCGGGGTTTCCTCAAGGTCCAGTGTGGCCTGGTTGGCATGGCACAATTCCCGGCACAGATAAAGGCCCAGCCCGTTGCCGTCTTTGGCGGTGGTGTAAAAGGGTTCGAAGAGATAATTCATGGCCTCTTCACTGATGCCCTGGCCATTATCCTGAACTTTTAGCCAGGGCAGGCCGGTACGGTCGTGGTGGCCGCATTGCAGTGTGACAGTGCAGGGGGTG
>Ga0098039_1000585_pt1 | contig 15051 bp, 11 predicted proteins | sample 6_EtaG_FD_75047 | JGI IMG/M metagenome (GOLD analysis project Ga0098039, IMG submission 75047) | Marine viral communities from the Subarctic Pacific Ocean - 6_ETSP_OMZ_AT15160 metaG | ecosystem: Environmental > Aquatic > Marine > Oceanic | place: Pacific Ocean | collected 2015-01-08 | reverse complement strand
TGAACTCGGCGGGCGTTTATGATAATCCTCTGGTGACAACCCTGGAGCCGTTGGAGGCTTTTTATCCGGCGGAAGACTATCACCAGAATTTTGCCGCACGGAATCCATACCAGCCCTACATCACGGCTGTTGCGGCACCAAAGATTGAAAAGCTTGTGGACACGTTCGGTGACCAGCTCAAGCCCGGTTACACCGACAACAACATTGCCTGAGGAGGCTGCTATGAGCGTTTCTGCTGCAGGTTATGACCTGACCCCGCTGACACCACAACAAGTGGACGAAAAGGCCGCGGGCCTGACGGACGAGGAGCGCCGCGTGTTGCTGGATCATGGCACCGAGCGGCCATTTTGCGGCACCTTGCTGGACAACAAGAACGCAGGTGCCTATTACTGCCGGTTGTGCGAGTTGCCGCTGTTCAGTTCCGATTCCAAGTTCGATTCCGGTACCGGTTGGCCGAGCTTTTTTCAGCCCTTTGACACCGACCACATCCGTTACATTGAAGACAACAGCATGGGCATGGCTCGCACGGAGATCCGTTGCCCGCGTTGTGACAGCCACCTTGGGCACGTGTTTCCGGATGGCCCGCCGCCAACCGGCCAGCGTTACTGCCTGAATTCAGTGGCGATGGTGTTCAGGGAGAACCAGGCCTGACCGGCCTGGTTAGCGGATGACTGTCGACACCAGATAGCTGGTGTAGCAAACGTACACCAGCAATAACAGCACGCCGTCCGGTCGCCCGATGGTCCGGGACTTACCCGTCAGCCCAAAGCTCATCAGCAGAAGCCCGATGGTGAGGGCTGTCATCAGGGTCCAGTCGCGGTAAAGCACTTCCATATCCACGGCCAGGGGCTCAATGGTCGCAGCCAGGCCAACCACGGCCAGAGTGTTGAAAATACCAGACCCCACGATGTTGCCGAGTATCAGGTCGTGTTCGTTTTTCTTGACGGCCGCCAACGCAGAAGCCAGTTCCGGCAGAGAGGTGCCGATGGCAACGATTGTCAGCCCGATGATCAGGTCACTGACGCCGAGGCTCTGGGCAATAAACACCGCGCCCCAGACCAGCATGCGCGAGCTCACCAGCAAAAGCACCAAGCCTACAACCAGCCACATCACGGCTATTTTCAGCGGCATCGGGTGGGCAACCAGTTCGGAGTCGGTCTCGCCGATCAGTGAGTCCCCCTTGCCCTGGATGCCTTGATAGATGGACCAGCCCATGACGGCTGCGAACACACCAAGCAGTACCCAGCCATCGAGCCGGGTCAGGTTGCCATCAATCAACTGGTAACCGGCGATGGCCGTCAGTACCAGTAGTAGCGGGAGTTCCTTGCGTATCACCTGGGAGTGCACGGCAATCGGTGCAATCACCGCAGTCACACCAACGATCACGGCGATGTTGGTGATGTTCGAACCGTAGGCGTTGCCCAGGGCCAACCCGGGATTGCCATCGAGTGCGGCCATGGCTGACACTGCCAGCTCAGGCGCAGAAGTGCCGAATCCGATAATCACCATACCAATCAGCAGCGACGGCATACCGAGGTGTTTGGCGGTGGCTGCCGCGCCTTCAATGAAGCGGTCTGCGCTCCAGACCAGTAAAACCAGGCCAGCGATGATTGCTGCGATTGCCAATAGCATAAAGGATGCCCTGTTGGTGTAAGCCGCACGGTATGAGACTAAAGTGGCGGTGATATCGTTGAGCACAGACGCGAGAATGTAACAAAGAGCGCCCGGCGAGCGCATTTTAAACGTTTGACCTACACACGGCCACCGTTGGTAAATAAATCAGGACGTTGGCCCTTGTCAGATATGTTGGCGCAACCAGCCCCAGGCGGGCCCGACCACGAGTCAGTTGATATTCGCAATTTATTATCCGATCAAAAAACGGGATAATCGCGCCACAATTTCCAAGCCCCTCTGCTGATCGTGGGCGGGCAACAGGCTTTAAACTAGCTAGGGTGATAACCAATGGCCGTTAGACAGGCAGATGTGGTGCTGGTCGGCGGGGGCGTCATGAGCGCCACCCTCGGCATGATGCTCAGGCAGCTTGATCCTTCCCTGGACATCGTCATGGTTGAACGTCTTGATCACGTCGCCCATGAAAGCACCGATGGATGGAACAATGCAGGGACCGGGCATGCCGGCTACTGCGAACTCAATTACACCCCCGAAACCGACGATGGCGATGTTGCTATCGAGCGGGCGTTGAAGATCAATGCCTCGTTCGAAGTATCGTTGCAGTTCTGGTCTCATCTGGTTGAGCAGGGGATGCTGCCGGAACCCAAAAGCTTCATCAACCGAACACCTCACCAGAGCTTTGTATGGGGCGAGGATGGTGTGAAGTTCCTCAAGCGTCGCCACGAAAAGCTCAGCGCCCACCATTTGTTCCGGGAAATGGAGTACACCGAATCCCCGCGGGATCTGGAAGAGTGGATGCCGCTGGTGGTGAACAACCGCGACCCGATGCAGAAAGTGGCCGCCACGCGTATCAAACACGGTTCAGACGTGGACTTTGGCTCTCTCACTCGCAGCATGGTGGAGTTCCTGGAAACCACGCCGAACTTTGAGCTGATGTTAAGCAGCCCCGTGCATTACCTGGCCAAGCGCGACAATGGCCGCTGGAAGGTACGGGTGAAGAACCAGAAAACCGGCGAGCTGACGAAGCTTGAGGCTGGGTTTGTCTTCCTGGGCGCCGGTGGCGGCGCCTTGCCGATGTTGCAGAAGTCCAACATCGACGAATCCAAAGGCTACGGTGGTTTCCCGGTCAGCGGTCAGTGGCTGGTTTGCCAGAAGCCGGAAATCGTCCAGCAACATCACTCCAAGGTCTACGGAAAGGCGCCAATCGGCGCACCGCCGATGTCGGTTCCGCATCTGGATACCCGTATTATCAACGGTGAACCCGCGCTTCTATTCGGCCCGTTTGCTGGCTTCACCACACGGTTCCTCAAGCAGGGTTCGGTATTCGATCTGTTCGGATCGGTCCGCTCAGCGAATCTTCGTCCCATGTTGTCGGTGAGCCGCACCAACATGGACCTGACCCGCTACCTGATTGGTGAGGTATTCCAGTCTCACAGCGACCGTGTGGCTTCCCTGCGCAATTACTTCCCGGATGCCCGCGAAGAGGACTGGCGCCTGCAGGACGCCGGCCAGCGCGTGCAGATCATCAAGAAGTCGCCGGAAGGTGGCGGTAAGCTGGAATTCGGTACCGAAATTGTGGCGGCGAAGGACGGCACCCTGGCCGCTTTGCTGGGTGCATCGCCGGGGGCTTCGACGGCTGTCCAGGCCATGATCGATGTGATCCAACGTTGTTTCCCGGAACGTATGGAGTCTTCGGAATGGCAGGAACGCATGAAAGTGATGGTGCCTTCCTACGGTCAGTCGCTGGTAGACGATGAGCAATTACTCAATAGAGTGCGGGAACGAACGCTCTCAACCCTGAAATTGAGCTGATATTCCCAAACGATCTAACACTGGCGGAAGCGCTGGTAGTCCTGGCTTAAAAGCTGGGGCTGCCGGCGCTTTTTGTTTTCTGGGCGCCGGGCCCGGTTGCGATTTGCGCCTGAAACGTTAGGTTATAAGGAAACACCACCAAGGAGAACGAACATGAGCGAGCAAGAATTCGATCCGAATAAAGGCTATATCGCACTCCTGGGATGGAGCCTGAACGCGGTGGAAGCTGCCGATAAATTTGATCGACGATATGTGGTGGTTGCGCCGGATTGGGCGGAGGCTTACTGCAAGGAACATGATATTCCCTATGTACCTTGGAACTTCGAACGCCTGAACGACCGGTCGGTTGAGATTGCTCAGACACTCAAAGAGATGGGCGTTGATGTGGCTATCCCATTGTTTGAGGAAACCGTGGAATGGGCCGGCGCTATCAACTCGGTTCTGATGGATCAGCCAAAGCTGTTCGGCCAGTCCATGTTGTTACGGGACAAGGCCCTGATGAAGCGCCGCGCGCAGCTGGGCGGCATTCGCGTTGGGATCTTCGAGGAAGCCCATGACCGAGACGACGTTATCCGTTTCCTCAAGCGCGTCAACCAGACCCTCTTGAAGTTGGACGGTGACCCCAACGATCCGATTCACCTCAAAGCATTCGACAAAGCCGGTTGTCTGGGCCACCGGGTGATTCGTACCCCGGATGAAGTGGACACCATTCCCGAGGAAGAATTCCCGGTGCTGATGGAATCCCATCTGGACGGTTGGGAATTTGCCGTCGAGGCCTGGATTCACAACGGCAAGATCGCATTCCTGAACATCTCGGAGTATGTGACCCTGGGTTACTCGGTGTTTGTGCCGGCCACGCCGGACCTGGAGAAGTACCGGGAACAGATCACCCGCGAGATCGAAAAGCTGATCAAAACGTTCGATATCGAGTTCGGGTTTATTCACCCAGAGTACTTCGTGACCAGCGACAGTACCATGTACTTCGGCGAGGTGGCGTATCGGCCGCCGGGCTTCAAGGTGTTCGAGCTGCTTGAGCGTGCCTACGGCTTTAACGCCTATCAGGCACTGATCATGACCTTTGACCCGAAAACCACGGCAGAAGAGGTAAAAGCCTTCTTCCCGAAAGAGGTGGTGGATGCCAAGGGTTATGCCGGCTGTTTCGGCGTTTATCCGCGCCGCCGGGTGGTCAGCCAATTGGAAATGCCGGAAGAGACCGAGAACCACGATTACTTCGAGTCCCACGAGCTCACGCCGCCGTTGGAAGAAACAGTTACCAAGCGTACTGCCTTTGGCACACATTGGGGCCTGGTTTACTTCTTCGGTGAAGACCCTTATGTAATGCGGGATTTACTGAAACATCAGGAAGAACTGGATTTCTATGTATAATTCCGTAAGGAATTAACAACAATGGGTCTGATTCAGACTCTGAGGAACACAGTTTGAGCAACTCCGACGCTGGAAACCCGGCACCTGTCGTCAATTTCGATAAGCTGGTTCAGCGACTGGACGATGCCATCGCGGCTCTCGATGAGAGCCGCGATTTTGCCAAACTTGGCAAGTTACCCCGGTTGTTCGACATCGTGCGACGGGTGCTTCTGCAGCCGGAGGGCTGCCTTGCAATTGAACAGCGAGCCGAACGGCTTGAGAAAGCCGGCGTGTTCCTGGGAACAGACTGGGCAGACCCCTCCATTCTATTGCCATCGTTGACCACCTTTTCCTTGCAAAGCCCACAGGCCGATACGGTCATCATCGAAGGGCTCAGCGAACTGCGTTTGCTGGCGGTCGCGCGCGGTGAATACCTGCATGAGTCGATGTCGGCGGAACAGGCGCATCACTACCTGACCCAGGTATTGGCCATCAACCTGAACATGCTGTTTGGTGAAGCAGGCGAAGCCGAGCGGGAGCAGGGCAAGCTGGCACTGGTCAGCCGCGCGGTGGTACAGCATGTTGCCACCCAGATCGGCTATGAGCATGTCATCGATCAACTGATTGAAGAGATCTGGCGCATATTGCAGCAACGACCGATCCAGGTCAGCAGCGTACGGCAGATGATTACCCAGATTGCACTGTGCCGCATTGATCCCAATGTGGATCTCGGTGGTGCGGGTCAGGGTGCGGAGCGTCTGATTTCGAGCCTTTACGGGCCAACACAGGCGTGCCGCGAAGATCCTGGCATTCCTGTTTACCAGGAACGGCTGCAGTCCATGGACGCCGTGGCCCTGCAAAGTGAGGCGACCGGTTTTGCCCGTTCCATGCACGACACCGGATTGGTGTCGCCGTATCACGCCACGTTTGTCCGCCACATCCTGGAGAGTCAGGATGCGCTATTGACTGAAGCCCTGGGCCTGTCCAGTACCGGCCGCGATTGCCTGCTCTGCTACAAGGATCTGGTGCATGAGTTGATCAATGAAGGCGTCTATCCGGAAACAGCCCAAGGTCTTTATGGCCTTGCGTTGATGCTGGAGCGAGGCATTCTCTATCAACCGCCACTTGCACCCGCGCTGTGGCGCCAGGCCAGGCTCTCCATCTGCCCGCACGCCCGGGAGCGTATCCGATTGGCATATGGTTACCAGCCACAGCCGAAGGCATGGCTGTTGCAGGGTGTGCTCAACATGCTGGGCCAGCCCCTTGGCGTGGGGCAGGGAAACAACCCTACCTGCCAATCTGCACGGGCGCTGTCCATGTGGGCCTACAACGATCCGGACTATCTGTTGCAGATGGTGGCCTGGGCCGCCCGCGACAACGAAATCATCATGCATTTCGAGGGTCGCCCGGTATCTTCCTCCGGCAGCCAGGGTGGCGTGGCCTCCGAAGTAACGCTCGACCTGGATCTGGTTTCGCTGGTGGTAGTACCGCACCTTGACCGGATTTATGCGGAAATGGGGCGCCTGTGTACGGACCGCCAGGGCGACCCCCACCAGTGGGTTAACCCCGAGTTCCATGGTTGGTCCGCCGGCCGTGGATTCCGCATAAACGTGGATGTTGCAACCGGTCACCTGGAAGACCTGGACACCTTCCTGCGACATTTCTATGCCAGCTACCACCCTTACTATAATGGCAACCAGCCGCTGATCCATCCGCAACCGGCTGGCGTAGCGGTTACCGACAGTGCCGCAAGATTCATCGGCTGGCACGCGATTACCATCCTCCGTGTGACTCTGGACCCGGAAGAGGTCATGCGGGTGTATTTCTTCAATCCCAACAACGACAGTGGTCAGAATTGGGGTGACGATGTGGTGGTCAGTACCTCCAGGAAAGGGGAGCGGTTCGGTGAGGCATCCTTGCCCTTTGAACAGTTCGCCTCGCGGCTGTACATTTTTCACTTCGACCCCCTTGAACGCGGTGAACCCGCAGACGTGGGCGAGGAGGAATTGGAGCGGGTGATCAGCCGCGTTCACCGCAGTTGGGGCCGAGACCGGTTGCCGGCTGAGGCATTGCAGGCCGAACCCCCGCAGGAAAAGTAGACCCAACCAAGCCAGAACGGGAGAGATGATGACCGCTGAGGCCACTACCCGCCGCAACGGCGCCGAGCTGTTTGTTCGTGCCCTGGAAAACGAAGGTGTTCGGTACATCTTCGCGGTACCGGGTGAAGAAAACCTGGATCTCCTTGAGGCCCTGCGCGAATCCAGCATTGAGCTGGTGCTCAATCGTCACGAGCAGGCAGCCGGCTTTATGGCCGCGACCTACGGGCGCCTGACAGGCCGTGTGGGCGTTTGCCTGTCGACCCTCGGCCCTGGGGCCACCAACCTGGTAACCGCCGCTGCCTATGCCCAGCTCGGCGGCATGCCAATGATGATGATTTCCGGGCAGAAGCCCATTAAATCGTCCAAACAGGGGCTGTTCCAGATCCTGGATGTGGTGGACCTGATGCGGCCACTTACCAAGTACACCCGCCAGATCAGCAACGCCAACACCATCCCCGCCAAGGTGAGAGAAGCCTTCCGGTTGGCTTCGGAAGAGCGCCCCGGTGCGGTTCATCTCGAATTACCGGAAGACATCGCCTCCGAGGTGGCAGAGAGCGATACCCATATCTTCCAGCCCAGTGATGCCCGTCGGCCCACTGCCAGTACCAAGAGCCTGGACACTGCCTGTGACATGATCAGCAAAGCCAGGTATCCGCTGATCATGATTGGCGCCGGTGCTAATCGCAAACGGGTTTCCCAGGCCCTGATCCACCTGGTGAACGTGACTGGCATTCCCTTCTTCACCACCCAGATGGGCAAGGGCGTGGTGGATGAGCGCCACCCCCGTTACCTGGGTAATGCGGCGCTCTCGGCCGGCGATTTTGTGCACTGCGCCATTGATCACGCTGACCTGGTGATCAACGTCGGGCACGATGTGGTTGAGAAACCGCCGTTTTTCATGCATCCCGGCGGCAAACAGGTTATCCATGTGAACTTCAGCGCTGCTGACGTAGACCCGGTTTACTTCCCCCAGCACGAGGTGGTGGGCGACATTGCCAACAGCGTGGAGTACCTGGCCGAGAAATGCGGCCAGTGCTCTTCACACGACTTCAGCCGGTTTATGGAAGTGAAAGCTTCCGTGGACAGCCATATGGCCGACAAGGCGGACGATGGCCGTTTCCCGGTTATTCCCCAACGAATCGTCAACGACGTACGCCAGGTCATGCCCGACGACGGCATCATCGCGCTGGACAATGGCATGTACAAACTCTGGTTTGCCCGCAATTATCCGGCCTACGACAACAACACTGTGCTGCTCGACAATGCCCTGGCTTCCATGGGCGCCGGCCTGCCCAGTGCCATGATGGCGGCCATGCTCTATCCACACCTCAAGGTGATGGCGGTGTGCGGCGACGGTGGCTTCATGATGAATAGCCAGGAGCTGGAAACCGCTGTGCGGCTGAAGCTGAACCTGGTGATACTGATCATCAACGACAATGCCTACGGCATGATCAAATGGAAGCAGGCCCAGGAAGGCTTCCAGAACTTCGGGCTGGACTACAACAACCCGGACTTCGTCAAATACGCCGATGCCTATGGTGCCACTGGCCATAGAATCACCCGTACCGAAGACCTGCGGCCGACGCTGAAAAACGCACTGACCTCGGGGGGTGTGCACCTGATCGATGTGCCCGTGGACTACAGCGAAAACCGCCGTGTGTTTGATGAAGAATTGGTAAATCTGACCTGTAACCTCTAATGCCTGTAGTATTATTCGCCCAGTATTGAACATTGATTGAGGATGGGCGAATGAGTTACTCGTGGTTCAGAGTGGTGGCACTAGCGCTGGCGGCCGTGGTGGTCGCTGGATGCAGCAAGCCGGAAACGCCCCAGGAAGTGGCCGCTGAATTCTGGCAGGCCCTGTCCGAGAAAGACGCGGATACCGTTGCCGATCTATCGACGCTTGCCGCCCCCTCTGCCTTCGATGGCTACGCCCGGGACTGGTCTGGCACCGTGCCTGATTTCGGTCGGGTGGTCATCGACGATCGCGAAGCTACGATCGTAACCCGCCTGCCCGCTGAAAACGGCGTCCCCGGCGAGCGCCGGGAAGTGAATACCTACCTTGTGGAACAGAGTGGCGACTGGCTGGTGGATTACGACCGCACCGGCGAGGCGATCATGAATCCGTCTCCGTTTGCAGGTTTGATCGGAGAAATGAACCGGCTGGGCGAGCGCTTGACGGCCAGTTTCGGACAGTCCTCCGACGATCTCTCTCGCCAGATGGACGCCATTGCCCGCGAATTCGAGGCGTATTCCGATCAGGCCCAGCGCCGGGCAGAGCAGGCCATGGAAGAGTACGGCCAAGCCCTGCATGGGCTGATGGAAGAGTTGGAGGAATCCATCGAAGAGGCGTTGGAAGACAACCAGCGGGCGCCTGAGAGAGATCGAAGTGTCTTACAGCGAACCGCGGCGGACCTCAATCGAAGCAGCGACAGGCTGGATGAGCCGGATTTCGACGCCTTTGCCGACAGTTCTCGTGCGTTAGCTGAGGCGGGAGCGCGTATCTCGCGCCTGAGTGACGATACCTTCAAAAGCTACAAGCGCACGTGGGACGCCAAACTGGACGAAATCACTGAGCGTACCCGCGTATTTTTTGAAGAGCTTCATGGGCGTGGGTGATAACCCGGCGTCATAGAACTGTCATATTGATCTGGTGTACTGAAGATGTGTTAGTCCCTGAAAGCGACTAAAGGAGCTCCTGCTCCACTGCATCTTTGGGCCAACGGACGGCTCCTTTTTACGCCTCTAGTATTACCCCGCCAGCCCGGTAACCACAAACCAGCCGGTCACCAGCGTGAGCGACGTTGCTACAATTGCCAACAACCCGTCCCTCGCTACGATTGCCAGCCCGAAGGCCGTCAACGCAGCGCCGCCACCATTGGCGCTGAAGGGCACCACCTCCATCGCCGGCATGGCCAGAGCCACCAGCATGCAGATAATGGCCATCACATAGAGCCCTGGCCCGTCCGCCAGAAACACCAGGCGCGGCCCTGTCCAACGATCCAGAAAACGAGCCGGTTTTTGCAGCCAGTCCAGTCCCTTCAAGAGCTTGTCCTGGGGCACGGAACGCTGGGAAATCCAGGACGGCATCCAGATGGTGCGTCTGTGGAACAACAGTTGCCCCAGCGTCAGCAGAACCACCAGCCCCAGAATGGTTGGAACGCCGGGAATGTCACCGATCAACGGCGCCAGGGTGATCAGCCCTGCTACGAGCACCACGGGCCCGAACGAACGTTCCCCCACGCCATTCATGATATCGTTCACCGACACTCGCCCGGCTCCGGCCGCCGACTCGCGAATCTGCTCCAGCAGTTGTTGCATGTTGGTAGGATCGCCATTATTGCGCATAGATAGGGCTCTTCCTCGAATCAGGGTAACGTCTGCCAAATCCGGCCTTTAAAACCTACCATTCTCGATAATCGGAAAACAGCGATTGCGACCGAACCGCAGCGGAAATGATTGAAGCCTTTGCAGACCAGGACTAATCTCGATCCAGCGATAACAAAAACTTCAGAACCCGGAAATCCCCATGGCAGACTTGCTCAACGTTGACTGGATGCTCACCCTCAACCACCTGCTGTTGATGGCCATTGCCTACCTGCTGGCGTTCCCCATCGGTTTCGACCGGGAAGAGCAGGGGCCCAGGATCGGCCTGAGAACCTTCCCGCTGGTGGCCGTGGTTTCATGTGGCTTCATGCTTGTTGGTCGAGCCGTCATCGACTCCCCGGGCGAACAGGGCCGCGTACTGCAAGGCATTGTCACCGGCATCGGTTTCATTGGCGGCGGCGCCATCCTCAAGGACGACAGCCGCGTAATCGGCACCGCCACCGCCGCGAGTATCTGGAACTGTGGCGCGATCGGTGTGGCTGTTGCGTACCACCACCTTGAGATTGCCATAGCCCTGAGTGCCCTGAACTTCTTCACGCTGCGCTACATGGGAAGGCTGGTGCGGTCGGTGACCGGTGAGCCTGTGGTTGAAGATGGGCAGACAACCAAGCCTGTGGAAGTTCGGGAGTCTGATAACGAAAAAAGCCCCTGAAATCAGGGGCTTTTTTCGGTTGGTTGGTGGAGACGGCGTCCACCAAAAAATAGTTACAGATAGCTAATTTATATCAATAAAATCTTCTAGTAATTTATAGTTACCCGCAATATTACCCACAGTTTACGGGGAGCTAAGAGGTCGCACATTAAGATAGCAAGCTATTCTTTTGTGTTGGTTCCTTTCCTTTGAAACGGTAAAAGGTTTGTGCAGCACGCAATCTTTAAGGTATTGATGTAGATATCAAAGTACAAGTTATCTGCTAGATTAGCTGTCGGCGAAAAAGAAATCTATCATCGGAAAATCGGGCTTCATTTTTTGCAGGTCAGCAATACTGATAATGAGCGGTTTTGCGCAGCAAAAGGCTAACAGGATTCAAAAAATCCCGGAGTTACAGTGGAAGGGTTTACCACATGGAAAATTTTAAAGTAGGGGTAAAAGGGTTCTCTGATGGAGATTAAGCCGGTTGAGGAATTTCTCGATGACTTGTCCCTTATATCGCTTAATTGCTTAGTTGCTGATCGGCAACCATACAGCCTGTTGATGCTTCAGCCTGGTGGTCCAATATATGGAACAGAAGAACGGGTGGGCCATTCGGACATAGCGAGAGGAAGTGACTTGTGTCGCGCATTCCTCCAGCAAAGTCTTGATGAGCAAGCAGAGCTGGTTATTGCCCCTGAATATTGTGTGCCTTGGGCATTAGTTGAGGAAGTGGGCTCAGGGCAATCACCAATCCATCCTCCTGAGGGAGCTATATGGGTCTTGGGATGCGAAACGATTCGGCCGTGCGAGCTGGAGCAAGTGGTCGAGAGAGTTCGGGAAAATGGCCACTTTGTTTACCACGAGCCTATTCGGGACTCCAACGCTAAGGCGAAAAGCTATCTCAATCCGTTGACGTATGTATTTTGGTGTTTGCGACCAGGTGGCTCAAAAATTTTAAGTTTTGTTATTCAATTCAAGACTGCGCCCAGCAGGGATAATCTTGATGTTGAACAGCGCTCCATGATCGTTGGAACCCAGGTATACACGTTCAACAGGGCGCAGGACCAGATTGGTCTGATGTCGATCATTTGCTCCGATGCATTTGCATATACAGATGCGCTAGTTGATCAGTCACACACCAATATGCTGCTCATCCACATCCAGCTTAATTCGAAGCCAGCTCACAAAGATTTTTCAAGATACAGGAGCCGGCTTCAAAGCATCGCTTCTCACAAGGACGTTGAGCTCATTTGTTTGAATTGGGCTGGAAAAATCGTACAGAAAACTGAGGGTGGCGAAGAAAAAGCGTGGAAAAATAACGCTGGATCAGGGTTTTATATCCCCCCTAGGAAATACAGACCCAGTCAAAAGCTTATCGATGATGCGCACCATCACGGTGTCTACTATAGCTTGGTTGATCATTGGCATGCGCTTTATCTTAATCAGGAGCCTCACGCCATTCTATTTCAAAAACAGAAAGTAATGATGCATGCCGAGCCAGCTGCAACTGAACCAGTAACTTGTGCTATTCCGAAGAAACGCTGGACGTGGTGTCAAGGTCATATTGAGTTCGAAGAATCTGCACACCCGAATGATGGTTTTGATCGATCTTTAATGCCTTATGAGCTCATCTCGGAACAGCTAGAAACCCTTCGAGAGGAGTCACCCCTCGCAGTTGAGCGCTCATTGGAACTGTTAGTAGGCGCGCCAAGAAAACCCGAACGTTGGTTTGAGGTGACTGAGCTCACTTGTATGAAGGTGGGCGAGGGCGAGACGATCCGGCGGGTCACAGTTAATCAAGACAATGACCCACATTCGGCTGGTGTATCTTTTCGAAAAGTAAGGCTGCAGAGAGCCGATGATGCGGCTTCTTTACCGGGGAATGGCGTGCCCTGGCCACAGCCTCTAAAAAAGCTAGAGCAGGGATTCTTGTACGCATGGGCTGCCGGAAGCCCTCATACGAATGTTCGCGCTTGCGCTGATGGCAGTGAGGCAACTCTGATTTTTCTAGGTGATGAATCTGATAGTGATAATTTGCGTCGCATTTATGCTTCCATGTCACGGGCCTTGCAGACAAACGCTATCAATAATGGTGCCGAACTGGAGAAGGCTTGCGACCATCTCTGCCTGGTCTATCGGAAAGCGAATAAGTTGCAGGTTTGGGGAGTAGAAAAAGTGAGTCGTATCGATCGTCCACCGGAGTCGTCTCCTGTGGACATTGCATCGGGAGAAGACTGATGGACCAGGCAAGTATTGTAGATAGGCTGGAATCTAGGTTTGGATCGGTTGAAGAAGTCCGGCCTGGAGTGCTTCAAGCAAATGAAATGTTTGAAGGTCGTAAATATGCAGTTAGGTACTTTCAGCTTCATGCCGACGTTTTTGATATAGCTAAGCGGTTGAATCAGTACCAAGAAGATTTAATGGGGGAAACATATTTTGCCCCCGAGGTTCCTGGGGACCTTCGCTGGAACCACTATCTTTATCTCCTTATAGATGTTGACTCAGTTGACAGCTCAAAAGAGCTTCGTTCAGCAAAAGCTCAAATCGAAGGAGATCGAGCATACTCTCGCAAAATGGTTCTGACGGAAAACGAGTTTGAAAAGATGTTGTCTGAAGAGCCTGTTGAAGTATCTTCCGGTTTGCCTTTAGACGTATCCAATCAATGGGTTCGAAATCTGGATGAACGCGGATTATCTTTCATTCTCGATGATCAAATTTCTGCGCCGCAATCTGCCCGGTTGATTAAAGAAGGTCATGAGGAGAAATTTGTACCGTCCTCGGACCTTGCTGAACTTTCTGAACCCGAAAGTGCTGCTGGCCGCAGATTTTTGGACACTTTGGAGATTGAATCTTTCCGCTCTCACCCCTCTGAAAAAACCTTTGAATTCGGAGCTGTTAATTTAATCTTCGGTGCTAACGGAGTTGGAAAAACATCGCTCTTGGAAGCGATTGAGTATCTTTATTGTGGGGAAAATAAACGCAATGGTGAGGTTCAAAAAGGAATAGCTGTCAGGGGAAAGTTTATTGGAAGTGATGAGCCTGTGGTTACATCGTCCTCAACCAAGGCGGCGACTTTGAGGGCGCGCAACGCTCATTGGTACTCGAAAATAGATGTAAGAAAATCCACGCTCATGGAGAGCTTTGGGAAATTTAACTTCCTAGATACTGACGCCGCCGTTCACTTGAGCACGGCAAACGATAGTGATGATCGTTTAAAAAATGATATCGCGCGTCTTCTGCTTGGAACAGAGGTGGAAAAGCTTTCGAATAAATTATCTAGAGTGGGAGAAAAGCTTAAAGAGGAAATACGATACTCTGACAAGACTTTAGACGTAGATCACAAACAACTTGAAACGGTTAAAGAGAGACTGGAATCAGAGTCAAATGCCCCTCAAATTTCTGATGGCATCTTCAGTGATCTTTGCCAGATTTTGAAGAGCTGTCGTTGGCTTGCGATACCTAGCACAAAGTCCTCATCTGCTGATCTTAGAGAGGCTCTTCGTTCTGCTAGCTTGGCTGCGAAAGAAATAGAAACGATGCCCAGCGAAGAGGTCAATCTCGAGCCAGGGTTAATTTCCGAAATGATTGCGGAGCATGAACTCAATCTGGAAGAGGCAGAGGATCTCTCGAAACAGATTAAAAAATTGATGTTTGATGAGAATGATGCTCGCCGACAAGAGGAAAGTTTGAAAGCAGGTGTATCAAGGATCAAAAGCCTGACTGAGTATGCTAGGTCCGGATACACAAAAAAGCGTTCTGATAAGAGCGCCCTTCGTGATCGACTTGAGAATATGCGAGAGAAGCTCTCTCTGGTCGATTTCGAATTCGCTGGATTGCCAGAAGAGTTAGATCTCGAGGTAGAGCTTCCTAAGGCTTATCAGTCCAGTTTAGAGAAAGTCGATGAATTGAGAGGTCGCGTGACTTCGTTATCTGGGGAGGTCAAGACGATCGAGTCGACTATGGAGTCTGTCACAGTGCTTAAGCAGCGCCTGTTATCGGCGAGTTATTGTCAATTTCTGTGTATGGCCGGTCAGGCGGCAGCCCTGTCTGACTGATCGGTCAAGGGTTCGCCGTCCTTGAACTGGACGTTGTTCACGACCAGCTCCAGCTTGTTGAACCCCT
>Ga0098039_1000583_pt1 | contig 15081 bp, 19 predicted proteins | sample 6_EtaG_FD_75047 | JGI IMG/M metagenome (GOLD analysis project Ga0098039, IMG submission 75047) | Marine viral communities from the Subarctic Pacific Ocean - 6_ETSP_OMZ_AT15160 metaG | ecosystem: Environmental > Aquatic > Marine > Oceanic | place: Pacific Ocean | collected 2015-01-08 | reverse complement strand
CGTGGTTTCGTCAAAGGGATCCCCGCCGTCAGAGCCCTCCCATGTTATAGAGCCCAGAGCATCGTCGTCGGCGACAATCCGGTCGGCGCCTTCGTCGTAGGCGCCGGGATCCCAACCACGAGATTTAGAAAAAACAATATGACCTCCAGATGAGCCATTATTCCCACTGGCCAGTCTGATCTCTGGTTTATTCGCTGTTTCGCCGCTCGAAATTATCCAAAAAGTACCTGCTTTTGCGTCGAAAACTGGGTTTGCATAATTGGAATTATATCCCAAAGTGAAATCTGAACCATCGCCAAAGACAATGTTTTTGCCGTCTGGAAGTAGCACATTGGCACTAAATGCGACCACTTGCGATGAGTCGATGGTCAATGCGGTAGTTGTACCGTGGGCTGCGCCCACACCAATTTCAAGCTTATCAGTACCGTCATCTAATCCAATGCGATAGTCCTGGGCGTTGCCATCAAAGACAAGCATGGTGTCTTCTGCGCCTCCATCACCAATTGTAAATTTTGGAGTGGTGCCTTTAATAGTAATTGTATCTTGAGCTACTAAATTATCTGGCTCTGAGGCGCCTTGACTTGATTTAAATCCCATTACTTACTCTCCTCACTCTGTTAACCCAGAGCCAGTCATGTTGCTTAATTCGCCAGCAGGAATGTTTGTTAAAGTTGCAACAACTCTGAAGTCGATTGCCGTGGCAGTTCCATCGTCGTCACATTCTGCTCTAGAAATAAAAACCTCCTTACACTTTACATCAAGTGTATACGATTCGTCTTTTGCATTTAATTCGATCCAATGCTTCTTCGAAACAATATTACCAGAGCCAGTAGAATTAAAATGAATGCGCAGTCCAGCAGTATTACAATTTGCGGCGCCTGCTCCAGTATCATTGGGGGCGCCGGCGGTGCCAGAAACAAAAATAACTTCAATAGCCTTTGTTACTCTTGGAAATTCAAACTTAATCTCCGCTGGCGCGCCTCCTCCCGTATTCGTTGGCATTGAGGAGCCCGAAATCCATGGATACCCGCTGACCTGGTATGATCCAACGCTGCCTATGCCGGCGTGGGTTCTTTTATAAGTGCTTGAAGTTGCCATTTTTATTCCTCTACTAAGTATCTAGTTTTTCATTTAATATAAATGATTGTATCATAATTATTCTCTTTATTAAGCAGATGCCACAAAAACCTCTAAATCTACGGAGGCTGTGTCAGCATCTGCTTGAATATTTGTTAAACTTCCGAAATTTGCACTAGAAGCAGCATCAGCATCTTGAGTTGCATTAAAAACAGCTGTCATGCCATCGCTATTATCACCACACCACATAAAAGAATGCCCTGCATCAAGCTTAATAGCTACTTCATCATTATCTTGATTCCTAAATGTTAATGTAATAAAATTTGTATCATCAAGATTAGCAAATCTCATATATTTAACATCAGCTGCGATATAGTTTCCTGCGCCTATTGCTGCACTGAATGTAGCTATTACAGCTTCAGTAGTTGTAACAGTTACAATTCTTTTTGAGATCTCATTAATATCCGGTATAGAAAGTATAGTTTCTCCACCGTGCTGTTCGCCATTAAGCTTTATGCTCTCTTTAATCCAAACTCTCAATGTCGACGATGTTAGTGTAGTTGCCATTTTATCCTCTGTTCATCCTTTTTTCTCGCTCGCGCTCCGCTTTTTTAGCATTTCTCCTTGCTTTCTCTTTGTCAAGGCGACGCTGGACGGAGGGTTTTGTATATCGACTTTTCTCTACATATTCCTCAACAATTCTTTCTTTTTTGCATTTTTTAATAAATCTTTTTACAAGCCTGGTGAAATTGCCACCAACCTCGTCTAAACTTACAGATACATTAACAGTTTTAGCCATATTCTCTTCCTATATTAATTTTGTCCAATTGTTATTAGACACACCAACAATTGAACTAATATCAACACCAGGATCATTGGGATCCATGTCTGACAGGGGGGCGCCCGGGCGAGCGTCGCCGGCTGGTGTGGTGTTCTCAAAAACCATCGGTCTTGATCTTTTCATCTGCTCCATCATTTTTTGCCCTTCAAGTTCTTGTCTTTGCAATTCAACAGCCTCGGTGCGTTGAGGTCGTTTTCTATTTTCCGACACCAACAACCCTGAGGCTACTTCTGTCACAATGCTGGACAAAACGCCTTCTTCCAATAAAACTTCTTTTACCATGTTTTTAATCATTGGTCTAAGCAATTTTTTAAACTCATCTAGTTTCATTTTTCATCACCTAATATTGATTCGAACAAACTATTAATTCTTTGCTCTTTTGTCGGGCTAGCCCCTTCATTAATATATTTTCCAATAGAAGGATCAATACTAACAGTTTTGGCGCTATCCTGAGTTCCCAAATATGCGCCAGGAGTAGATGGTTCTGAAACTATATCAAAACAGATTAATTGATAATCGTCCTCGACCATCGTTACTCCATCCTTTTGGGATGTTGATCCCATTCCTCGTGAAGAAATACCAAGCTTTACGCCAGACTTAACAAGAGCTTCTAATATACCCCCAGAAGGAGTATCGAGCACCTCTATCTTTCCCATGACATTGTCGTTGTCCCACCACATCTTCGTGACAAGATGTGATGCGTTTTTAAGATTAATCACAGAATCATCCGGATGATCTAATTCCCCCAAAGAACGACGCTCACTTATAGCATCTTGGTAATTCTTAATTTCACGAGACAAGGTATCTCTATTGTACACCCGTCCATTGCCATTCTTCGTACCAGAACGTTGACATACCCCGACCAAATATACCGAGCCCTCATTCATAACTTTGTGCTTTTCAGATTCAGTTAATACATCTACAGGGCAACGGCCTTCGGGGCATAGTTCAAAATACTCCTGAAGGAGGACCTTGGACATGCTTACTTTCCGCCGTTGGGCGTAGGGCTAGACTTTTCTTTCGAAGGATCTCCTGCTGGTTTCGCAGGCGTCCACTTCGCCTTGTTTGCCACTGAACCTACATCCGTGCCCCACGGTTTCTTCGTAGCGCTTCCATTTGCTTTTGGTTTATCAGCCATTTTGTTTTTCTCCTTATATAAAAATAGCAATGCTATGACATTGAATTAATTCGCGGGCGCGACCCGCGTGAGTCTGCTGCCATTACAGCAGCGGCGAACCACTGGGCAGTTACGTCGTCTCATTATGAATCACCTCCCTCATTAATCTTTAATCCAAAATCATTCAAGAGCATACTCAAAAAATAACTTGTGCCTGCAGACACGCATCCACAAATAAAAGCATTAATTAAACTATACTCAAAATTAAATAGTTCTGTAGCTCCATTAATACTCCACAAAAATACGCCGGCCCAAAAACCAGTGCAGAGCGGACAGTGGAGCAAGTCTCCTAATTTTCCTTTGGTTGGTCTGATAGGTTCAAATATCGAACCAAAAACCAAAATGTAAGTCAAACCATATGCTGCTAGAATAAACCAAATCAGTTCCATAAATCACCTATATTCTATAAATGGTACTAATACCATATGGTCTCATGTTTGGACGAAGAGTGCCCTTTACCTGTCGATGATATCTTGCGGGATTAAGCTCCGTATACTCATCTTCTTCTGGGTCTAACAAACTATCTTCCATTTGTTTTTCAAAATCTTCTTTTTCACTATAATAAGGCAAATCTTCCTCCAAAAATACTGATATGCTGTATAATAAATATTGTATGTTGTCGCCTTCTTTCATCTCTGATATTTTTGCTTCCATTGACATAAAAAGACTTCCAGCCTGTACGGTGTCATGCTCAATAACACCATATTTCGTGAGATGGTTAAAAAGGCGTTTTTGCGTATCATAAACTTCATCATCCAAATCTTCTTTGGGGAAAGCAACAACTTTACTAATTTTTGGCAGAATAATCAGGTCGACCTCCGGATGATCACGAATCAATATTTTGCCATCTAGTGTGCGGCGTGCTTTGAGAATAATTTTTTCAACTTCTTCTTTTGCAGTTGGTGTGCGCCGAATTTTTAAAATTATTGCCATTACAACTTTAGTTCCTCGGCTAGCGCCTGGATTTGAAGTATGTCAAGCAAGACATTTTCATTAATTTTCTTCTCTCTATAGGAATCAAGTTTCCCAACAACCTCGTTCACCTTTTTTACTAAACGTTTGTTTTTTAGCTTCTTGCTTGCAGTAATTAAACTGTTTTTAACGCCCTCGATCTCCTCGTATAGACATGCTCGGAACTCCAAGCCTTCGTCGCCGGGTGATAAAATATATTTATTAATTAATGATCTTTGTGATTCTGTCAGGGTGCCTTTGTATGCTTCATTAAACCTACTAATAAAGGTATTCATTGTCAGGTTGTTAATTTTTGGAAAAGTGCGGTCATTACCATCAACTGAAAAAATTTCCATTAATTTCTTTTCCAATAAAACTTGTTTTTTGGGTGAATTATCTTGGGCGATTGTCTGCTGGATTGTTGCGGCCCACTGGTAGTCACCCACAAAATTTTTCCAAAAATCACGGCCAAGAGATTTGTTAATTTCACTAATTAATTTTGTTTGTGCATTAAAAACAGACTTTTTATTAATTTTCGTATATTGTTTTTTAGCTTCAAAAAGAACTCTTGAAAAGAGTTCCGAGTCTAAAACCCTGCTTTCGTTTAAAGATTTATATATTGAATACTCTCTACCCAAAGTAGAGCCCTTGTGAAAATACTTCTTGAATAGTCGCGAAATTGTATTTTTTTTAGCATTGTTTTCGTGCATCATTGTCCGAGTAATTTCACGGACCAACATCTCATATATCAAAGCCGTATTTCTTTTTTTATTATGGTTAAACTTCATGACTTTTCTCCAAAGACTCGATTAACTTCTTAATTTCAAAATTTTCTTTAAATATCTGTTTTTCTTCTTCATCATAATAACTAGATTCTTGACCCTCCGAGAGACTATGAGAAAGTCGTATTAGTGAATCTAGCTGATCTTTTCCTTTAAATAAGTTTCTCGTCGTGTTAGAAGAAGTCTCTTTAGAGTACATACCTTGTTGAGAACGCGTGAACCCACCTCGTTTTTTACCGCCCTGGCCTTTGGCTTTATAGCTGCTCTTTTCATAATGTCGAGGCGAATCTCGTTTGGGGGCTGCGCCGCCAATGGCTCCTTCTCCAGCGGGAGTTGCTAATAATTCACCTTCTTCGGGGGCAACAGGAGCTTCTTCACCTCCACCTCCCAACTCTCCACCAAGTTCTTCCATGCCTTCTTCACCGCCAAGGCCAGCGGCGCCTTCGCCACCAAGCTCACCTAGACCACCCATGCCCATCCCGCCGGCCGCGGCTGCGGCGGCCTCGCCAACCGTCTCAAGGGCCACGTCGTGCTTCTTATCGTAGAACTTCTCATGTTGCATTCTTTCAAACTCTTCTTCAGAAATTCCTAGAATATTTTTCGAAACCCATCGACGACTGAAATATCCCTCTGTCGCTTCTCCTGCCGCGCCGAAGCGCGCTTTCCAGTGTTCTAATTCTTGCAATTCTGCCAGTTTTGAGGGATTGTTCAAGCTTAACTTAAACGACAAAATGTCGTTGCCTCGATAACCAAGCGTAAACAGGTGTACAATAGCCATTTTTTCTAATTCTGATACCAAAGACCTCTGCAAACGATTAATCGTACGAGCAAAACGAATGTCTTTCTGAGCTAGTGTCGCTTTATCTTCTTCCGCGCCATCGCCCCTGGAAAGATAAGATGCGGGAATTTTTAATGCACTAAAAAGCTTATCTCTGAGATATTTTACATCTTCAATATCGCCAGTGTATTTGCCACCACTAATAGTTGTAATATCCGTTGCAGATTGGCCACCTCGCACTGGAATATAATAGTCTTCTTCGATGCTCAATGGGTTATATCTCAAATCAACACGCCCAGTGTTTACATCAATAATCTGATTTCTTTTCATCTGCGTCATGACTTTCTGCATATATTGTTCCACATCTTCTGGTGGAATATTGCCAACGTCAATCTTAAAAAGGCGTCTTTCGGGTGAGCGCACGATACGATATGCCATCACAGCATCTTCTAGCAAGGTCAACTGGCGCCAAATCCTTCGAGCGCCGTCAAGTGCGCTAGTGCCATATGGTGAAAATTTATCATTCCCCAAAATTCTAAAATGGGCAACTTGCCAATTTTCTAACGTTAGGCCGCCAGTATTCCATTGAAATTGGATATAATTTGGATTATTCTTATCTTCGCCCTCGAGCCTTTCAACCTCAGTAATTGGCATACCAATAGCGTTTTTGATTCCTTCATCTTCCTCAATGTCCAGGTAAAGAAAGAAATCGCCATATTTACACATTGACCTTGCCCAACCAAACAAGTTAAATTCAATATTCAAAATATTATAAAATAACGTTTCCAGTACTGATTTAATCTCGCCATTTCTACAATTAATATTAATTATTGGCATATACAGCGACGAGGTGCTCATCTCATCAGCATATATATCCAAAGCTGACGAAATCTCTGGTGTGTACTCCATCTGATCAAAATCAACGTACCGATCCAGGCGATTCTGATTACTGTAGTATTCAGCCTGAAGTATGCCATATATATCAGAATAGGTCGAAAGCTTAAATTCCATCCCGCCCGCTGACTTAAATCTAGATCTATATTTATCAAGCTGTCGTCTCTTGAGTTGTTTTGCGTCTTGTCGCCGATATCGTACAATTGGGCCAGATAAAAGCTTGGTTAGCTTTTTATAAAGCGGATTCCCATCGTTGCGCGTATTTTTCTTATTTTTGTTAGCCATTTTTTACCCTTTGAGTAGCCATAAGTGTTCTTTCATTTCATCAATTTTTTCTTGGTCCTCGGTGGATTTGTGACCCTCCATCCCACGAATCGATGTATTTAATTTGGTGGTAGATGTGCAAATTGAAGACAAAAACGCTTTTTGATATGCAATATCTCTAGAGCGAGCCGTCAATGCGGTATCCTTTACCCAGCAACCAATTGCCAGTGCCATTATCAAATCATCATTATTGCGCTTCATAGCTTGAGGTTTTCCATGTACCCATACAAAAGTCTGCATTTCATTATACAACCTTTTCGATTTAATTTTAATTAGTTTATTTCTTATAAACTCTTCAAGTTTTGCAATAATCAAAGGTCTGGTTTTTTGCGTAGTTGCAAAGCCGGCGTGAGCGTTTTGATATTCAGCCAAGTGAGATTCCACATATTCATGAGAAGATTTCTTGCTATAATAAAGATTATCATACGTAGTTTCTTGAATCTTGTCTAATACACTCCATCCAATATTATTGTTCTCAACAACCATCAGGGCATTTCCATATTCTCTGCCAATTTCACCCAACATAGAAGCAAACATGTCTGGCGTTGGTTTGCCTTGGTACTCTGCAACAATCTCCGCTGCCTCCAAATTAAAAACATGAAAAGTAGAATAATCATTACCGTCGCCGCGCGCAACATCAGCAGTCACTAAATAGTTGTTTCCAGTTCGGTACTCGTCCCATATCCACAAGTTTCTATCAAACCCTGTACGATATTTCGGCTCTTCAATACTCTGCCTGATATATTCCATGTCTTCCGGGTGGAAAACTGTTTCACCAGACATATTAAAATTGCATTTTAGTTCCTGCGCAATCTGCCTTCGAGACATGTTTTTGGTCTCTTTATCAAACCACTCTTTATCTCTATCTGGGTGTACATCCCACGGAAGCGTTACCAATTCAAAGTCATTTTTGCTGGACTCTGCATCAACGCAAGTCTGGTGAAACCAATTGCCAACACCGTTAGGGGTCGACAACGCGATACAACCACCGCCAGTGGAGAGTGTAGGGTATAGACCAGTCCACAACTCTTCTAGACCCTCAACGTGCGCAGCCTCATCAATAACTAGCAAGGACAATGATTCAGAACGGCCGGCGTCAGAGCTAGTAGAAGAGGCTTTGATTTGAGATCCGTTAGATAACTCAAATGATGTTCTATTATCAATTGATATGTTAGAAATACGAAGCCACGGGGGTAGGTGCTTGTGAATTGCTTTTACTTTTTTAACCAAATTTGCTGCTGAGAGGAATTTCGTAGCAATAACAAGAACGTTTTTGTCGCGATGAAAAAGCATAAGCCACGCAATATAAGCAGCAGAGATTGTAGATATTCCTAGTTGGCGCGCCTTTAAAACAACCGTAAACCGATTGTCCATAAATGTTTCTAACAAATCGCCCTGAAAATCATATGTTTTAAAAGGAATTAAACCTTTTTGAGGATGAGATATCTTGGCATAGTTGTTAATAAAGTATTCCGGATTTTTACCTGCCTTAATAACCTCTGCAACAATCTCTTCCTTTGTTAAAATGGACATCAGGACTCATTCTTAGATCCGCCAGAACCTTGCGCAAGGAACTTTTTAAAATTTGCTTCAAGTTTGTCCGCGCTGGGTGCCAAGCGATCTTCTACGCCAGACAAGCCCGGGATTCTATATACCTTTTTGGCCACAACCCACACCCGAACGTTGCTTGTTTTTTCTACCAGTGCGTCGACCTCGCCAGCAGGAGTTAGGCGAAGTGTTTTTCCGGTATTTTCTTTATAACGCTTCTTGAGATAATTTGCAATCTCGGCCATTGTTTGTTCGAGATCTTCTTCTAGTTTTGAAGCATATACATCTTTTAACTTAATCTCACTGTGGTAAGTGATCTGAAGATGAGTGCCGTCAATACGGCATCTAAACCCATCGATTTGACGGGAATCCAAAACAGGATGCCCCTTTTCTCTTTTCAATCCAATTTCAAGTGGTTGCCCTTTTTCATCATAGGCTCCATCATATGAATCAGCAGCTGCCTGCATGACGCCTTGAATTATCTCATAATTAGCTTGTGACATTTTTAGGTCTCCATCCTGTTTTCCAGCGCTCCTCGCGACTTTCTATATAGTTTATATAACACTTATAACATGCCCCAAATTTTGTATAACTAACATCATCATCCAAATTAACTATCTTACTTTTGCAAGTATCGCAGCGGTTTTCTTTCCTTCTATTAACTAGTTTTTTATGTATTAAAACTCCATTTAGATCTTCAAACTCGTCAGAAGAGTCGTTTTCCTCCTCATCGTGCATGGTTTGTTGTAGTTGTTGCAAGTAGTCTTTTTCTTTTTCAGGAGACCACCCTGAGCGTGGATTAACAATGGCTTCATCTCCATATTTTTTTTTAATCGCCTTTTCGATGGCGGCGATCTGATTTAGATCGCGCTTCACCTGGCTATCTCTACGCTGGCGTAAAAAACACCAATAGACATAAGTATACCCAGTGCGGCGCCGCCTAGGGCCCACCAGTGAGTATTATTATTCCCCACCTCCTCTTTAAGCATCTGGTTGAGGTTCATAATGTGCTGATCTTTTAATTTGATAGCGCCTTCATGATATTTGACTGAAGAGTCGTGCTCTACCTTTAAAAGATCATATGCCAGGCGTTTATTAGCAAGTTCTTGTTGAAATTCCTTCCTGAGACTTAATTCAATCTCGAGTCTTAAATATTTCGGATCAAGCAACATCTTTGATGCAGCAATAGGATCCAACAATACACCAGAGTACGGCGCTACTTGATCTTTCTCTAGGCTTGTCACCTTACCTTGCAGTTCTGGTGTGTCTGCATACGTACAAATAGGCGCCAATACCATCATAAATGAAAGAAAAATTGATAATAACCTCATACTATCCATCCTCCGACTCTACATACTCGGCGCCCAAGATCTCAGCAATTTTCCTTGCTAGGTCTTCTCCATCATCTTTATGTTTTTCAGCTAATTCTGTCAATTCCTTTTGCTTGTCTTTTTTAAGTTTTTGCAATTCAACATCATATTCCTCTTCAAGTTTTCTTACTAATTCTTCGTGGGCGCCACGGACACGCTCTTTTTCTAGCTCTTTTTCCTTACTAACCTCTACAACAAGTTCTTTTTCTTTTTCATAAAGATCGCGCTGATCGCTCAGCATTTTATACAGCTTGTCTTTTATAGTATTTTTAGTCACCGAAGAGCCAATAATTAGGACAACAATCACAGGTACGTACCAGTGGTGTTTAATCCAAATCCAGACTTTTTTCCAAAATAACGCTGTTAGCATAAATTTAGTACCTAAGTAATAGTCTTATTTTCCGGCGGTGCGCCACTGTGTGGCAGCGTCAACCAACGCCTGGGCACCAATATACACCAAGGTCACGGCAACCCAATCTTCACTGGTCAGCATATTCGCATATGTTAAAAACGTAGCAGTACCCCAGGCTAAAAATTTTCTAGAAATAAACCTCTCTGTGTGTTTATCTAACCAAGCTTTTGCTTTTTTCATAATATTAACCTCCACGATTAATTAGTATATCATTATACTATTAATGAGCGATTTTTTAAAGTTATTTTTCTTGGACACTCGCAAAACCATTCTTATTGTCAATAAATATCTGTTGATCTACAATATCTTTAAGGCTGTCCAAATGTGATATCAACAACACCGTTTTAAACTGTGTTTTTACCATATCCAAGATCCTTATAAAGCCTTCCATGTTGTCTGCATCTAGAGAGGTTCCTGGCTCATCTAATACAAAAATATCACTCTTTGGAAGCGTTGAAACATTCAACAAAGCCAACCGGATGGCCATGGCGGCAATTGTTTTTTCGGCGCCGGAAGCCATCTCAATTGAGCGCGTCGAATGGCCTGGGTGTTGAATTAAAATATCAAGCCTTCGGTCTCCATTTTCGAAAAATACTTCAAAATCAACAATATTTGCCAAAACCTTAGAAATCTCATCATTAATAATAGGAAGCTGTTTTTTGATAATACTGTAGGATATGCCATTTGAGTGCATGCACCGCATAAATAAATCGATCATAGCATATTCATCTTCTAGATCAGAATATTCATTCTTTTGATTTATAATTTCCTCTAATTTTTGTTCATTGCTTCCTGCCGTCTTATACAAATTCAATACAAGATCGTTTTGCGCGGTATACCCAGCACAAACACTAGCATAATCACTCTCTAGTTTTCTTTCTTTGCGTTTCAAGTCTTTGAGCTGTTTTATAAGCTCTGCGTTTTCTTCTTGTTCTTTTTGCTTTTGCAATAAATCGGATTTCTGTGATTTAAGGCCAGACAACTTAGATTTTAATTTTTCAATTTCAAGCTCTATGTTGGCAATTTCAATAATTTTTTGATTTTTTCTCTCCAAAGCTTGCTCATATTGTGAAATATATTGAAAAACCTGGCTTGGTACCAAGTCATCTATCTTCTTAACCAAACCCTCTTTAGACGTTAAAAGCTGTTCCATGTCGGCAATTGTTCTTTCCATGTCTTCGTGGCTTTTATGCGCATCTTTCACAAACATGCATTGTTTCTGAAGCGCTGAGTTGCAGGGTACTTTCTGCAGAAGGCCCAGTTTAGCTTCATGATTCTGCTTTAAAGCAAGTATTTCTTCTAATTCCTTCTCAATTTTTCGAAAGTCTTCTTGGGTTTTTTCAACATCATCACTTTTCTCTCTCCACACATCAATATCAAAACTTTCAACAAATTGATCAATTTTTTTGTATGTCTCCAAAAGAGATTTATATTGCACCTTGGAGTCGGTTAACCGTTTTTTAGTGCTAGCGACCTTGTCTTCAGTGTTTACTAGTTTCTCATCAACATCATCGGCTTCAGCTACTTCCGTAGGAATTAAAGAAATTTTGCTTCGGATCATTGAAAGAGCCACTTGCTTAGAGTCCTTTTCTCTTTCATATTCCTCCAACTCTCTTTGCGAAACCATTAATTCTGTCTGGGATCGCGCAGATTCAGTCCGGGCATTTTCTATTTCTTCATCAAAGTTTCGACCAGAAAGCTTCTTGATCGCGCCCTTTAAATCGGTGCTATCTTCTTTGGCAAATTTAAACTTTTGATCAAAAAGCTCTAAATCTAAAAATTTCGCCAATATCTCCTTCCGTCGAGTTGAGCCTTCATTAATATAAGACAAAGATTCAAGCTGGCTGGCCATAGAGGTTGTCAAAAAGTCGTCAACAGTGCCAAATAATTTGCGTATATTCTTGTCAGTTTCATTTCGAGTAATCCCATTCAAAGACTTCTCTGTATCTGTCAGCGTATCAACAACCCAAAAATTAACATCTGTTTTGGCCTCCATTGTTTCCTTACCCTTGAGGCGCCTCTTATATTTTTCACTCGAACGTTCAATACAGTAACGTTTACTTCCCACGTTAATCTCTACATACCCTCGACACAAGTCTTTATGTTGATTGATGACATTTAAATTTTTTCTATTTCCCTTCGAAGTAGTATTATATAAAGCATATAGAAGCGCATCAATAATGCTTGATTTTCCTGAAAAGTTCTTGCCCAGAATACCAACAACCCCGCTTTTTGCAGCAAAATTAACAACATTATCTTCGCCATAATTAAAGAGATTATCCCACTCTAGTCGATGGAGGCGCCAGTTTATGTTTCTCTGTATCTCTTCTTGCGCTTCGGCCATTGAATTGTATTTGCGATTAATTTCATATACTTTTTTCAAAGTATCATCATCTGGCTTGAAATCCTCCAAGTATTCAAAAATTAATTTTTCTTGTACTTCTAAATTGCGCAAGTCCTTCTTGCCCAAGCCACTGGATGGGCCATCAATATCGCGGTGAGGATCTAGGGCGCGATTTAAGAAAGTAACAGACTCTGGCTGGAATCGATGTTTCGCGCTATCGATTGCTTTTCTAATCACGTCTAAGGGTAGATTATTTTCTGTGGCCAGGCGGAGGCGGCTGCCGGGAGTGACACGAACTTTTTTCGGCAATTGACCATTTTTGGTTAATTTTATTGTTAAAAAAGGCTTAGGATTTTGTATAGCGTGATGTTCACAGGTAAAATTATTTTTATCCTCGATGTTCCAAACTAAAAACCCCTTATCATTGCTTTCTCCGTGATTTTGCTGTATTGTCGAACCAGGATAGCGAACTTTTCCTTTTTTATCTAGCACTTGATTGGTTTTGTGTATATCGCCAAGAAAAGCATAATCAAAATCGTCAAAAATGCTGACGTCGTTTTCACCATTCTCCATTTTCCAGCCAGTATCGGTAGTTATGCCACTAATCGAGCCATGATAAAGAGCAATGTTCACAACATGCTTGTTTGATGGTTCTTGCCAGCCATCTTCATCAAAAACCGACAAAACATTAAATGTATAGCCATCATTTAACTTTGTTTCGCCGCTTTTCTTTAATAAAAATAAAGACTTGTGATCTAACGCCTTGACAATGGGAGTTAATGCATCTTGACGACTTGAATTTTTTAAATTTCCATCATGATTTCCTAAAATTATATAAGTCGGAGCTATGTCGGCCAAGTTTTTAAAAAAATCTGAGCACATTTCCACAAACTCTGGGCTTATCTGCGTCTTTGTGTGTGCAATATCTCCACAATGAACGATACAATCCGGATTTTCTTCTCTTAGCTTGGCATAAAGTCTTTCAAAAACGACCCTATACTCTTCATGATATTTTAAATTTCGGATATGAGTGTCTGCTAGGTGCGCGAACTTCATATATACTCCTGTCAAATAGAAATATAAAAACCAACCTTACAATGTAAAATGGCCCTCTATTCTGTCATCGAGTCTAATACTCTAGAGTAAGAAACTCCCTCCAAAAGCGGCGTCATCTTAAGAATGCAATCGCTAAGTATGTCGCCCCTATTTCGCTCGCGAGCATCATTAGCGCGTGCATACAGTTTTTTCATAGCTCTTTCAGAGTTTATGTAGTATTCTATCGCATTCAACACAGCAGTGGTTGTTGCACGATTAATCGATGCATCCTTGTGACGATATATTAGTGGAAAATAATTGCTATCGCCAGCAACACTGAGTGCTGCCTCTACTGCGGTCGACGGATCCGGTGAAGGATCCCCAACATCTCCTTCTATGGAAAAACTATAAAAAGTAAGACCACTGAGTGACAAGTATGGCGCTTTAAAGCTGTCTTTTAAGCCATTAAACAGCGCATCAACGAGGCCCCTTCCAACCTTTTCTATCGTAAAACTTTTTTTGTTTAATTTCGCGATACATCTTACTTTTGTAAGCCTTTCTAGAAGATCTTCTTCAATAAAAAGCTTGTCAATGCTCAACTCCCAATAATCTTCTGCTAAGACGTCTCTGACTATTGACATCATTTCTTTTTGCTTTTCTTCCTCGGGAGTTTTATATTTTAAAGGCGGAGACACTATATAATCCCCCCCTTATAACAAAGATCTTAAATTCTCAACAACTTTGCTTTTTAACTCTGTTACGGTTCTTACCGCTCTATATTTTTGTTTTTCGGCTCGCGGCTCCGTCGTAGTGGGTTTCTCACGTGACTCTGGGGCTTTTTTTTTGCCGGCTGGGCCTCGAACAACATCTACATCTCCGGGAACGTGCGCATCTCCAGTGGCGGAAATAGTATCTGGGTCCTGCGGAAGCTTCGCAACGCCTGCGTTAATCCCATGCAAAATTTTTCTAATATCGTCTAATATTGATATATTACTACGCAATTCCGGGCCCTCGACATCTAGAGGATCCATTCGAAATTCGGCTGCAATTGCCTTAGCTAGTTCTTTTTGTGCCTTTTCATTATTCCCGCCACCAATTTTACCAAGGGCGTCCGGGAGCATTGGAAGTATCTCCTTCCATGGGAGTTTCTTTAGTAGCGCCGGTAGAGTACGAAGCAGAGCGGGATTTTCATTTAAAAGCTCTTCTTTTAAGATTGGCTCATTAATCTTTCTTGTTTTGTGTATTTTAACTTTCATTAGAGAGCTTCCTTTATTACCTCATATAAATAGTTCTCACTATTAACTAATGATGCAGATTGTTTTTTTTGAAGAAAAACATCTCTTTTCATTTGCCCAATATCTGAATATGGAGAAATATCTATTTTGTGCACCTCAATATCATGTTTTAATAATAAACTAATAATTTTTAATTCTTTCTTTTTCGCATCAGCATCCATGCCAATATAGATTGGAGTGTCGCTCTCAACAACTCTTTGCAATAAAATATGTTGCTCACTCAGTGTCGACCCAAGTAGCGGAACAGCGTTTG
>Ga0098039_1000582_pt1 | contig 15133 bp, 19 predicted proteins | sample 6_EtaG_FD_75047 | JGI IMG/M metagenome (GOLD analysis project Ga0098039, IMG submission 75047) | Marine viral communities from the Subarctic Pacific Ocean - 6_ETSP_OMZ_AT15160 metaG | ecosystem: Environmental > Aquatic > Marine > Oceanic | place: Pacific Ocean | collected 2015-01-08 | reverse complement strand
GTAAACAAGAATAGTAGTGCAACAACTACTTCAGCAGGTACAATGGCTGATGATACGTGGACTACTCTTGGATTTTACTATTCTACAAAGGATCGTAAATTTCATATCTACAAAGATAATGTACAAGTAGGTACGAGTGTTAATACAAATGCACCCGATGATGAAGAAATTGCTTTATCCTTCACTATACAAAATGGTGAAGCTGTAGCAAAAACTATGTCTATTGACTATTTAGCTGCAGGCAAAGAGAGAACAGCAGCTACTGAACTGTAATAAAAAAATTATTCTAAGCTCCTTCGGGAGCTTAGAAGATTAAAGGAATTGAATTATGGCAAATGTATCAGACGTAAAAAGTAAACAGATTTTATACGGAGCAGATGTTGATGCTGTTTCTGCATCAGGAACTGCAACGACTTTAGTTTTATTAAATAGCGGCCCCTGGGTTAATGCTCAAACAGTCACTTTGACTTCTAGCGCAGATAATTCAGGAATCACTTTTGCTGTTGTGGGAAAAGATGCCGATGGTGCTTCTCAAACTGTAGCTGCTTTTACTGGACCTGATTCTACTACAGCGAGTGTAACAGGAACGTGGACAGAAATTACAAGTATTACGGCGAGTGGATCAATCACAACTGATATTTCAGCAGGAGTTACAGGTGGAGCGACTACAGGAACTGTATTTGCTGGTAGAACTCGAATAAGAGGAATGAACGGAGTAGCCGGTGGTGGAGCAGGACGTCTTTATTTTAAAAACTCTTCTGCAACTACTGGCCCTAACAGACTCATCTTAGATGTAGATAGTGGAGAAGCAATTGCTCCTTATATTCCGGACAACGGAATTCTATTTGCCGATGGAGCTTATTTCGCTTACGATGGAACTGCTGTAGTCGGAGTCTCCGTACAATATGACGGGTAGGGTTACATGGCTAACACTACTTCTCACTCATACACTTTTGACAAAACTCTTCCAATTGAGGAAATTGTAGAAGAATCTTATGAACGTATCGGAATTATAAATGTTTCCGGTTATCAATTAAAAACAGCCAAACGATCATTAAATCTTTTATTTTCTGAATGGAGTAATAGAGGACTTCATTATTGGGAAATAGCTAATCAAGGTTTTACTTTAGTAGATGGAACGAACGTCTATACATCGTATAGATCTCCATCTGATGGAGCTTCCAACGGATTAACAACGACTTTATCTGCAGGAATTAATGCATCTGTTACAGATATTCCTTTAACAGAAGTTACAGATATGCCTGGCGCTGATCAAGGAGGAGGAACGATTACGGTAGGATCTGAAACGATTAGATATACAGGAAAATCTGCAGCAACAGGCGCGGCGAATCTTACTGGAGGAGTTCGTGGATCTAATGGAACGACTGCGGCTACTCATTCAAGTGGTGATGCTGTTACCCAACATGCTACTGGAATGGATAATATATTAGAATGTAATTATAGAATTACTTCTACGAGTATTGATTCCCCAATGACTGAAGTGAGTCGATCTCAGTATCAAGGCTATTCTAACAAGACTGCAAAAGGAACCCCAACTTCTTTTTTTATTCAAAGATTTATTGATCGAACAACTATAACTTTATATCTAACTCCTGGCTCCGCAGCAGATGGAAATAAATTAAATTTATATTATGTAAGAAGAATACAAGACGCTGGAGCTTACCAGAATGCAACAAATGTCCCTTACCGATTTGCTCCATGCATGACAGCGGGATTATCATTTTATTTATCACAGAAAAATGCACCCCAAAGATCACAAGAATTAAAACTTTATTATGAGGATGAACTGGCTAGAGCCATAAAAGAGGACGCTGATATTACAAGTACTTATATTGCACCTAAGGTTTATTATCCTAACGCTTAATTATGACTACATTTGCTTCAGGTAAACATGCACTCGCTATTTCAGATAGATCTGGATTAGCCTTTCCTTATCTGGAAATGGTAAGGGAATGGAATGGCGCGTGGGTTCATTTTTCAGAATTTGAACCTAAACAACCTCAGTTACAACCTAAACCAACAAGTGCGGATCCTCAAGCTTTACAAAGAGCAAGACCCGCAAGAACCGCTTTTTCTACGCCTGCTGTTCTAAATGATAATCCTTTTACTACAGAAGTAGGGACGACAGTTATTGTAAAACAAAATAGACACCAGCGATCTACCAATGATGCTGTGAGATTTTATCAAGTTAAAGATCCTGTAGGAGGGGTGGCCATTTCCACTTTTGAATTAAATACAACTTTAGCCACAACTATTACTGCAACAGCTACTTCTATTGTATTAACCGATGGCTCAGAGTTCCCTACATCAGGATATATTGTCATTGAAGCAACAAATAAAGATTCAGCTTCTTTACAATACGGAAAAATTACAAGTGAAACAATTCAATATACTGGCCGAAGCACGCATACTTTAACAGGGTGTACTCGAGGAACTGCGGCTCCTTCTTATGGAGAAACTCCGGCTTCAACAACAGCAGTAGCTCATACGGCGGGCGCCAAAATTTATGGATCATATATCATAACTAAAATTGACAGTACTATCCCTTATGCCGGAGTACCATCAACGTTACCTGTAAGCGATAGTTTTAGTTTTACTTTAGCCAACGCTGCGACTAGTATAGCAACAGGAGGAGGGTTCTTTGTTTTTGGTGGACCCGTAAACGATAGATCATAATGTTTAAATTTATTAAAAAATTATTTGGACTAACTTCTACTACACTCCCAGAAAATGTAGGAGAAAAAATAGAGAAGCCAACGCCTAAACCAAAACATTGTGCTACACACAGCAGATTTATAAAAGGCTGTCCAAATTGTCAGGAGGCTGTTAAATAATTATGGCTGCATATACACTCTCAGCATTAGAAGCTGACATTAGACTTTATACTGAAGTAGATTCAAATGTATTAACTGGTGCTATTCTAGGCAGATTTATAGGAAACGCAGAATCAAGAATTTTATATGACCTTCCTATGGATTCCGATAGAAAATCGGCTACTGGAGATTTTACAGCGGACGATAATACTGAAGATGTTCCAGCAGGATGTCTCTTTGTTAGAGCGGTTGAAGTATTTGATTCCACGTCCTTGACGACGGGTAATTCAGTTTTTTTACAGAAAAAAGATCAAACTTATTTAGGGGAATACGTAGCAAAATTAACAGGACCTTCAGGAGGTCTTACTGGACAAGACGTTACCGGCCAACCAAAATATTATGCAATGTATGGAGGAGCCACAGGATTAACTTCATCTACTTCAGGAAAGCTTCTTCTGGCCCCTACGCCTGATACGAATTACTATTATAGAATATATTATAATGCACAACCTACGAGTCTAGTGGATAATACCTCTGGGACTTATATCAGCAGATACTTTCCTAATGGCCTTTTATATGTCTGCTTAACAGAGGCTTTTGGATATTTAAAAGGTCCTATGGATATGTTAACACTCTACGAAAACAAGTATAAAACCGAAATACAAAAATTTGCAGGAATGCAACTTGGCAGACGAAGACGAGACGATTACACTGATGGTACAGTTCGTATCCCAGTTAAATCACCATCACCGTAATTTAGGAGATAGATAGGACAAGTGACACGATTACTGGGTCCACGTCCTATACTTCTGTTGACATAACGGCTTCAACTTCATATACAATAGATATATAGGTGGTTTAAGGAGAAAATATGGCTTCAAATTATACAGCTTTAGGCGTTCAACTCATGACTACCGGCGAGAAGGCTGGTACGTGGGGGACTCTCACTAACACAAACTGGAATATCATGGAACAGATTTCCGGTGGCTACATTGTTCAGACACTTAACGCTGCTGGTGCAGGAGCCAATACAACTACATTATCTGTAAATGATGGAACAGCAGGAGCAACTCTTGCCCACAGAGTTATTATTTTAGGAGCAGTATCTGCTCAAGCAATTACAGGAAATAAAATTGTAACTATCCCTCTGGACGTTCAAACTTTTTATATAATTAAAAATAGCACATCAGGTGCTTACACTGTTCAATTTAAATATGTTACTGGATCAGGCAACAGTGTTACATGGTCAAGTACTGAGAAAGGTTACAAAATTTTATATGCAGCAGCCGATGATGGTACCAATCCAAATATTATTGATGTTGGTATTGGAACAATGACGAGTTTTACTTTAGCTGGAACATCTGGATCTAGTCAAACCATTTCAGATGGAAATACTGCAACGATAGCGGCAGGCAATGGGATAACAACAACAGCCGCAGCTACCGATACAGTCACTATTGCTGCTAATCCAGCGATGACACCTTATATTTCAAGTACAGGTAAAGTATTAGTAATGGGATTTTAATAGGAGGAAAATATGGCAAGTGAAGTAATGAAAGTAAAGCTGGTAGCAGGAGTTACAAATTCTGAAAATGATTTGCTAGCGGCAGCATCTGGGCACACTTATACGATACTTAATATATCGATTTGTGAAACGGCTGGCGCTGCCGAAACTTTCGATCTTTATATTCGAGATGACGCTGGAGCTAGTGATTATGAAATTTATTCTGATCAAGCGTTAGCTGCTAATGCAACTTTTGAACACACAACAAGGATTGTGCTAGAAGCAACTGATGTACTTTCAGCTCAATTAGGTAGTGCAGGAAATGTTGATGTTGTTATTAGTTATTTAGATCAAACGTTATAGGAGATAAAAATTTATGAGCGGTCCTACCGGAAATAATCCCTATCGAGCATCGGGCGTTGTCGCTGCTGTGGCAGCCGGCAGAGAAGGAACCGTTGATTGGGATACAAGTATTCACACCTCTACTGTAACAGCAGAGAGTGGTAAAGGTTATTTTGTTAATACGACAGGTGGCGGGGTAACAGTAAATTTACCAGCGGCAAGTGTGGGAGATATTGTAGGTATTAAAGATTATGCTGGAACTTTTCAAACAAATGCGTGCACTATAGCACCCAATGGTTCAGAGAACATTGGCGGTGCCAGTGCCGCTGATCCCACTTTAGAAGTTGAAGGGGAGTCAATACTTTTAGTCTATGCAGACGCAACTCAAGGGTGGTTAGCAACTCAACAATCAGTAACAGCAAGCCCAACTGGTTCAGAAAATTTTCTTACAGCGACAGGTGGTACTCCTTGTGCAGGAGCAACTTCTGGTGATTACAAAATTCATACATTCACAGGAAACGGAACATTTTGTGTTTCCGAAATTGGCGATGCTGCTAATAATGTAGTATCCTATTTGGTGGTCGCAGGTGGAGGCGGAGGCGGCAGTGTTCCTAATGTTAATGCAGGAGGTCCTGGTGGAGCCGGCGGGTTTAGAGAATATAAAAGTCCAGTAGACTCTTATACCGCTTCTCCTTTAGATGGTAATCCAGGTGGAACTGCAATTACAGTGTCAGCATCTCCTTATAGTATTGTAGTGGGAGGAGGAGGTCCAAGCTCATCATCTAGTGTAGGTTCAAAAGGTGCAGATTCAAGTTTTTCATCTATTACATCAACAGGTGGTGGTTTGGGTGGAGCTATGTATCCCTCATCTCCTGCTATCGTAGGTGGAACTGGTGGTTCAGGTGGAGGAACCGGAGGTGGAAGAACGGGAGACGCAGGAGGAGCAGGAAATACCCCTCCAACAACTCCCCCTCAAGGACAAAATGGAGGTCCAAACGCAGCGTGTGCATCAGCGGGAGATAATTCAAGTGGTGGAGGAGGCGGAGCAGGCGGAGCAGCTGGTGCAAGTCAAGGGAGTTCAGGAGGAACAGGAGGAGCGCATGTTAATACCTCAATTAACGCATCTGATGTAGAATATTCAGGTGGCTCTGGTGGAGCAGGTCACCCAGGAGCAGCAGGAACTCCAGGCGGAGGCGGAGCAGGACAGGCTAAAAATCCAGGTCAGTCCGCAGCAGCTGGTACAGCAAATAGGGGTGGTTCAGGTGGAAGTTCTTTCAGTGGAGGCGGTGGCGGAGCAGGTGGCTCAGGAGTAGTAATAATAAGATACAAATTTCAATAAAATTATGGCACATTTTGCAAAAATAGGTTTGAACGGAAAAGTTATTTCAGTATCAGTTTTGAATAATTCAGATATGCTGAACGCTGATGGCGTTGAAGATGAAACTGTAGGACAACAATATTTACAATTACACAATAATTGGCCTGCCCCAATGTGGATTCAAACATCTTATAATACACTCCAAAATAAACATAATTCCGGCGATAATTCTAAAGCATTCAGAGGAAACTATGCAGGGATAGGTCATACTTGGGATGAGGATAATAACATATTTTGGCCTAAAAAACCCTATGCTTCATGGGTTAAAGATACTTCAGATGCCTCATGGCACTCACCGATAGGTGATGCTCCAGATTTAGGTGCAGAATCAGAAACTCATCATTATGAGTGGAATGAATCAAATCAATCCTGGGATAAAACAGAGCAATAGCTTCATAGACAATTTAAAAAAAATACTGTAAACCATAGCTGGTGGACATGGAAAAGAAAGTATTATCAGAAATAGGACTCTATTACGGTGATGTTGAGATGCCAAAAGGTTTTGAAATAGACCGTAATAAACTTCAACTAGACCTTTTAAAATCACAAATCAATAATGAAGAATTTCCTTATTCAAGGGAATGGGATAAACTCAGTACCTATCTAAGAGAACATATTAATGTGGAGTATGAATTTTCTTTAGTGAATAAAAAAACATGGGGAAGTATTTATAAACCTCAAGAAGTTTCCGTTCCTTTACTCAATATCGATCCTGTAAATTTAAGAAATTCTCCAGACTACACCTTGTTGTATGGGGTAAAGGTTAAGGATTGCAGCGTTAGAATATACTATGATGATAATAGAAGAGCAGGAAGAACTTGGGATATACCCTTAACGGATAATAAATTTATCATGTTTCCCTCGACGCAAATGTATTGTATCACCAACACTCAAAAGGATTCACTTAACTTTATTCTAACCATTACCCATGAATTTATCTAGTTATTTTTGGTGTTTTAAATCTGCACTGACACCACGATTCTGTGATGAAGTTATTAAATATGCTTTAGCTCAGAAAGAAACGATGGCTATTACAGGAGGGCTTGGGATAAATAGAAATTTAGCTAAAAAACCTTTAAGCAAAGAAGAAGTTAGAAACTTAAAATATAAAAGAAATTCTGATGTAGTATGGCTTAATGACGCTTGGATTTATAAAGAAATACATCCTTTTGTTCATGAAGCAAACAGAAGAGCTGGGTGGAATTTTGAATGGGATCGATCAGAATCATGCCAATTTACAAAGTATAAACTTAATCAATACTACGATTGGCACTGTGATAGCTCGGAAAAAGTTTATGACCAACCCAAAACTCCTTCACATGGAAAAATTAGAAAACTATCTATGACCTGTCAGCTCACCGATGGTTCAGAATATAAAGGCGGAGAATTAGAATTTGATTTTAGACAATACGATCCACCCCAAAGAGATGAAGCTAAACATTTAAGAAAAGCAACGGAAATATTATCTAAAGGAAGTATCATTGTTTTTCCATCATTTGTTTGGCACAGAGTTAAACCCATAACTAGAGGAGTAAGATATTCACTTGTCTCATGGCATTTAGGATATCCATTTAAATGAAATATCAAACATATGAAAAATTTTTAGATAAAGATTTTTTCGAAAAGATTAAAAACATAGTTATGAATAAAGATTTTCCGTGGAGAAGAAGGGACCGTATGACTCCTACTGATAAAATGTATTTTACCTATTGCTTTTATAACTACATGACTCCGCAGTCTGAACTTTACAAACCCTACATTATTCCTATTTTAAAAAAATTACATGCAGAGGCACCTATACAGATTAGAGCTAATATGTCTATCAGTGCGTTATTTAAAACATCTGGATGGCATACTGATTATGATTTCAAGTGCAAAACTGCTATTCTATATTTAAACGATTGTGATGGCGGAACTGAATTAAAGATTAATAATAAAACTACATTTATAAAAGCTGATGCTAATAAAATGTTGGTTTTTGACACAGACGTTTTACACAGAGCCATTACTTCTAAAAAAGAACCAATACGGTACGTTATAAATTTTAATTACTTCACAAACGGTGATGAATGTATATAAACGAATATTTTAAAACTCCTATATGGACAGAACAAAAACCTGAATTTGTTAAGTCCTTGAACAAAGCCAGTGACAAATATATTAAAGAAGCCAGAAAAACTCAAAAAAAATACGTTAAACAATACGGTGACTTTGGAACCAGTTATCATTCAACACCTTTAATAAAAGATAATGATTTTATAGATTTAAGAAATTATGTTGGTCACAAGTCCTGGGAATTTTTAGACCATCATGGCTATGATATGAAACAATATCAAACTATGTTTTCTGAGATGTGGGTACAGGAATTTTCTAAAAAAGGTGGAGGCCATCATTCAGCGCATATCCATTGGAATCAGCATGTATCAGGATTTTATTTTTTAAAATGTAGTGAAAAAACTTCTTATCCTATTTTCCATGATCCAAGAACAGGTGCACGAACTACTAAATTAAAAATGAAACCAGAATTAAAAGGTGTCTTTCATGGTAGTGAATGGATTCATTTTAGACCTAAACCTGGAACCCTAATTATATTTCCAGGATATTTAGAACATGAATACGCAGTCGATCATGGTAAAGCACCCTTTAGATTTATCCATTGGAACATCACGGCTATCCCTAAAGAGATGGCAAAAGATGTTTAAGAAAGATAAATATGTAATTATTCGTCAAGCTATCTCCAAAGAGTTAGCTGTCTTTATAGCTAATTATTTTTCTATTAAAAAACAGGTTTATGATACCTGTAGAAAAACTAAATACATTTCTCCTTATGAAGCATTATTAGGGGAATATGAAGGAGCGGATGGTCAAATCCCGCACACCTATTCTAATTATGCAGATATCGCGATGGAAACTTTAATGTTAAAGTGTCAACCCCTTATGGAAAAGACTACAGGATTAAAGTTGAATCCGGCTTATACTTTTGCCAGAATATATAAACATGGGGATGTTCTTAAAAGACACAAAGATCGATTTAGTTGTGAGATATCTACAACGATGGCTCTTGGAGGAGATCCCTGGCCAATCTATCTAGAGCCTTCTGGAAAAGAAGGACTCAAAGGCATCAAAGTAGATTTAAAACCAGGAGATATGCTGGTTTATAGTGGCTGTGAATTGGAGCATTGGAGAAATAAATTTAAAGGTAAAGAATGCATTCAAGTCTTTTTACATTATAATAATCGCAAGACACCAGGAGCTAAAGAAAACCTCTTTGACAAGCGTCCTCATGTAGGCCTTCCAGGCTGGTTTAAAAACTTTAAGTTGCCTCTCCTTAAGAAATAAAATATAATCAAAGCTGGTGTGGGGGATCTTTCCACCACAAAGGTCTTCTACGCCTACTTATAATCGTGTTGATATCCCCCCTAATCTAGTATAATTGTAATATTAAAGACCCAAAATTTTTTGGACTCATTTTTATTAGGGTCCCAGAATTTATAGGATAAACGGAATTTTCTATGTTACAAAAAGTAAGCTTTTTACCAGGATTCAATAAACAAGTGACTCCGACCGGTGCCGAAGGGCAGTGGACAGGAGGAGATAACGTACGTTTTCGATATGGCACGCCTGAAAAAATAGGCGGCTGGGACCAGTTAGGTGAGGATAAACTAACGGGGGCTGCTAGAGCCTTGCACCATTGGGATGATAACGCTGGAGTTAAATACGCTGCCATTGGTACCAACCGAATTTTATATGTTTATTCAGGAGGTCAGTTCTATGATATCCATCCTATTCGAACCAGCATTGCATCCTGTGACTTCACGAGCACCTCTTCTTCAACAACTGTAACCATAACTTTCCCAAGTCCTCATGGTCTAATTGATGATGATATTGTTTTAATGGATGGCGTTAGCGGAGTGACGGCTGTTGGTTCTACTTATAATGATGCTTCTTTTGAAGACATAAGATTTATGGTCACGTCTGCACCGACCTCTACCACAATTGAAGTGACGATGGCGACTGCCGAAACAGGAACGCCTTTAAGTAATTCAGGAAGTGCGACCGGTGACTGTTATTACAGTGTAGGACCTTCTCAACAATTAGGGGGGTATGGTTTTGGAACAGGAACTTGGTCAGGAAGTGCATCCGGAGCGGCAACCACAACTCTCGTGTCAACCATTGCAGCCGATGCTGGTGTAACCAGTGTTACTTTAACAGACTCATCCGCTTTTCCAACGTCAGGAGAAATTAGAATAGGCACAGAGGATATTTCTTTTGTCGCTAACGATACAGCTACAGGAATTTTAAGTGGAGGAGCCCGTGCACAAAATGGAACTACTTTAGCGGAACATACAGCCGGTGCCACGATAACGAATATCTCAGACTACGTTGGCTGGGGCGAAGCGTCATCAGCCGACTATACTATTGATCCGGGTTTATGGGTCTTGGACAACTATGGAACCAAACTCGTTGCCTTGATCTATAATGCTCAATGCTTTGAATGGGATGCAGGAGCAGCTAACCCTACAGAAAATCGAGCAACGATTATTAGCGGAGCCCCTACGGCTTCGAGACATATGATCGTCTCTCCCGTTGATCGTCACTTAATTTTCTTGGGAACAGAAACAACGATTGGTACTTCTTCATCGCAAGATGATATGTTTATTCGGTGGTCGGATCAGGAAAGTACCAGCGACTATACCCCTTCAGCAACCAATACTGCGGGCACGCAAAGACTGGCCCAAGGTTCTAGAATCATGGGAGCGGTTCGAGGTCGGGACACCATGTATATTTGGACCGATACGGCCATCTTTCTAATGCGTTTTGTTGGTCAGCCTTTTACCTTTTCTTTTGAACACGCGGGAACGAACTGTGGACTCATTGGAAAGAACGCCTGCATGGAAGTGGATGGAACCGCTTTCTGGATGTCTGAAAATGGTTTCTTTAGCTATTCAGGTCAACTTCAATCAATGCCATGTTTAGTTGAAGATCATGTGTTTGAGGGTTTAAATTTCACCCCTCGAGATTTAATTAACGCCGGACTCAATAATCTTTTTGGAGAAGTCAGCTGGTATTATTGTAGTTCAGGTTCGAATGTTATTGATCGAGTCGTGACTTATAATTATTTAGAGTCCGTGATGCTTAAAAAACCGATCTGGTATACTGGAACGTTGGCACGAACGTCCTGGGCAGACTCTTCTGTCTTTGAAAAACCTCATGCCTGTTATTATACGACAGCGGATAATGCCTCCTATGATGTGGTAGGCAATACGGACGGCACTACCATTTATTATGAACAGGAAACAGGGACCGATCAAGTGAATGCCGGGGGATCGATCACTGCAATCACCGCCAGTGTTCTTTCAGGAGACTTTGATATTACACAAAAACGAGCGGCACAGGGACAGCTTTTAGGAGCGCCTGATCTACGGGGAGACGGTGAATACATTATGAAGATCAGAAGATTCCTACCCGATTTTATTTCACAGACTGGCGACACTAAGATTACTTTATTTTTAAGAGACTATCCAAATAGTAGCTCTGCCAGTTCTCCGCTTGGACCCTTTACAATCACCAGTTCCACTGATAAAGTTGACACGCGCGCACGGGCGAGAGCCATTGCGCTTCAAATAGAAAACACGGGTTCCAAAGACGGGTCTTATGAGGCTCAGAACTGGAAGCTTGGAACATTTAGACTGGACATACAACCGGATGGAAGAAGATAATGGCCACAGATAAAAAAATTAGTTACATAAATCAAGATGGATATAAAAATTATATTAAAAATTCTGATTCAATAACTATCCCAAAAAAATTTAAAGCAAGAAAAAAAGCTACTTCTACTCATTTAGCCTACATTACAAAAGCTGAAGCAGCTCAATTAAAAAAACAAAATAAAGGCACACCTCATAAAGGACCTAAGGGCATTCCTAGTTATGATGACTATGATGCTTCAACTGGAAGTTATAGTACTGGCGCAGAAATGAGTGCTGCTGAAACAGGTGGTTCAGGCCATGGGATGTCGGAAAGTAGAGCAAGAGATATTCGTTTAGGAGCTGTAGGCGCAGGAGCACAGGGAACCAAAGACGAAATGAAAGAAGCGAGAGACATTTACGGTCGCTCATATAGAGGACGAGATAGAAGAACAGGTATTGGTGGATTATTAGGAGGTATAGGTCGAGGTCTACTTGGATTCTTTGGAGGAATTCCAGGAAAATTTATGAGTGGGATTCTTAGCGCTAGAAATTTGGCTAAAAGAACAGGAGCAAGGATTGGAGAATTTGCAGAAACTGATGAAGAGGGAAATCCAAAGTACCCAACTTGGGACAGATATATAAATAGAAATACAGATAAATATAAAGACAAACCCTACCGAGGCCAGGGACTAGGATATGATTTTAGTGACACAGGACAAGGAAATAATTTAGGCCTTTTCACTAACACGTTAAATCAGCCTTATGTAGACGAAGGAAGAATAGGAGAGTATTGGCGTCAACCACAAAATAATAATCTGGGAGTAAACAATCAGGTCATTGAAGAAGAACAAAATTTATATCCAACTGCTGGACTTGGAGCAGCCGAAGGCGGAAGGATTGGGTATGACAATGGTGGAGAAGTAGACAGTGTTAAGCACGCAATAATGCTTAAACAGATAGATAAATTAGAAAAAATGATTGCCTCAGGACTAGATGAAGACGGTTCATTACAAGAGCAGGTCGATGTATTAAAAGCTACTCCTACAACAGGATTAGCTACAGGTCCAGTCGAAGAAGACGAAGGAAGCTTTTGGGATTTCTTACCTTTCGTAGGCAAAGCTCAAGGCGGAAGGATTGGTTACCGAACAGCAGGACCTGTTTTTGGCCACGACGAACCTAGCGAACCTATCTTAGACTTTATGCAAGACCAAGGTGTTCCTTTTAGTGAACAGGTAGAAGGCGAAGAAGGCATTCTAGAACAACTGGTTGCTAAATATATAGAAGCAGGATTCCCTCCTGATCAAGCTGAAGCAATGGCGATGAAAGAATTTCAACAAATGGCTATGGGATCCGAACAAGACCAAGGCATAGCGAGTCTAGTATAATGGCTAAAAAAGTTCCAGTACCTAAAGTTAAAACTAGAAAACTAAGTCTTGGGGATAAATTCTGGGGAGGGATAGCAGGTCTCTCTACTTTGATTAAGCATCCAAATTTATATAGAAGTTTATCCGAAGGTAGTGAGTTAGGGGCACGTAAACTAGCTAGATTAAAAGCTGCCAGGATAGCTAAATATGGCAAATGGGGAGCGAAAGGAGTCGGCGGAGTCAGCGGCCTTCTTAATCCTTGGACCGCTGTTCCGTTTGCATTAGGATATGGAGCAAAGCATGCTGTTGGCAGCGCTTTGGAGGGTTATAAGAATCAAGACGTAGAGGATACAGGCTCCGGCCCCTTATGGCTTTTCGATAATAGAGGAATCAGCGAGGAAGGAGCTGAAAGATTATTACAAGAACGTTTAGCAAGGGAAAAATTAGCACGTGCCAGCGCAGCCAAGCGAGGTGAACTTGCTTGGATGGATGATCCTAATTTCGACTTTTGGGGAGGCGGCTTAAAGGCATCCAAGCTAGCTGACTACCCTGAACTTGCAGAAAAATATGATATGAACGAAGGAGGCATCGCAAGGTTATTATAATGGCAAAAATTGTTCAAGCATTAACGCGTGCAAGTAAAGAATACGATCCGATAACTTTTCAATCTTTAGTTAGAGATCTAGACGCCGTGATTAATAAACTCAACACTTCCTTTCAACAAGAACTTAAACAAGAGGTAGACGCTCAAGCGTTCTTTATTGAATAATGGCAGTTATCAATCAGTATAAAATGTATGGAGTCACGAGTACGTCCGCTGAAGGACCCATTAAGTTCTTTGGTACGACGACGATTAGCGGAGTGGCTACTCAAAACCCTTTAATTAATGAAACGTATATTGTGAAATCGCTACATGTCACCAATAAATCAGGATCGAATACACCTACGATTACCATTACGAACAATGGTTTTCAGGTGATTAATACTCAAACGTTAAGCACGTCAGCCAGCGTAGAGATTTTAACGAATCCCATGGTGGTCGAAGGGAATACGGTTCTATCCTATACGACAGCTGGAACGGTTAGTGGGGGCGTAGACATCACGATTAGTTATTTGAACATTAAAAAAGAGGTTACGGTATAGATGCTGAAGCTTGATTTGTTCGGTAAAACAAAGTAGGTTCAAAATTTAGGCAACATTATGACAAAACCACATAGACAACGATACGGATTAGGAAGCTTCATTAAGAAAGCAGTCAAAAAAATAGGACGAGGAGCTAAAAAAGTATGGAAAAGTCCCTTAGGAAAAGCGGCTTTAATCGGTGGTGGTCTATGGGGTCTCAATAAGTATGGTCTAGGCGCCGGTAAAATGGGTCAAGGCTGGTGGAGCAAGGGTCTGGGTAGATTAGGAATAGGATCTGCTGCTAATATGCCAGCTCATTTGACCAAAGGTATGGGTGGAACTGAAGCAGGAGGAACAGGCATCTTAGGCGGTGCATGGGACTGGATTAAAAAGAATCCAGGTAAAGCAGCCTTCATAGGCGGAGGTGCTGGGTTAACAGCTCTTCCTTTTTTAGGAGGCGATGATGAAGAAGACGTCGTAGAAGAAGCATGGGATGTTACACCTTCAAGTATTGCTAACATTAGACAAATGGCAAAAGACAGACATCCAAGTTTAGCTTTTCTACCGCCAGCAGAATCCGTGATGTCAGGATATTATGGATCCAAAGATGGTGGAATCGTTGGCTTAGCTAACGGTGGACAGCCAGCTGAAGCTCAAGCAGAACAAATGTTAAAAATGGAATATCAAAAGTATCGTAACCAAGGGGGCACGATGTCTTATCAACAATTTAAAATGGCCGTGTTACAACAAGCTCAAAGTCAAGGACCCATGGCTCAGGGACAACCTCAAAGAGCAGCCTATCAAGGTGGTGAACTCGTAGAAGATGCATCCATGATTGAAGAAACGCCAACAGGAATGATGGAAGAAAACGTTGAAGAAGTTCAAGGTGAACCGACAAG
>Ga0098039_1000580_pt1 | contig 15177 bp, 23 predicted proteins | sample 6_EtaG_FD_75047 | JGI IMG/M metagenome (GOLD analysis project Ga0098039, IMG submission 75047) | Marine viral communities from the Subarctic Pacific Ocean - 6_ETSP_OMZ_AT15160 metaG | ecosystem: Environmental > Aquatic > Marine > Oceanic | place: Pacific Ocean | collected 2015-01-08 | reverse complement strand
TGGCAATACGGTGATGGAATTTGCACTCGCAGGATTTTCTAAGGAAGAGCTTTCTATCGATGTGAAGCCAGAAAAGCGGAGTCTCACTGTCCGCGCCGTTTCTGATCTTGACGACGCACAAGAAACATCCCGACGGATCGCTCGCCGCAGTTTTGAAAAGACGTATGTGAACTACGACAATAATCTTGATCTTTCGGCTATCTCAGCAGAATTTGAAAATGGGCTCCTCCGGGTTTTGGTTCCTATCCGACCGGAAGTTCAACCACTTTCAATTGAAATTAAGTAAAATAATTTTAAGATGAGTGATATAATGAAGGGGCACCTTAACTGGTGCCCCTTTTTTGCATTTTGCCTTAAAAGTGACTATTTATTCTTAGACTAGGGGTGCATATTTTATGAATAGCTATAACAGACAAGATTTAGAAAAACTTATTTTTGAAGAGATTGAGAAAATGGTGGCAACCAGCGATCAAAAATCAATTTTAAAAGAAGAGGAAGAGACAGATCCCGTCCAGCAGTATATTGATTGGATTGTCCGGATTCAAGAGTCGGCGCGGGAAACTTTACAAGACATTGAAGGTGGTGCCGAACCGTATAAAGCGGCGCTGGATTCGGGGCTTGCAGCCCAGGCGCAGTCACTGATGAGTTCCGATTTTTGGCATCATTATCACGGCTAGGAGAATATAATGGGGAAGAAAAGACTTACAGAATTGGCAATTAGAGAGTGGGTCGAGTTCATGCGGGAAGCCGATGACGCCGGGGCAAAAGCGGCAGAAGCGGAGGCTGAAGCAAATACCGGGCTAGCCGATCTTTATAAAAAAGCCAAAGACGCGCATAAAACTCGCGCTCAAGCGATGGATGCGCTTTCCGCGGCAGCGGAGGCAGAAAAGAAAGTTGCCACCGATGCCCAATCGCTTGCTAAGAGTCGCGAAGGGGCATATAAAAATGCCATTAAGGCGCGTGACAGCGCAGGCAAGTTGCGCAAACAGGCGGGGAACGCTAATAAGAAGAAAGGCGACGCGCTTAAAACTATTGCCGCTGCCCAAGAAAAGCAAGCTAAAGCAGACGAACTGAGTGCAAAAGCTGCCGACGCTGCCGCATCGGCAGCAGAAGAAGCCGCCAAGATGGAAACAGCGATAGCGAAGATTAATAATCAGTTTGAAAAATCGAATCAAGAATTAAATAAAGCCTCCGAAGAATTTGCGAAGTTAGATGGCAATGCCGCAGATATGTCTAAGCAACAGGCAGCCGCTGCTGATGAGCGCAAGAAAGCGCAGGATGAAGCGAGCAAAGCTGCGGAAGAGGCTAGCAAGCTGAGCGCTGATTTTGAGTCGGCTTACCAAGCAGCCAGCGACGCCGCAGAAGGCTCAGCCGCCGCCTCTGCCGAAGCCGCCAAAGAAGAACCCGAAGCTGAGGCTGCTCCAGAGCCAGGTGAGGAAGAAGCACCCGCAGAAGAAGCACCCGCAGAAGAAGCACCCGCAGAAGAAGCACCCGCAGAAGACGACTCAGCGGCGAGAGAGGAAGAAGAGAAAGAAGAACAGGAAGAAGAGAAAGAAGAAAAAGATAAGGAGCGCGAAGAGGCAGACAAGGAAGCCGAGGCGGAAGCTGAAGGTGAAAAAGAAAGAGAGACTAAAGAAGCAGAGTCTGAGGAAGAAGCCGAAGAAAGCACCGAAGAACCGATGAAAGAGGTGTTCGCTCGATTTAGAAAAATGTGGAGGTAATAAATGGATGCCATTAAAAAGAAAAATTGCATGGGGCGTGGCTTATTTTTTGGTGATGCTCGCCTTTTGGTTAATATTGCTTAGCATGCCGACAGTTGTCCATGCGAAGCCGCCCGTAAAATCTAAGTTTTATGATTTTAGCGCACAGATAATTGACGGAGAAATCAGAAAGCCCACCGTGTTATACACTGATATCCGAGAGAGAGTTAGATTTGAAAGGCTGCTTAAGCTGAAGAAGTCCTTTATGCGCAAGATGTTTCAGACTTCAAAAGAAAGAGTCTTTAAATAACGGAGGAAAAATCCCATGGCATCAAAATACGGTGACGACGCGGAAGTTGGCGGCAGCCTTTCGGTTACAGGCGCATTTGTACATAACGAGGACAGCGCCGACGTTGACTTTCGTGTTGAGGCTAATGGGCAGACACACATGCTTTATGTTGACTCTGGAAACGATAGAGTTGGCATCGGTACCAACTCGCCAAGCGCAACTCTCGAAGTAAGCGGCACATTGAAGATTACCGGCGCTGACGAACCGGCACTACTCATGTTGGATGATCAAGACGGATCTGCTCAAATCGGTCGTGCGCATGTTGGTTATGTTGGAAGTTCTGACTTTGCCGCCTTTGCCCACCAAGATAGAGCCACCACCACGGAATACTGCGTTGCCCATCGAAGCACCGGGCAAACCGATATTAATACGTCGGCAGGCACAAACATGACTTTCAGGTACGCTTCTGCCACTAGAATGCAGCTAGATACAAACGGCTATTTTTCCGTTGGCTCCAATTATGCACCGGGCTCTCACAAATTTGCGGTTGATGGCGACGCTTTGATTGAAGGCGACCTGACAGTTGCCGCAGACGATCCTAGAATTAAAATCGATGGAGACACAGACAGCGATCCCGGTGTTGAATTGTATGAAAACGGCACAAGAAAGTGGATTGTTTACAACGATTACACTAACGATAATTTAACTTTTAAAACCGATTCTGATGTTCGCATGGTTATTGATGACGACGGAAACGTGGGCATCGGCGCTAGTCCTTCGGGTGCGGTTGTTCGTCTGGAGGTGGATGGCGGCTCAACACACTTGAACTGCGATAGGTATGCCGCGCCTGCTCTCTTTGTCTTCAACGACGGCGACAATCAATATCGCTATGGTATCAAAATTCAATGCGGTACCGATGATGGCACTGCAACACGAGGCATTCGCTTTTATGATGGCGACGGCGGCACGGAAGCAGGTTATATTAGCTGGTCCGGTGGTACTGTCACCTATGCTACGTTTACCGGCGCTCATGAGGCATCTGTTGTTCCATCAGATTACACGGTGGGTCAAAACTCATATGATTATGGAACTGTAATAAAAATTGTTTCCACCTCCACGGGAGAACGCCATAAGCAGGTTAAATATGTCGTGGGACCCACGACTTCTGCGAAAGACAAAGCAGTGCTTGGAGTGTATTCTGAAAATATGGATCCGGATGAGTTGGAGAGTCCTAACGACCACCAAATATTTGCGCTTGGAGATGGGCACATATTTGTTTGTAACGAAGGGGGCAACATAGAGATTGGTGATTTTATTTGTTCGTCCGATACTCAGGGTCACGGGATGAAGCAGGATGACGATCTAATGCACAGTTACACTGTTGCTAAGGCGGCTGAGAATGTTGATTGGTCCTCTGAATCTGGTACCACCAAGTTAATCGCTTGCACTTATCACGCGGGGTAGAAGAGGCGAAGATGCCTGATTTAAAACAGATTTTAATCGCTTGTGTTGGAATCAATATTGTGTTCCTCATCGGTGGTCTGGCGATGGAAGACTATCAACTTGTAACGTTGGCAGTACTTTCGGGTGGCTCATGCGTCCTCGGCGTGCGTCTTAGAAATAAGATGGAAAAGGGGGAGTGACCGTGAAAACTCTGATGGAGCAGTGGCGAAAGTATATTGACGAAGACTGCGACGATGCTGAAGTTGAAGACCTTGCTACCCTCGCCCATCAAGGTCAGACACGTCGCAGCGGCGAAGAATATATAACCCACCCCAAGGCCGCGGCGGAGTACGCAAAAGAATTTGGCTATAGCGATCTCGTCGCCGACGCGGCGCTGCTACACGACACGCTGGAAGATTATAAAGATCCGAAGGAAATGGCAGAAATGATTAAGAGCGTATGCCCAGAGGCATTGCCGATTGTAAAAGAGTTAACACACGATAAGAGCGTGGAGTATACTAATTATGTATTATCCCTGTCGCCCGAAGCGGTGGCAGTGAAGCTGCTGGACATGTATCATAACGCGCAGGACTTGCAGCCGGGGGACAAACAGTTTCAGAAGTATCATGATGCTCTGGCTGCTCTTGGTGGCAAGCCACATGGCGTTAACGATGCACACTGGCAGGCATTAACGCAGAAGTTGGAGGTGGAAGCGTGAAACATATAATGGAAAATTGGCGGCAGCATTTGAAAGAACAAGAGACAATCGCAATAGGTCAATGCTATCCGTTTGCCGTTGAAATGGCAAATACGTCAGCTAAAGACGAGTTCGATGATTTGTCTAAGTTTAAGGTTGTGCACGGTCGAGTCACTGATAAGTTTAGCGGCGAAAGCTATCTTCACGCTTGGGTAGAAAAGGGGGACATGGTGTTCGATGCTCAGACCAGCGGTACAAAACCCGATGGCATCCCCAAGGCAGATTATTACGATATGTTTCAGCCCGAGGCTCATGAGGAATATACAGCCGAACAAATATTTCTGAAGTGTTTAAGGACAGGTAAAAAAGGTCCATGGACGGATAAAGAATGAAACTTATAATGGAAAGCTGGCGCAGGCACTTGAACGAGGACAAGCTTCGCGTATTTGACTTTGATGACACCTTGGCTCAAACCGACGCAAAGATTGTTTTGCATAAAGCCAGTGGAGAAACCCTTGAACAAACACCGGGCGAGTGGGCAATTTATAAACCCGAACCGGGCGATGAGTTTAATTATGAGCAGTTCCAAGGCGGTTTGAAAAACCCCCGCGAAATTAAAAATTATACCAATATCATGCGGAACATGTTGGCTGCGGGTTCCGAAGGAAGAAAGACAGCAATCCTCACTGCCAGAGCAGACCCCAGCGGCATTCCAGAATTCCTTGAAGACATCGGCATTGATCCTTCTGCTTTGGAGATCGTGGCTCTCGGCGAGTCGGATCCACAAGCGAAAGCGGATTGGATTGAGGCGAGGATTGCCGAAGGTTATGATGACATATTTTTTATTGATGACTCAGAAAAAAATGTTACCGCAGTGCAGGCTCTTCAAGATAAGCATCCAAACATAAAGATGAAGGCGAGGTTGGTATGAAACTCATAATGGAAAGCTGGCGCAGGCACTTGAACGAGGTTACTTCTGTGCCCCCGGAACACATGCAAGCCTTCAAGGACACCATGACCAATTCCAAGTTTTGGACCTTGCCGCACGCTGAAGACGATGTTGATGTAGGATCCGCAGATGAACTTACCACACCCGCCGCGCAATCGCTGGCGGACTCATTGAATGAGACTGCCGAGGAATTGGGAACAGAATTATATTTTCTTTGCACAGTCGTCGATGAAGAGGAGTATGCGCTGGGTCCGAACAGCCAATACCCCGGCTACCCAGATAACTGGCTGATGCGCGGAGCCTATCAGGGACCGCAAAAGGGCAAGCACGTTGTTTGGTTTCAGTTTCGCCCACTAGCCGAAGACTTTGAAATGGATAAGTTCAATTCGACCGGTTTGATTAAAATATTGTCGCAAACTTTAAATCACGAGCTTGTACATTATTATCAGCTTAAGAAACAAGCTGCCAATAAGGGGATAAGCGATGAAGAGGCTTGGGCAGAGCTAGAGAAAGACCCAAAGCAGTTGCCACAGGATGACACAGAGCAGACCTATCTTGGTTTGCATAATGAAATAGACGCATATGCTCATGAAGCAGCAGAGCAACTGTTGGACAAGCACTCACCAGAAGAAGCATTGGGCATCATCCGCAAACTATCAGCAGACAACTTGGATCAATACCCAGAGATCTCCTCCGTTATTGAGAAATACATGAAAGCATTTAAGGATGATCCAAAGACACTGGACAAGTTCCGGAAGAAACTGGTTAACCAAATTGAAAAGCAGTCAGGCATACAAGAGACATTTAATAATTGGCGCACATCGCTAAGACAAAGGACAAGAGCATAATGAAACTTATAATGGAAAACTTTAGGAAGTTTATTAAAGAGACACAATGGGGAGGCTTTACTGGAGGCGCTGCGCCATTAGACGAGCCAACACCCGACAGCGGTCAGGTTCCTCCAGAGCAGTTGAGAAAGATGTGGGAGATTTATATTGAAATGGGTATGAGCCCTGAAGAGATTTTGCAAACCCCAGAGTTTGTTGAATCTGGGATTACCGATCCTGAACAACTGCAAGAAGCAATCACCCTCGACATAGAAATCGGAGACATTGTGCTCGGCGGCAAATATAAAAATAAAAGAGTTGAAGTAAAAGAGATCGGTACCGATGATATTGGTCAGCCAACAATCAACGGCAAAACACTTTTAAAGTTTAGAATCGAGAAGCAACTGCCTGACAACAAAAAGAGTAAGAAGACTCTTGATGCGGAGAAGGCTGCCGATGAGGGGAAGAAAGAGGAATGAAGTTTAATATGGATATAAAAACCCTTATTTTTATTATTTCCACGGCATGCATCTGTGCTGGATTTTATTACACCACACAGGCAAGGCTCGATGAGGCTGAACGTGAGATCTCTTTTTTGTGGAGTTCTGTTGGCGATTTGCAGAAAGAAAGCAAGCGTTTAAATAGGCAAATCAGGAGTTTAAAGAAAGAAAAGGGGCAGTCTAAATGAAAATATATATTTTAGTATTATTCTTTATGTATGCTTGTGCTCCGCATTGCGCACCGCTGGATCCCAACGCACGAACGGTGGTCACGTCTCAGTATGATGGTGGACCAGAATACCTCGTCCGTCCCGAGCCAGGTTGTAAGCCCCAGCTAGATTGTTCTGGCAAAACAGAGGGTCAATGCGCCGTGGCTCTTTATGAGGATTCGAAAAAATATATTGATGAGGGACAGCGGATGATGGATAAGAAATTCTATCTGTCTGCTTCCGCAGAATATATGCAGGCAATGTCGCGACTGGTTGAGGCGGAGATTAGAATTCGCAACGCAAAGACGGACAACTACGAAGATTGGAAGCTCGCTATGGTCGGAGGGCTAGAAAAGAATATAAAAAAACGAATCAACTTTTGTCGCATTCAGATAAAGCGCGTACAATGGTTGCGAGGTCAATAGATAAATGAAATTTCCCTCCATAATGAGTTTCGTGGTTGCCATAACGCTCTTTGGATGTGGGATCGAAGAGCGAGTAGATAAGGCAGCCAATAGGTGCGAAGATAAGATTTCAAAAATTCTAGAGGGTCTCGAAAATGTTTGCCTCACTAAAGAAGAAATATTAGAGCTTTTGAACGCTTATGAAACCCCGGTCGATGCTGGCAGTATTGACGAGGTGACTTGCAAGGAGTAAGGGTAGTGAAACACTTAATGGAAAACTGGAGACGATTTGTAGAACTTCACGAGTCAGCAAATCCCGCGACCATTAAAAAAATCCAAGCCGCTATCACTCAGGCGGGAGGGGAATCTTATATCACGGGCGGTGCAGTTCGCGATAGCTTGATGCCAGATGTACCAGAATCCAAAGATGTTGATTTTATCGTAACGGGCATCCCGCTTGACAAGATCGCGCAAGTCCTCGCTCCACTTGGCAAGGTAAATCAAGTGGGCAAATCCTTTGGGGTCGTCATTGCCAATATCGACGGGGAAGACTTTGATATTGCCATCCCGAGAACCGGCGAGACCAAAACAGGAGAAGGCCACGGGGATTTTGATGTGACAACGGATCCCAACGCCCCTGTTGAATCAGACCTTCAGCGTCGCGACTTTACGATGAATGCCATGGCAAAGGATTCGCAGGGCAATATTGTTGATCTGTATGGCGGGCAAGAGGACATTAAGAATAAAATCATTCGGGCAGTGGGAGATCCGACAGAGAGATTCAGTGAAGACCCGCTGCGCATGCTCCGGGCTTTGCAGTTTGCTGTTCGCTTTGATTTCACGATTGAGCCAAAGACTGCGGATGCGATCAAAAAGCTGTCTGAGAAGTTTAAAACTATTTCGGCTGAAAGAGTACTGGGAGAATTTAAAAAGGCCTGGACTAAAGGCAAACGAAACTCGGCACAATTTATAAATTTACTTCAAGAATTGGGCGTAGGTGAAACTCTTTTTGGTCCAGACTTTCAGCCAAGACCCGCAGAGATTTCAGGCAACGGCGAGCAACTGGTCAATGGAAACTTTGTCGCTTTCTTTTTGCTCGGCGGGGATCCGTCATCGCTCAAGCCCAGCAACGACATGATGAAACATCTGGAAATAGCTCAAACCGCTTTGAGTGGTGAAAAGGCTGTGTGGGAATACGCTGGCAAGGACAAAGACAAGTTACCCTTAATCGTTCAGGTATTGAAATCGTTTGATAAAGAAGCGGCAGCAAATGTAGAGAAAGCGCTTTCGTTGCCAATGACCCCTAAAGAGTTGGCAGTGGGTGGAAAAGAGTTGATGTCTCTTGGACTGAAGGGACCACAGATTGGGCAGGCACAGCAAGAGATATTGCGAGCCATTCACAGTGGCGAAATTCAAAACGAACCAGAGGACATAGAGACACTTCTAAGGAACATAGCAGCATGAAATGTTTAATGGAAAACTGGCGAAAGTTCTTGACAACATTGAACGAAGATGGTACAGTTAGGTCTGGCATCCAAAATGGTCACTACTCTCGGGATACCCGCGACAAGATTGGCTTTGATGGCTTTGCCAAAAGCACGGACCCCGAATCCAAGACAAGAGGAGGCTTCTTGCAAGAAGCAGCGAAAGATACAGTTGTCGCTTTTTTTGGACCATCCGGCTCGGGCAAGAGTCATGCAAAAAAGTATTTTGTTGCACAAGGTTGGCGCGAGATTAGAACGAATTCGACACGCCCGCCGAGAGGATCAGGAGATAAAGAATATAATTTTTTATCAGAAGAAGAATTCGAAGAACTGATGGATGCAGGCAAGTTGGTTAATACTAACAAATATCAAGGTCACTGGTACGGCACTCACGTCGATGACTTAAACCAGCCCGGACCAGCAGTTATGCTCACGGACACAACCAGCCTCGATAAGCTCAAGCAGGCAGTTGGCAATCGTTTGACCCTTGTCTACACAGCACCTCCGTCTTCTGCGGAGATGGAGAAGCGGCACACCGACCGTGGCACACCAGAGCGCATTGGTGTCGCCTCATCGGAAGCCGAGCGGGATGTCCAAATGCTCGCTGACCGTGCCGATGTGGTAACAATAAATAATGAAAAAGATATTACAGATTTAGAGCAACAACTGCGTGCTTTTTAAGTTGTTCGTGTCTATTTAATCCTAGCCGAAAAGGCAAAGGAGGAAGTAGACTTTGGAATATTTTATTATATCATCTGGATACCCGGAACTCTTCAAAGAAGTTACGAAAATCATTGAAGACTGGGGTATTTCCCACCGCATCAAGGTGGTTAAAAACGTAACGCCTCCCGCCGATCAACAAAAGAAATAAAAAATATATATTTTTCTATTTGCAAAACTGTGTGCATGAAGAGAACGAAGCCGTATCGACTAGCCTATTTATTATGCGCAACATCAGTGGCTTTCGTTTGCGCTATACTTACAAGGAAGGTGAGGAGATGGGCTGTTTATGCGAATAAAGACGCAGGAAGATTTGCAGAGGCAAAAGAACACCCAGCTAATTAGAGATATTTTAGGTGAGGAATATTCCTCTCTATCGTATGAAGGTCTAAAGATTTTTGAGAATCCCAATAGAACAGACGTCCAATGTTGCCTGGTCGTCACTACTGCTAAAAAACAGATAGAATCCAGAGAAATATCTGGAAGCGGATTTGGCTTAGTCGATGCACTTTTTAGCACGTTATTGGCAGAATACGCCAATGACTGCGTTTCGACTACTGCCCTCCGCCTCGAAGAATTTTATATTTTTGTAGACCGTGCCGATCTCAAGCGCCAAACTCAGGAAGGCAAAACTGGCGCAGGAGCGCTAGTAAAAACATGTCTTATCGTTAATAATGGCAACAACGGATTAGTTCCATTTAGAAGCATTAGTCATTCGGTCATTGCAGCTATGGCACAAGTAGTTTTCTCAGCGATGGAATTTTTTATAAATTCCGAGCGAGCCGTCCACAAGCTCCGGGTGTGCGTTCGAGATGCCACAAAAAGAAAGCGTCCGGACTTGACCGAACTATATACTTTTAAGATGGCGGAGTTAGTTAAGAATGCTTCGTATGCGGAGAGTCTGAAAACTTATGGACTCGAAGAAAAAAAGGAGGAATAGCAATTGTTATTGTCTATAGAGAAATTAATTGCGGCATTCGAAGATAAAATACAATATTGCGAAGCGGCAGTCGAAGATGAGAAATCCGCTCAGACAACGAAGCATTATAATGATGGCTTCGCAGCCGGTTGTCGATGGGCTTTAGAACAGATTGAGGAAGCTGACGCGAGAAATCGGTTCGGTACCCTGGACGACGATGAATATACATGGTAAAAGCGGGGACAAAGGACGAGTTGAATGTCGGGGACATGATCAGGGTTGAAAAGGCTGTTGACTGCCTGGGGTTTATTGTTGAGTTATCCGATGCGTGGACCCCGAACGAGCAGCATCACGCAAAGGTATTCTGGATCGCGGGAGATTATGCTAACGTTGGGGCTTCGTGCACATGGGTGCCAATAAATATTTTGGAATGCATATCTAAAACAACCATATAATAGGCGGGCACAGCATTGTCAGCGATCAAGATTGTGAAATATAAATATAAAGTAGGCGATTTAATTAAGTTTAGAATCCATAATGGCAACGCAAACATCCGCGAAGAAATCGTCGGCATGGTTATTAGACGAGAGATGCTGAGTTGTCTTTGGCTTGAAGAAGCAGAAAGAAAAGTCAATCAATCCGGGAAAGGCTTTCTGGTTTATGAGGCTATTCATGAAGGCACAGTTTACTCAGTCAAAGAAAATGAAGTTTTAAAGCTTATTTCTTCAAAACCTAATTAACATTTTCTCTTATATGTATTATCATTAAGTTAACTATGCCAACTAAAGATATTATTTTTTCTGATAAAAGCGGCTCGGTAGAATTGGTGGGGTGCGCCGGGAGTGGCTTGGATTTGCTCGACGCCGTGGAGAAGGGCGGACGTCCCTCTCGGCAAGCTCATGACGAAGCTAAGGACCATTGCGTTTTATTTTTTGAAATAAGAGCCCCTATGTTTGTAGTAAAGGAACACATAGCTCATTCTGATTGGATTTGCCGAGAAGTCGAACAGGAGCCCCAAGAGTACGGTTTTTATGAGCCCAAGTTATACTGGGAATCGCGCACCCATGGGCTTACGCGAGAGAGGATTAATCCAGTCTTACGCGATGACGTTCGTTCTGGGCGATTCCGCGTTTATCGTACGTCAAAAGCCTTGAAGATCCACCACGAACAATCGTTAATTTTATATAAAAATATGATCGATGCAGGTATATGTCGGCAGCAGGCTGCCACAGTTTTGCCTCAAAGCACATATGTGCTGTATTACGCTTCTGCGACCCTAGCCGATGTTTTGAACTTTTCAAACAACGTCACCGATGAAAGTTTAATCCCCGAACTTCGGGAAATTTCTGCATCCATTTTTACAGTGGTGGCACAGCGTTTTCCGAAAACTGCCAAGGCTTGGCGACGCGCAGAGAAATGGAAAAGAGATGATTTGAGTGGAAGATTAAATAAGTTCGGCAGCCTGTTGGCAGCGGGCGAAAGATTAAATAATGAGCAGGCAAGAAAGATAAAAGAGGTTAAATCTTACTTAGAACGCAGACAAGGAGATAACAATGCAGATGCAAGCGACGAAGTTAACATATCGAAGAGGGGACACGGGTCAGGAGGTTCGCAGGCTTCAAAAGAAGATCGGCGTCGCTGGCGATGGCGTTTTTGGAAGAAAAACACAGGAAGCAGTTAAGAAATATCAAGGAGACAACGCTCTGGCGATAGATGGAATTGCCGGACCAAAGACCTTGGGGTCGCTGGGCTTGGATACCTTTTACGGCATAGATGTTAGCCATTGGAATGGCAACGTGCGCTGGGGCAGTGTTGATCAAGTTGATTGTCAATTTGTTTGGGCTAAGATGTCGCAAGGTCGCGACCATTATGATAAGTCGCGAGAACATAATTTGGACGGTTGTCGGTCAAACGGGATTCCCATTGGCGGATATCACTTTCCATCACCTCACATCGGAATGAGTAGCAATGATCCGAAATTGGAGGTTGAACAATTTCTTAGAGCGCTCGGTCCAATTCAGCCGGGGGACATGCTCCCGGTATTAGACTTGGAGGCAGGCGTTAAGGGCGACCCGGATCACAATCGTCAATGGGCTTTAGAGTGGCTTCGCGAGTTTGAGAATGAGACTGGTCAACGATGTATCATTTATACGGCAAAGTGGTATACTTATAGTTACTTGAAAGGCGATGTCGGAGATTTAAAAAACTACCCGCTATGGGTTGCCAATTACACCAGAGGCGAAGACAGAAACAAGCTAGATCGTATTGAGCCGAAGCATCTTTGCGGGTGGGATGATTGGTCAGCATGGCAGTGGACTGGAAGTGGACATATCGAGGGGCTAGGTGAGACAGGAATTCGGAAATGTGATCGCAACATCATCCCCGGCGGTTGTGCTGCATTCAATGAACTTGTTGTAAAATGAAGCCCATGAAAAAATATGAAATAAAATAAAATAATACTTGACTTCTTTGCTCAGGTATGGTTTAATGTATATGTAAGTTGGTGAGAGGGGTTGATTATTTTTCTCATACAGCTTCGGCGTGGTTAATCACTGCGTCAAATAAAAGGAGATGCTAAGGGACTGATTACCCCGAAGTAGAGCCAAGACCCGAGCCTATAGGTAGGTTGAAATAGGCGGTTCGATTCCGTCCTTGGGTATCCGGTGGAGAAAGAAGTCGAGCCACTATAGACGCCCCCAGGGGTCCAGAGCGACGGCTACGACGGATGGAAGTGGATATGCTGGCTTCCCTTGATTTCTTTTTTTGCTACGTGGGAGACACGGACGAGATAAGGTGTCGAATGGGCAGCTTGGTCGTTGCGTAAGCGTTTAGGTCGTGTCTAGCGAAGGGAAGATGGGAACCCTCCGCGCTTTGCAGTTCTTGATCCTTGTTGGTTCGATTATGGTCTTTGGTCTTGAAAAAAGTTCTTGACATCTCAGTCAATTTGTGGTCTAATGGCCATGTAAGAAAGCAAAGGAGAATACCATATGCCAGCACTTCCCATCTTTGATAAAGGCTTCACCCAGGAAGAAATCAACTTCGGTCTTGAGAAATTTGCTGAAGGCGTTCAACAACTGAAAGCCGATTATGATGAAGCTACCTGTCCGCTTCTTGTTGAGTCTGGAAAAGTTGATAAGATTCGCGTCGATGTGGGTCGCGTTTATTGGAAGCTAGTCAAGCATCGCCCCGGCACCAACAATCATACCAGCGTTTACTGTTTTGTTCGTAAGGCTGACGGAGCGATCCTCAAGGCAGCAAGCTGGAATGCTCCTGCTCTGAATCACGCGCGTGGTTTTGTTACTGAATCGGATCACGGTCTGCACTGTGCTGGTCCCTATGGCGTTGCCTATCTGCGATAATCTGAGTGGGAGGACACTTGCAGACTATAAAAGTGGGCGATCTGGTTAGGTTTGTGGGGCATGCTCCCGGTTCGCAGGAAAAGCCCCGAATAGGTGTCGTGTTGGAAGTGCATAAGAAAAAGTTCAAACGAACCCGGATTACGGTTCATTTCGCCGATCCGGATCTTTATCGCAGTAAAATGACAGCAGATGCAACAAGGTATCAAGTTATCAGTGGAGGGAAAGTATAATATGGCAGGTGGAAGAGCAGATGTCGCGTCGACCCCAGAATCGCGGAAGATTGACAATCAGGTGCGCAAAGCCTCGAAGGAGGTATACGAGCAGCTTAAGGATAAATACCCCGGACTGATAAGGTATCATAAATTGCCAAAACAATACTTTTTACATGGTTTTGGGGCGTGTGCCCCTGATGGTGGAGTTTGGTTTTACAATGGCAATCTGATCGCCGCATTCGAAGCAAAAAGAGGAGGAAACAACCAAGGCAACGCGATTGAGCGTTGGTTTAAAAATCACCGCAAAATTGAAAAAATGAACGGTCGTTGCCCATTGGTGACTTATGCTGTTGGTGCTGGTGTCCGCAAAACCCATCCCATTTATAGGGCTCTTTACGAAGAACATGGTGGAAATTACAATGTTTTCCGTGGCGATGGGTCCTCTTGTTTCTTGAGTGAGAGCGGATTTACGCTCGACGAACTTAAAGAGAGCATGAGAAGTTTTATTGTGGGAGAACTCGGGAGAGGTCAAACCCTTTGAAACCTTTATTTATGTGGGCTGGCGGCAAAAACAAGATGCTCAAAAAGTATCAGCCATATTTGCCAGAAAAGTTTGATGGATATTGTGAGCCATTCCTGGGCGGGGGAGCAATGTTCATCTGGGCTTACGAGAAAAATCCGGAAGCCCGGTTTGTTCTGAACGATTTGAATAAGAGTGTTGTACAGGTTTATGAATCAATCCAGAACGATTTGGAAGACTTTCTGAAAAGGATGGACGAACTATCTGCTGAGTATCTCCCGCTTCCTAAAGGAGAAACGGACAAGCCCCTTGAAAAACAGTTTGGAAAAGACTGGGCTAAGTTATATAAACATAAGCCTTGCCGCAGATATTTTTATTTCATGCTTCGTCAAGAGCATGCTTATGATTATGCAAAGTGGAGCACTGCCGAAGAAGCGGCAACTTTATATTTCTTGATGAAGACAGGGTTTAATGGACTTTGGCAGGAAAACAAAAATACAAATGGCAGGTTTGGCACACCATGCGGTCTAATGAATCAGAAAGAGGCAGTATATGATAAAGAGAACGTGCTAGAATGGAATAAAGCATTGCAGAATGCTGATTTGCTGTGCGGGGATTTCAAAGATACAATCGATTATGTAGATTCAGGGTATTATGTTTTTTTAGATCCGCCCTATCGCGGATCTTTTACTCAATATGGGGTTGACTTCGATGATCTACTCCAAGAACTCGTTATAGATTATTTAGAGAGGGCGAGAATAGCTGGAGCATATGTGCTTTTATCTAATCGCGATACTGGCGATGGGTTTTTTGAGTTACGACGCGGGAACAACGAGATGGTTTATTTTGACGTCACTTATACAGCAGGTCGCCGCAAAGTGACCCATGCCAAGGATATCGTAAGCTGCTGGCAAGACGGCTTCGCAGCGAAGAAAGCAAGAGAGA
>Ga0098039_1000578_pt1 | contig 15193 bp, 8 predicted proteins | sample 6_EtaG_FD_75047 | JGI IMG/M metagenome (GOLD analysis project Ga0098039, IMG submission 75047) | Marine viral communities from the Subarctic Pacific Ocean - 6_ETSP_OMZ_AT15160 metaG | ecosystem: Environmental > Aquatic > Marine > Oceanic | place: Pacific Ocean | collected 2015-01-08 | reverse complement strand
GCTAAAAATATGGATCTACCTATGTTTAAAGGAATGGTAGATGTAGGTGGTAAAGTGTATGATGGTGAGATATATAGGGAAACAGAATATGGAAAGGAGGTATTGGTACTATGTCTACAAATAGAAGACAAAAACCAACCTTTTTAGTCTGTAAACACTGTGGACAGGCTACTACGGAGACAGAAAACGCCCAAAATGGGTCCTTAAAGGCTGTTTCTCCTAAAAGTGGCACTCTACATGAGGATACTATTAAAGATGCCTTAAAACGCTTAAATATGTATCCACCCAAGAAAGAGAGAAAGAAAAATGGCGAAAACAGGCAGATCTAGTAAGGCTAAGGGTCGTAGACTGCAAAACTTTGTTAGAGATATGCTAAGAGAGATATATATGCCTGAGCTGCATGAGGATGATATCAAATCCCAGACTATGGGGATGACGGGAGAAGATATTGTACTGTCACCTGCAGCTCGTGAGCTATGTGCTTTTAGCTTTGAATGTAAGAATGTAGAAAGACTACAGATGTGGAGAGCTATAGAGCAATCTGAAGCTAATAAACGTGATTGTAGTGCTCCAGCTATAGTCTTTAAGAAGAATGGCAAAGAACCATATATTGCAATACCATTTACGGTATTTTGTGATATGTTACAACATGAATACAATACAGGAGAGAACATTGAGTAAAAGAAATGAACATCTTAAAGTACTAATAGTACAATATGCTCAAAGTATATTACAGTTAGTAGACAGTGTTAAAGCTAATAATATCAACCAGGTAGTGTCCTTAATAAAAGCTAATATTAAGGTGCTGGAGAATGATGTAAAGCATAGTTTTAACAAACATGAGACTCAAGACTTCAATTATAGAGAATATAACTGATGCCAATGCCTCAACATTGTATAGACTGTGATAAAGTAGCTGTTATCTTGCATGATGACACTCCTTATTGCGTACATTGCTATACGAAGGAAACAGAAAAGGTTTCAAAAAATGATATACAGGGTAGGGGGCCTTTTGAAAAAGGACTTCGATAGTATATCTAGGTGGGGAGGCTTTTTCGTTAAAAACGAACCAGGAGCGCTGGCGGGTTAATATCTACCTGCCAGCATTCCTTCGAGCACACTAACTGCTTCTTGATTCTTTCCGCGTTTCTTTTTCTTTTGCACTTTGGGTAGAACTGTGCCAGTATAAGCCCAGTTCATGGGGGAGTAAGGGCTTTTGTTGAGCCAATTCTTTCTCTGCTTAAAGAATGCATCATCAGATTTACGCATCCAATCATACATATGTTTAGGTTTATAGAGTCCCGTCTCTACTCTAAACATCCTTTCATACTGTCCTCTTAATATTGCTGGTATAGTATGCCAACCAGTACGTGATCCTTGTATGTTAAATATCCTTGAAAACTTGTACCACCAGTCAGGATCTTGAGGATCATACTTTAGTTTCATAGTTTTTTGTAGTTCTTCTGGTGTTTGATCCCAGACATCAAAGAGGTCAGCCATAGTAAGTATATCTGATACAAATGGACCAAGGTTACCTGCTAATGCTTTCTTACCAAAGAACTGTCCATACTTATCTTCTAACTGTTCTCTATCCTCTTCATCTGCTGTATAATATTTAAAGAACCTCTCTGCAGTATCATATGTTTCATTCTGTATAAGATTATCAAAGTCAAGGTTAGTAACTATAGCTGCAACTGGTACAAGTAGAGAATACAATGATAAGTAACGCATTGCTTGTTGTATCTCTGGCATTATTCTAGTAATCTTACCACCAGCATCAGTCTCAAACATACCATACTTACCTGCTCCTACTCCACGCTTAGCATCCTTAAGCATCTGCCATTGTAAATCCCAGAGAGAGAATCTATATGTTTGGAATTGTCCTATTACTTTACCGCCTCTACTCTGTAGTACTTTAGCTTTAGCCCAGTTATCATACTCAAAGTGTAAATCTCTAGTCACCTTAGCAGCAGAATTACCTGCCAGGTGTTCTATGTATGAAGTAAGAACATCCTCTGATGGTGGCTTCTGTGTATTCTTAGCCTCCATCCATTGGTTCTTAAAATACTCACGAGACTTATTCATCTCAGTAAATGACATAGCAAATGCTTTTTTAAATGTACCTTTACGATTAGCATTCTCAGCCATCTGTAATGTAATAGCAGACTTCTCTGCTACCTTAGCAGTAGCAGCAGCTACCTTGCCAAGCTTACTTTGCTCTGTCCTACGCAAGCCACCTTCTTTAGTCATCATAGTACCAGTAGGAGTCACCTGTTCTATAGAACCAGCAGTAGCGATAGCTGTAGTAGCAGCAGAAGCTTTCTCTCCAAATAGTATACCAAATCTGTTAAGCTGGTTCGTTCCCATCTGCTCATGTTCTCTTACATCATAGAACTTAGACGATACATCCCATGCTGTCTTGCCATACTTAACCCAATCAAATAACATCTGTGATCTATTTCTAAGACCACCACGTACACTCCAACCTAGCTTAGATATATATTCCATACCATTGATCCACCTAACCATGTTGTCCATCTCTGTGATGCCACCTTCATAGTTATTAAGAGCAGAGTCTCTTATCTCTGTGATCATGTCACCCATGTGCCTGGCATACTCACCAAGATCTTGACCCACTCCCTTCTTACGAGTAAGATTCCACATCTTATCAGCTGCCTTCTTATAAGCTAAGTTAATACGAGTCACATAGTTAAAGTGTGCTACATCATTAACATACTTATTTAAAAAGAATACAGGGTCAAGTGAATAGAATTTACCAGTCTCTACATCTGTCCTGGCTTTAAGTCTGTTAATCATATTACCTAGATCTACCTTATTCTCTATCTCAAGATGTATCTGTTCTGGTGTCTTATCCTTCCACTTAGCGTCCTTAGGCTTAGATACATAGTCAGTAATGTTCCTAACTACATTAGCCAGCTCTATAGTATACTCAGGAGCATACTTAGTGAGCTCTCTAGGTATAACACGCTCACCCTTCTCATCTATCATCTTATAAGGCTTAACAGCACCAGTCTCAGCATCAAATACTTTTATATCCATCTTAGAAATATCAAAAAGACCACTCTCTCTATAAGTCTTAGCATCTATATTCTGCTGAAAATGTATACGTTCCGCAGCAGCCTGCAGCAGATCAAGTGATTTTGAGAGATCTCTACGCATACCAGGATTATTAGTAGTCTTAATGATAGCTTTAGATTGTTCTATACCATTTAATAGTAGCTTGGCTGACCTAGCTCTCAGTTTATTCCAGTTGTGTACTACTCTCTCTTCAGTTGCAGTCTTAGGTAGCTCCTTAAATGTAAGTAGATCATTAAACCTCCATAATAACCTGCCACCTATAGGATTGTTCTGTCCATCCTTAACACCTACAACCTCAGTGATCTTCCTGATAGCTTCCATTCTTTCGTCTGTTGTCTTAGCTATTTCAAGATCTCTTTCTAGTCCTTGATATTCTTTAAGCTGCTTCTTACTCCAGGGAGCACCACCATAGTAGTCACCCTTAAGTACCATATCGTAGAGCCCATCTATCATAGAATTAAGCTCAACTGATGCTTCCTTAAGGTGGCGCTGCCTGAATGATGTAGCATTAGACATCTCTTCTGCAAAGTGTGCAGTCTCTGGTAGCTTACGCATCAATGCCTTAGGTAGCTTGAACCATTTAAAGAAAGGATTCTCTTTCTTACCTATAGTATCTCTAAACTCTTTAAGTCCAAGCTCATACTTCTTTAAATCAGTAGAAGATATAGGTCTGTTAGGATCACGTGGCCTACCTACATACTTATTCCATAGCCACTCTCCTGTCGACGGATCTCCATAGCCGAACGCTTTTACTTTAGCATCCTTCTCAAATCTATTTGCTATTTTAATAAGCTCTTCTTTAAGTGGATCTTTTCTTCTTGGATAACAAGGTGTACTCATAGTGTTCCTTATTTATTACAGTTAATCTCTTCCCATATCTTTTCAGAAAATGATTTACTTTTTATATGTTCTCTACTCCCATTCATGCTACTCTCTACAGGACTCTTAGATATTCTATATACAGCCCTGCCAAGATCTTCTTTAACTTCTACAGTCCTGGAGTTTTTACCTACATCTTCCCAGAAATATTTAACTCTCTCACCTATTATCTTTGGGCTAGGAATTTCATTCATAGTCTTATCAAGTCCTACAGTTAGTCTATATAATTCTATTGGATCCAGAAAATAAGCACCAGTAAGATAGGATTGTATTGTCTTACGAGCCTGCTCATTATTAGTCTGAACATCAAGCAGCCTGGGCTTAACCTCTGTTCTAGGTATAACATTAAAGTTGGGAGTAAGGCCTCTATTCATATTACCTATCTTGAATGCATCTCCCGACAGTGACTTATCATGTGTCATTAAGTATGCAACCTTACGAGACTGTTCCATCTCTGACCACCACTGCTTAGCTATACCATCATTAAAACCTGGAACCTTACCATCCATAGCTGCTGTCATAAATCTAAGGATGACTTGTTCATTCATCTTATTACTTTTAAACCTGAAGCCAGTATAATATGACTCAGTCTTGTTATCATAGTTTAAGATAGACATTTCATTGTTAGATACCTTAGGAGTGAACATACTATAGAGAAGCTGCTTAGCATACTGTGGACCACGTGTTGTCATAACATCATTAAATGTAGTCTTTAATGCTTCCAGCTTAGTAGAGTATACATCACTATAGAATGAGTTATTTTTAACAGCTGTATCATTGAACTTTTTGTCTATCCTTCTAAACTCTTGACGTATATCTTCAACCTTGCCTGTAATATATCCTATACCATTTGTAGGGTCAACATCAAATCTCTCTACCCCTGGTAGCTCTACTCCAAATGCTCTATGCATTGTACGTAAATGCTTTTGTTGTATAGGATCAGCAAACCTAAATGTTCTTGGGTTCTTTACTACTACATTACCAGCATTCCAAGAAAGCTCTCCTCCTCTGCGTACTCTGTTTACATTTACTACATCACCTGCCTTTAATGTATACACAGCATAGTCAGCATCAGCTTCTTTCATAAATCCTGCCCTATTTCTTGGATTAGACTGTTGTACTATCTTATCATTAGCTATTATTTCTACCTCACCCAGTGCACGAACAAGCATCTCTCTTCGCTTGTCCATATTTTTATACTGAGATGTTTCATGTTGTCTACGTGACCTCATATCACCCAAAGTACTCTCAAGCTGATTAACTTCCCATTGTAATGAGCTAAAGCGTACCCAGTTACGTTCATTCTGCATGTATTTATTAACAGCATCTTGTATAACTTTACTCTCTATATCTACAGGCCTACCATTTAATATATTAGCTAGCTCATTACCACGCTCTATCCTTAGTGGGAAGTGCTTCTCATGAGCATCACTCATCTTAAGTAGTCCATCAATGAGAGGATGATTACTTGTACCACTCTTACCTGGTCTCTCTCCAAGAAAACCTAAGAACTCTTCTATAAATGGTTTCAAGTTTGGATTCATCTCTGCAGTCTGGGACATTCTATATTTAGCTCTGTTAAATGTAGAGATATGATCATAAAAGTTTAGTTTTCTTACAGTACCATTACTTAGTGTTTCATAACCCAGCCCAAGATTAAATATACTATTCATAGGCCTTAAGAAGCCATCTCCTATTCTCTGTCTAAACTCTTTTAATTCTGGTACTGAACTGTTCCATGAGACTTCTTCACCCATCCTTACACCTTCTCTCTCAATTACTTTAAACAAGCCTACTTGATCTGAGAACCAGAAAGTATCCATAAGGTCTCTATTATTAAGTTTAGTTAAGTCTCCATAAGTATCAATAGTATGCTTAATAAGCTTCTTCATGTGTCCTATAGAATCAACAAACTCACCACCATGCCTAAACATTATCTGATACTTAACTCTATTGCTTTGAGCTTGAAAGTCTGCTATTGTATTGGCACCTGGAACACTTTGTGATACTCTATCAATACCATATCTATCTCTAACTATACCAGTCTCATATCCTGGACGTATATGATTCATTTGAGCTAAGCCATCTAATGATGTAAAGTATTGATACATAAGAGAGGTAAGTGAATGCTGCCTTACAAGGAGAGGCCTTGCACTCTCAAGGCTTCTAAGTTCATTTACATAGCTAGCTATCTGTGGTTGTTCATAAGATAATTCAGTTAATGCTTTATCCCATATCTGTTCAGATGCTATCTCATGATAACCTGATGCAGAGTGTATCTCTTTCACAATAGGGGCAGGAGTAGCAAAGAAACTGGCAGATTTATCAAGATCAAAGTCAGCATCCTGTGGGTTAATAACATCTGAACTGTTCATCTCACTGACTGCACCCTTACGTTTATCTAATAGCTTCTCTATACCTGTAAGTACCCAGCTATTAATGCCATCTTTAGGTGTTCTAAGATTGGTATCAAGCACTCTTACCGAATTGTATCCATGCTTCTCAGCCATAGAACCAGTACTATTCTTAATAGTATAGTCCTCAAAGTATGTCTTATTATTCTGACGTTCAGCTGCAGACAATGGATTACCATCTACAAATCTTACAAGCTCACCTAGTGTCTCTATCTTAGCTTTGCCATCAGCATGCTGCAGGTCAAATGCATCCTTTATTATAGTATCATAATGCTTTCCAACTATACTCTTAGCTACTTCACTAGCGATAACTCTTGCCCGAATAGCATCCCGCCTACCTGGACCATAAGATCCTTCTAAGTTGCTACCATATATTCTCTCTAAGTAGCCATCAAAGGAACCAGAAAGAGTCTGACCTTTACCTCCACCGGAGACTACAAGCTCTTCACCAGCATGGAATAGTTCATAAGTAGGCTTACCTTTCCAATCACTATGAGTATTAAATAATGTGTTTAAATCTTTAGCCTGTTGCTCGGAGAGTCTAAAGACAAGTCCAATACTTTCAGTACCTTCAGTACTATAAAGTAAGTCTCTGATGTTTTTATTAGATTCAAAGTGTGGTACACCACTACCACCGAACCTGGTCTGCATACCATTCTCTCTAACTGGCAGGCTTAGTCCATCACCAGCAGTCATCACATTATATGCACCATTAGATATCTGTCCTGATACAAAATTCCTGCTTCCCAGGTAGTTACCAATAAGAGCTCTCTCTATCTGTGGCCGCATGTGCTCAAAGATAGGTATACCACCTTCAGCTAGTACTGCTTCCAGTCCTGTAAGAGAGGATGTAATATCTCCACGTTCTTTATCAAATGCTGCAAGCTTCTCACCTATAGCTTTAAATGCAAATGGATTAGACCATAGATCCATCATACTCTGATTAAGATCAGCTACTACCTCTGATGATTTAAGCCAGGAGTTCATTACATCCTGTGCTGGGTTAGATAAGAAGTTACCAAACGCTAAGCTAAGTGTACCATCATGTGGACCACTAATAGATTTAAGCATCATGTTAGCTCTATCTATACCTACAAGCATCATATCACTACCAGGCTGACGCTTCTGTGTTAATATATCTAGTGCTACTTGTGGCTTCCAGGGCTTAGTAGTATCAGTAGGCTTCTTAAGTGAGATAGCATTCTCTACCCATGGAGCGTCTGCACTAGCTCTATTCTGGTTTACTTTATTAGCAGACTTAAATGCTATACTATCAGTAAAATAAGTACCATCAGGATTACGCATAGCTGTATCCATATTAGGATCAAACTTATAAGCTGTCTTATCTACCACTACAGATATAGAACCATCTGGATTTACTCTGTTCTGTGATACTACAGGCTTAATAACTGTGTTAAAGCCCACTATAGTATTACCATCCCATACAAACCAGCTAGCATCAGCACCCCTAGCAGTAAGCAGGGCTGTCATCTCTGGTAAGCTTAGATATATCTCTCCATCTACCTTAGACTTAGCTTCAGGCTTAAGTTTATCAGCTAGAGTATTAGCTATTGATGTAGCTTCCTGCTCACTATAGCCACGCTCTTCCATGTACTGCTTCTTTACTTTAAATCTATACTCAGAGTCACTACTAAAGAAACCATCACCTTTTCCAGTAGGATCTTTCTCATCATATATAGTAAGCTGCTTATGATCTCTACTCATTTGACTATCAAAGTGACGCTTCATCTCTTTATACTGAGGAGTGTCTGGCATTATTTCCTTAGTAAAGTAACGCATTATATCTACAGTAGTATTATTTAAAGTGATACCACCACGAGGGTTAGCTAACTTTATATATTTCAATGCTTTAAATATCTCTGTCCTAGACATCTCATTATTGACAAGCTTATGTAGATAATATGCATTATCATTCATTAGTCTTGTAGTCATTAACAGACCTTCAATAGTTTCAGTAGTAAACTTCTGTTTATCTATCTGATCAGTCTTAAACTCATCAACTCTTAACTTCTCTAAATACTTTGCAGCCTTCTCTGCCCCTACTATAGAAGAGAATTTAGTAAACAATGGACCCTGCCTGTTTCTCCAGCGATTAACTATATCATGGTATGTATTAGTATTTAATACTATTGCCTGCTTCTCATCTAGCCTGAATACCTGGAACTGAGGTCTACCATCAGCACCCTCGCCAGTCATAGGCATATCTTTTAACATAGCTTCAAGCTCAGCTCTTTCATTAGCTGAAAATTGTTCAGACCTATCTATCTTAGGCCATGCACCTATTGCAAGCTTAGAGTTAATCTCTTGAGCCATAACATCGGTAATCTTACTCATCACCTGGTTACCACCAATAGTAGCCTCACCAAATAACATGATAGAGTTAGGTTTATTTTCCACGCCAAGAGATTTCATCAGCCCTAAGAAACCAGCTTCCCAGTTAGTAACTGACTTGGTAGATATCCTAAGATTACCATTCTCATAGTTACCCATAGTTATTTTCTTTTGGGCCCATGAGCTTACAAGAAGCTGTGCAGTATCAGTTAAGAATTTCTCATGAACCAGCTGGTCATTTAAAGCTGAAGCCTTAGTCCACTGAGTATCAATCCATGGCTTAACTATATTTTTCATGTATGACTCAGCAGGAATACCTAGGGTCTCCAGGTTATTTATAACATCTCTCATATATTGAGGAGACTCTCTTAGGACAGGATGACTATCAATAAAAGAAGCTACATTATCTGCCAACTCGTGAGCTTTATCAGTAAAGGCAATCATGTCACCTTTAATAAGATCTAATGATGACTGATCTATTCCATACTTACTTTTATACTGGCTCTCAGATATAGTTTGTGACTCAAGTACTCGCTTGCCAGACCTATCTTGTCTTGTAACTATCTCTTCCTGACGTTTTATAAATTCATCTATAGATTCTATACCATCAAGTGACAGTTTACGATTACGCTCATTCAAAGCAGCTAGAGCTACCTTCTCTATTGTGCTACTTACCTCTTCTATATTTCCTCTGCCCTCTGATGTAAACTGTTGAGCTCTATTGATTGCTCTCTGTATATCATACTGGCTGTCAACTATCTCCCTTATAAGAAGGAAGTCATTGTTCTGTACAGCATCACTAATAATACTTGATAGATTTCTAGTATTAAGCTTGAGACTTTCCATTGCACCCCTAAGCTCTTCAACTGTAAGCCTGCCTGTTGCTACTTCAGCTAGCTTCTCAAAGTGAGCAGCAGTATTAAAAGAGTTATTCATTGACTCAAGCTTATGGATATTCTTTACAACCCTTGACAGGTCAGTTATCTTACTAGCATCAAGGTGTGTCTCTATACCTATAAGAGACTGCATCCAGTCCTTAGCTGTATGCTGTGATGATGGATCAATAGCAATATCATCACTAAATTCTATGTAATCTCCCTTACCTTTAGTAGGATTCTCTACCTCACGTTTATATCTATCAACCATAAATCTTACCTGGTCTGCAAAGTCAGGATCAGTTCTTGTCATTTCAACACCATACTCAGAGCCAAGTATCTGATCTTTAATAGCTTTACCAGATGCTACTATTCTTCTGCTAGATACAGGATCAGTGAAGGCCAGTGGGTTACCATCTTGTATAAGACTTGTTAATGCTCTCTTTGCACCATAGGTAACATCCGCACCTACTACATTATCAATAAACTGGTTATCAAGATAGTTCTTAAATGCACCAAAGCTATTATTATCAGTAAATAGATTGCCTACTTCCCTAGATAGCTCTTCATGTATACTGGTTAGCTCACCTAGAGTTATCTCTGTTGTACCTCTTTTACCAGCACCCTCAGTTAACTGCCATGCTCTGTTAAGATTGTTCTTAAGGTTTATAAGATGTAGGTTGTCACCTGCAGTTCTTACTGCTTCTTCTTCTGCAATGATTATCTTACGCTTACCTTTAAATACATCATTATTAAGCTTCTCGTTAAGGAAGAATATTTGTTCTGTCCCTTGTGCTCCCTTACCAGTAAGTATCTGTAATCCAACATCATTGCGGATGTGTAACATATTAGTTTGTATTGCATGCCAAAGAGGATCAGATGATATGATACTTTCATTTAAGAATGCATCACTAGCTCTCTTACCTGGTACTAGATCTCTCCATCCACTATTCTCAGTACCCATAACAAGATCATGCATACGCTCTGTATTGATACGATACTCTGAATCTAGTCTATCAAGACTCTCTGGAGAAAATCTCTTATCACCTTCTGCTCTCCACTCTAGTGCACGTTCATCAAACCTAATAACACCAGTTCTATCAGCCATTAGAAGAGCATCATGTAGTGTCATGACTGCATCAGAATACTTGCTAAGCTCTGGAGTACTGGATATCTTTTGTAGCAATGCTTTAGTACTAGGGTGTACTCTTATAGTACCATCTGTTTCCATTGATGCATCCCACAGGCCAAATGTATTAAGTGAGTTCTTTATATAATCTTCCATAGAGAGCTGCATCTGAGCAGTAGTCTTAAAGCTGGCAGCCTTACGCAGCTGTTGTATCTCTGAAGATACATTCTCCATAGTAAGCTTCTTACCATTGAGCTCTATACCATTCATTCTATCAATAAAGTCAAGAGCATTATCTTTATCCATTGGACGGACAGCTTTATCTACAATACCAAAGTTAAGTTCATCAACAAGTAGTTGTGCAACTTCTGATTTAGCAAGCATATCAGTTGCTGCCTGCTCCATAGCTCTAGCCTCTTCATATCTACCCTGCTTCCTAAGCTCACTTGCAAGAGCTAGTTGTTTAGTATACTCTACAGATGTCCACTCATACCATGAACGCATACCAGGTTGTTGTAACATAGCAACAGCTTCAGTAGCTGGGATCATATCTTTCTCTAATATATTATGAGCATTACGCATGTCTGGATTAGACTTATTACCTTGCTGTACAATATTGCTGGCTAGCATATGATCTTCATATACCTTATCCCAAGCACTACCCATGAAGTCCATCTGTCCTTTGTCCCAACCCATTGTATCAAATGCCTTAGATAGTTTAGCTACCTCATCTCCTCGTACATCTTTACTACCTAAAAATCTCTTAGCAGGTGGCTTACCATCAAGAGTCTTACCTCTCTTCATATAGAATGTACCTACAAAGAAGTCTGTAATAACCTGATCAGCTGTAAGATTTTCATGATTCATAAGCCAGTTCTGTGCATTCATAGCGATAGAACCTATAGTATATCTAGGAGCTGATTCAAATAGATCTCTTCCGACCTCCCTTGTAAGCATAGGTATTAGATTCTTAGATATATCTTTTTGTACTGCTTCGTATGCCTTCTCTAATACTTTAACATTAGCTGAGTTCTCAAGCATACGTACATCTTCTACAAGTCTTGGAGTCCATCCTTCTATACCTCTAAAAAACTCTGTATTTTTATTAGAGCCATAGTATATATTACGCATCATAGTCTGTAACTGTTTAGGTGTATAGTCGGTAGCCTTCTTACCAGTAAACTTACGTATTACTGCTGCACCTGCTTGTTTAACATTAGCCATAACACCAGAGCGCATACCACCAAAGCCCTTAGTAAGATCTACCTCTACCTTAGCACCACCAGGTATATATCTAGCTGGAGCTAACAGTGCACCTGTAAGTGCTCCATGAAATACATCACTTAAGAATCCACGCCTGCCATAATGCTCATCATTTAGATCTAGTGCTGCTGCTGTACCCTTTTCTACTACGTTTCTTAAGCCACCATGTAAGCCCAGTAATGTAGCTTCATAGGCTATATCTCCAGCTATCTGCGCTGGAGCATCACCTAGTCCCCATTGACGTCCTCTAAGGGCTAATATACGAGGTATATTCTCTGATCCATATTCACGTGCTGCCTTTAAACTGTTATCTCTTATCTCATCTCTTAAGGCTTTATTAGCAGGATCTAATAAATTCCGTGTTACATCATCACCGAAAGCTGGGTTAAGCTTAACATTGTCCATCAATAGTTCATCAAAGTTTTTATTAACTTCTGCCTGTAAATCAAAAGTTTCAAGTGGATCTACTTTAGCAGCTTTTCTTCTACCAAATGCTCTGGCTGATGCTTCCTGTCCATCCTTAATAGATTTACGACCAGCTTGATACAGCTCTTCTGAGAAATCTCTCATCACTGCATCATCTTGATCTCCTACTATCTTACTTAGTGTCTCTGCTGTCTCTGATCTAAGCTTCTTACCAGCACCACGAGTTAATGTTTGAGAGCCAAGATTAAGAGCTTTACTTGCCTTGCCAATACCTTTGCCAAGTACTCCTAGTCCACTAATAAATCCAATGCCCTGACCAGCTATGCCACCTATTCTACCAGCCCATGAGTTATCCTCCCATTCCTGTACTCCCATAGCTTCTCTACCTGCACCGCCTGCAGCTATATCAAGACCAAGACTAGCACCAAGAGTTAGCTCTTCACCAAGTGACCAAGCCAGGTTGCCAAGGAAATCTGTAGCAACATTTGCATCAACTCCAGTGGGAGCTAGTCCTTCTGGTTGATATAACAATCTGTATGCTTCTGGATCTCTTGCTTGTACCTGCCATGGTTGTAGTCCAGCATACTTATTTCTTAGCTCATCTAGAGAAGGTTGTCCTCCCCAATATTCCTGCTCTTGTGCTATTTTTCCATTAGCCATATCTTATTGATTCTCTCCCATTAGTCTTGGATCTAGTAACTTGTTTTCCATGATGATCTGGTTAAGTGCTGCCATCTCCTCGTTGATACCATAAGCTTCACGATAACCACCTTCAGCCATTTGTGATTGATACTCTCTCTTAGTACCATATAAATTCTCTAGTTCCTCCTCCATTTTTAATAACTCTGGGCTAAAACCTCTATCCCCTGTTTCTGGATTTGTTTTAAACTCTGCTATATCCCATGCACCAAAGCCTGTTAGAGGATTTAAAGACGTAAATGCTCCTCTCTCATGTAGGTCCTCCTTAAAGTCATGTCTAAAGTCAAGAGCTCCTGAAACAACCTCTGTTAATGCCCCTAATGGCCCCATTAAAGGAGCTATAGGATCAAGTGGATATTCTAACTGTTCCCATTCCTCTGCTTTCTTAACCTCATAAAATGGTCTTAACCTTTCTATTTTTTGCTCTGCATCTAGACCAGCTTTATACCATTTAGCCTCAGTAGGTGGTCTACCTATATCTAAAAGCTTAGCATCCAGCTCATCACGAGCTTCAAATATACGCAGTATTTCCTTATCACTCATATGTTCTACTTGGCTAAAACCTTCTATATCTGCGAGTTTTTCAGCACGTTCCTCTAGCTCTCCTAGATGAAGCGTAGATCTCATATTACGATCATACTCATTGAACTCATCAACAGTAACACCATATTCATTATCTAACTTATGTAATATACGCATTTTCAAAGTTGGACTACGTTGAGCCAAAGTCCATAAATCTGATAATGCTTCTTGTTTTGTTATATTATTCGAGGCCATATTTCACCCTCAGTGGATCTTTATCGTCACCATATTCAGGATCATCTGGAACTAAATCCATCTTAGCTTGCACAAATGCTTTACCCTGTTTTATATGTATCTCGCCAGCTCTTTTATGAAAGAAGTCAAGAGTTGCTATCCACTCATCATCTGAGACATCAACTCCAAACATAGATAGCATATCTTGCTGGAATCTATCAACCCATGTTGCTCCTTCTCTCTTGCCTTTATTATACTGTGCATTAAACTGCTTGAAATAACCTACTAAGCTGTAATAGTTACCCTTCTCTTGAGCAGTAATCCATGCAGTAAAAAACTCCTTTACATCCTTACTAGTGTCAGGTCCTACCCATGGAAACAGATAAGATCCTAATCGTGTGTTCTCTGCTGCTATCTCTTCCTCTTTTTTGGCTATATCAGCTGTACTCAAATCTTCTTCGCTCTGTAGGTCTATCATATTCATTTTAATAGCTCCAAGCTCGCTACTAAGCTTGAACATTGTATCATTTTGGTTTAACAGAGCAGTGAAAGCTTCTTGAGTTTCCTTGATTTCTGGCTCTGAAGATTTAACTGCAAGAAGAGCATCAGTCTGTTCTGCTAAGGCAGCAATTTCTTTCTGCTTTATCTCTTCTGCCTTTCCTGCATAATAAGCTGTTTGTAAGCGGTCTAACTCAGGTGCTGTTTCAAGTTGGGCTCTTCTTTGCTCTATCTCATCACCATATTCATCATATACTTTTTTATATTCAGTTTTAAAGATATCAGTTGCTGCAGCAACATCACTAGCTTCTACTATATTTTTCTCTCCAGTAGCGGCAGGATCAACTATAGTCATTGCATCATCATATATATTAATAGCTCTTAATACTCCCGAAGCTTCCCTCCTTTTTGCTTCAAGTCTTGCTTTATAATCCTGAGAATCTGCTAATCTAACTTGTACCATTTCTGCAGCTCCTTCATTAGCAGCACTAAGGATAGCATTAAAATTAACAGTCCTCTGTTCATCTGCAAGCTTAAGTTGCTCTAGTCCCCTGGCCTCAAGATTATCCTCAATAGCAACAAGCGCAGTTTCAAGCTCTACTATTTGCTCTTCTTCATTACCAAGCATATATTTATAAGCATCAATCATCCTAGTTTCCTTCTCCCTACCAAGCTGAGTACGTCTCTGAGTCTCATATGAGATAAGATTCTCAGCAAAGTTCTGAAGTCTATCTAGTGCTAATGCTACATCTGATGTTTGTTTTATAAATTTTGCCATATTATTCCTTTAAGTTAGTTACATC
>Ga0098039_1000577_pt1 | contig 15198 bp, 18 predicted proteins | sample 6_EtaG_FD_75047 | JGI IMG/M metagenome (GOLD analysis project Ga0098039, IMG submission 75047) | Marine viral communities from the Subarctic Pacific Ocean - 6_ETSP_OMZ_AT15160 metaG | ecosystem: Environmental > Aquatic > Marine > Oceanic | place: Pacific Ocean | collected 2015-01-08 | reverse complement strand
TAGAGGAGAACCCGCAGCAGTCTGGAAGGTTGCTACACCATCCTTGACTAGAACACCATCAATGGTTACTCCACCATCAGTAGTGCGTTCAGAAATTGTGTCAACTTTGACTTCGCTCATAATTTAAGCATCTCCTGTACTTTCCCTAAGTAGCGCCTAACTTAGTGAAATTAACGTAGGTATAGTTTATATTTGCGTCACCTTGAAAAACTACATCAAAATCGCCTGAGCCACTAACCGTCCATACCCTAAACAGGTGCGTTGTTGTGTTTTCGACATCAAATATACATGAGACAGTTCCTGAACAATACTCACCATTATGAACAGGCATTGCACCTTGAGAACGAGATGTCCATGCACTACCAGTATCTATGGATGTTTGTAATGTTACAAGTTCCCACGGAGCCGTGCCGCCGATAGTCAAACTACAGTAAAGGTCACATTTCCAAATTCCGGTAGCCCCGAACGTAAAAACACCTGACGCCTCACTACCTGTGCTACCAATGCTTACATAGCCCTCAGTATCATCCAAGTCCCAAACAACACTATTCCCCAACACTGTTCCCGTTGTACCAGATGTCGTGTAGTCAGATTCCATTCGCCATGTGTAAGCGCCAGCCAATCCACCAGCCGAAGCCCATACAGGATCAGCACCAGCACCTTGGGTCTTTAAGAAGTCTCCAGATGTTCCAGCGGCTAATCTCGTATAGTCCGTAGCATCACGGAAAAGAATATCACCGCGAACATCTGACCCAACTTGAAACCCAGTAACAGCATCAGTCGCTAAAGCTAATGTGTCTCCAGAGTCTCCTACATTTATTGTTGTTGAAGTCGCAGGGGATATTTTATTTGTTTTTACTTCGGATGCCATACTATCCTCCTGTGATACTGGCTATTTCAGCATCGTTTAAGCCGAGTGCCTTTAGTTTTTCAATGGCGCTTGCTCTTACTTCGGCTGCGGCTACTTGTTCTGCGGTAGGTTCTGGGACAGGTGGTTCTACAAAGTGGAATGCACCGTCGTAAGTGCCGCCTTTTCTTGTATTCTCATCAGCAAGAATCAAATCAGCGCCATCAATAGAAAATTCTGTTTCCCCATCCCAAACAATCACGTTTTCTACCACGCCGTTTTTTACTACTGCGTAATTAGCCATTTTATAAATACTCCCAAACTAATACTAGACCTTGCCTGCCAGCTGCTCCTGTGCTAGCTGCTGATGTTGTAACTTCTCCACCCCCATAACCAACCGAAGAAGTTGTCGTGCCACTAGTGGATGACACAGCACCATAACCATGAGCCACTTGCCCCGCACTACTCGCTCCAGCCCCACCGCTACCAGCTATATACACCCCATTAGTCGGACCAGTTGGAAGGGCTGTAGTTGCACCACCAACATAATCAGCATAACCACCCCCATTACCACCGATACACTCTATCTCTGTGAATGATACCGTCCCAGTTTTATAGGTAAATTTTGAATCGCCTCCCGCACCACCCGCGCCAGAAGAACCAGCTAGGCCAGCAGCGCCAACAGAAACTGTTACTGTGTCTACGGTAGCAACATCTAAAAATACTTTTGCATAGGCTCCAGCACCACCAGAACCACCACTATTTGCTCCCGCTCCAGAACCACCCCCTCCTGCAATAACCTCAACAATTATTTTTGTTGGATTATTCGTAGATTTAGACCATGTAGAAGATGCTGCTGTATAAATTCTCAATGCCACCAAACCACCACCAGCAGCATCTTCCCAAGTAGCATCACCAGCAGCATCGCTTGTTAATAGCTTGTCCGCACCCGGAGAACCACCAGATATTTTTATCGTTCCGGGTATGACAACCTTGTCACCGCCAGCTCCAAGTGTTAAATCAGTTGTTGCGCCTTCTGGCTCTACTGTATCTACGTTTAGTAAGCTCATACGATCACCAGTGTTCCTGTGACTGTGACAGTTCCAGTTAAGGTTACAGGGCCAGCCACTACAGCATTATCTGCAATTAGAAAGTCCCCATCAATAGTGGCAGCATTCTCAAAGAACCCCTCCCTTCCGGGAGCTGGTCCAATATATAATGTGCCGTTAGTGTTTTCTAACATGACTTCTCCTATTCGCTTATTTCATCTACATAACTAACCCAAACATGGCAACCGCTTGCTGTACCGCAGACTCCGTATAAATCATCGGTCGCTTGAACAACAACCTTGGCACCACCTTGTATTAGTTCAACTGAACTTGTAGGGGGGATGCTTAGATTTTTACAAAGATAATAATTAGTACCCGCGCTATTCATATCTATATAAACATCCATTGTAATTGCAGTAGTCAGAATATTGCATAACCTTAATCCTATAATGGCATCATCAGAGTTTATCTCTGAGCCACTAAGAATTGCAGTTTCTGAGTCTGTAACTAATACACCTTTTGATTCAAAATCTTGTGCCATAATATTATCCTATTTTAGAGGGCAATCGCCATGGCGACTGAAAATCCTTTTGAAGCTGCAGCAGTTCCTGCTGTGGCTGATGTTAATCTTCCTTGTGCATCTACTACAATTGCTGATGGATATGCGTAAGTATTAGCTGTGACACTTGTATCTGCTAACTTATCTGCGGTTATTGCATCATCTGCTATAGATGCAGTATCTATTTCTTTCCAATCCATACCGTAGGTAAGGGTAGAGTCTGCGGTAAGAACCTTATCATCATAGCTGGAGTTAAGATTACCACTAATCGTAGTTCCACCAGCCCATGGTGTATCAGCAGTACCGTTATAAGTTATTAGCTGGCCTATACCACTAAGTGTATCAGGTGTTTCGGAAAGAACCTTCTCCCACTTGCTAGTTGATGAAGAGTATTTTAATACTTGATCGTTTATCGCGGAATCAGTATCTATTTCCTCACCAGTAATCTTAGCAACTGTTACCACACCAGCATTAGTCATGGTTACATCACCAGACAATGCCGCTGCAGTAAAACCTGTACCATCACCAATCATAATCTCAGTGGTAGCCAGAGCAAGATCAGATGGAACTCCAGAGGAGTTGGCATTCCTAACCTTGACCGTATTAGCTGCCATATCTGCTAGTTCAGCATTCGCTACACCAGCATCTTTGATTGTTACCGCACCAGAAGATACTGAAAAGTTATCAGAGGAAAATGACGCTACACCTTTGTTTGATGTACTAGCTTCCTCCCCCGCAATCGTCAAGGTCGTGCCGGTAGCACTCGTATCAATTCCTTCTCCACCAGAAACTGTTAGGCTCTCACTATCAAGATCAATGTCTATTGTTCCACTGTCAGATATAAGGTCTAAATCTTCTGCTGTAACTTTATCATCTACATATTTTTTAATTGACTGCTGAGTAGCCAGTTTAACTGCGCTGTCAGATGCCATGTCATCTTCATCTTTTATTCCTGTAACGGTAGCACCATCACCAGCTATGCTGACGCTAGTATTAGCAACTACTGTCGTTCCTGTAATTGCGGCAGGGGTAGCTCCACCAATCACTGCGCCATCAATAGTTCCTGCATTGACATCTACTGACTTACTTGTCTCAGCACTAACTGCGAACTCTACCCAAGCATCATTAGCTTGATTTCTCATCTTCAATACAGCGTTACCAGCGCCCGCGCTAGTATCTAACCATAGCATACCCATAGCTCTAGCAGCATGACCACTTGCACTTGTATCAATAGTCGGCTCCGAACCTTTAGCTATCAGAACCTGAACAGCTTGGTCAGGACCAACATCCGATGTAGAGGCTGTATCAGTACCAAGAGGGAATGTATACTGTAATGCGCGTTTGATTAATTGAAGATGGTTATCTCCTTCTGATACATTATCAGATGATAACGGCCAATCTCTATCTAGATTGTCAATATAATTGCCAGTTTCTAAACCCATAATTTACTCCTAGTAGTAACCACCAGTATTCATTACCCTCATGGCATTGCCTGAATGAGAGTCTTTATCATCTTGAAGTTGAATATCTTGTACAGCCTTGAAGAATGCTTGTGACCACGTCTGCGCTCTTGCATCATTCATTAAGAAGGGTTCTGCTTCTAATAGCGCACCATAAAGATATATGTCTGGATTATTTGTAAGCATTGTATTAGTTGGTGCTGCATCGCTAAGGGCAGCAACCTTTGCGTAGTAATCAATTTCCAGTGTGTATGAACTTGACGGTACTGGCCCCATTAAAATATAACCAGCCCTCATTGTATACGCTTCTGGAATCCCTGTTATACTACCAGCATTTATTCTTGGTAGTAATTGTGGGGTCACATAGTTAAGTGGATGAATAATATTATTAACATTATCTGAAATAGTACCAGCAGTAAAGGTGGTGTATATTTCTATTACGCCTGCACCGCTATCATGGGCAGCAGCGGTAGTGCCATTCGCAGCTCTAGTGCAACCGGTCAGGGTTTCTGTAGAGATTCCTGTGTAGGTAATCTGTTCAGTCCCAATTAGAATTGTACCAGTAGCTGTAAATCCTGTAGCAGATGTTAATATAATTGATGTATCAGAATCAGTAATATCGCCATTCAATGTTGTGCTTGCTATAGAACTAGTATCATACTGGACTGTCCTCAACTGCAAGTAATCAGAAGGAACCGGGTATCTCTTCGATCCACTAACCAAAGAAATAATCTTAACTGACTCCATAAGCCTAACCCTCAAAGTGCGGTTTATCCGCGCTTCTGCTAGTTTTATGAACGTCGGTATTTGATCGGTTAGATCGCTACGATCAACGTAATTAGCTATCTCTGTTTTTAATTCAGAGAATGTTGAGAGAGCCATTATCTAGTTAGTTCAGTAATATAAACTTCTGCTGTACCTGTTCCAGTAATCGCTGAACACATACTTCCCCCACCTTGTACACGGATAAAGTAAGGTGTACCAGCCGCGATGTAAGTTGAGGATGTCGTGGCAGGGCGATTAGGATCAAAGGCAACGAAACAAGCAGCAGTTGCAGTTACCATAACTGTCTGCGTTTGCGCTCCAAATGCAGATGTTGCGGTTGCGCCACTGGAGTCGGTTGCGGATAACGTATGGTTCGTTCCCAGTCTAAAAACATTACTAATATCAATCATATCTTTTTACCTATATTTTTGTTGGAGCTACGCGAAAGTATGAGTACTCTGGATCATTAAGATATGACGCTAATACAGCAGGGTCTTTCTCTACCATATACATCCAACCACCCTCACCATCGGGAACCTGTGTTTCTCGTTGCCATTTCTGATAAATGACCTTTGGAATAGAATGGGTGTGATGCCAGTCTCCCATCTTTCCGGGTGTTCGTTTATCTCCAAAATCATTAAACTTCCTCTTGGAATCCTCAAGGATCTGTGTTACATCCTGTATTTCTGTAAATGTAAAACTGTTATCAAAGTCATCAAACCACATCTCTGTTCTAGTTGCACCATTATCTTCAAGAAGATATTTAGACATAACCTATATCTCCAACCTTTGGTGCGCCATCAGCAGGATCATTATCAATATATGCTTTCTTTAACCAACCCATAGCATCTCTTGGTTCTTTAGGTTCTGGAGCTTCTGGGTTTTCTCTTAGAACTATTTTCTTCTTTAGTATCTTCCCAGCTGCCTTGTTTAAATCTTTATCAAAATAATCCATGTTTTTCCTCTTTTATAAGTTGGGGGTGAGTTTCCCCACCCCCTATACTTATTACTTTACAGATGCAAGAATCGCACTAGACGCCGAGTTGCGCGAAACAAGCCCGTATTCAGCAATCAACATTGACTTCACTGAATCGCCTTGTTTGGCAAGCTCAACAGTATGGAAAGGACGTAGCCAAGAAATGGCCCAATAATCCATGTCCATAAAGAAACAAGTCGCTGCAACAGAACCCGGACCATCTGCGGCTAGGTTACGATCTGGAACGATTTTAAAAGTCCCGAAATCGGACACATAAACGTCCACCGCAGCAACAGCCGTCGCACCACCAGAACCGGAGACTTGATTGCGAGGCGGGATGCCTAGCGATACCGAGCCTGATCCTACTGATGCCAATCCTGAGATTGTCTGCTTAACCAAAGCAGGAACGATAATCATGTCAGGCTGACCACCATTATCATATGCCTTCTTGATAGTAGCTTTAATGTTGACTTCTGTGGCCGCAACAGTTGAAGTAGCGTTAGTTCGGGTATCTGTACCGTCGCCAGTCGCTGCCGCTGCTGAACCACCAGTGCCACCATCGACCCAAGATGCAGTCGGAAACCATGTCTGCGCTCCTGCAGTTGCACGTGCAAGAGTTGCACTACCAACCACCCGTGCGGTATTAGAGGTAAGCATGACTTCCATGTCACGCTTCATTCTTTTTCCCGCTTTGGCGAGCTGGTAGGCTTGAGCCTTGCCGCGACCTGCATAGTTTACAACTTGATCCGTACCTGATGTTTGTAATACATACCTACTGATCTGACAATAGTTCTGCAATTTCGTCGGTTGTGGCGACGTAACGGCAGCAGGACTATCATCACCTTCTATAACCCGGTTCGCAGCACCAGCTGTGATCGAATCAGTTTGCCACTGATACAATGTATTGTCAGCTTTGGTTTTAGCACAACCAGACATAAAAGGAGTATCCATAGGTGCGATATTATAAATTACATCAGACAAATCTTCTCTTATTTGAACACCACTATATGTTAGTGCTGTATCTGAGGCAATTGCCATTTTAAATATCTCCTAAAAAAGTTATTCTTCTAGAATCTCAAAGATTGCTTCAGCCGCATCATCGACATGGCCTGTATCTCTAAGACGCTCTAATTTAGCAGCACGTTTACGCGCTTTGGAGGGAGCCTTCTCTTGCTTTGCTTTTGATCGAACTACCTTTGGTTTATTTTTGACCTTCTTAGAGCGAACTATACGTTGTTTCTTTTGAACATCATCATAAGCCTTGGCCTTCATTAGCATAAGAATTGAACGGTGATCCACCAAGGTATCTAATTCTTCTTTAGTATACCCTTGTCCAACGGCATATTCCCCAATAGCTTTGGAGATCGCCATACGCTTTTCATCATCTCTCCATTCCGGCAGGATCTGAGACATCTTCTGATGTTCCTCCATCCACATCCGTTTATGCTGTTCTGCCATTTCAGCTTGCTGTTGTTCAGTAGCAGCCTTATGTTGGTTTTGAAGTTCTGCTATTTGCTCTTGCGCTTGTCTATAGTCATCGCGCTTGGTCAAATATTCTTCTCGATCTTCAGTCTTTAAGCGTTCCCAATCAACATGTTGGAATTGCTGCAGATGTGCATAGTTTGAAGAGATTGCCGCTTCAACGGCATCTACATACTGCGCTCTAGCTTGCTGAGTCTGTTGGATTTCTTGCTGCGCTTGTTGCACTGCTGTATCCATCTGTCTACGATATTCAGCTAACTCTTGAGTTTTCTTTGTATAATCCGCCTGTCGAGAGTAACCTTTTAAAAGCTCGTCTTCAGTGACCTCGACATCTTTACCATCAATCCTGACGGTATAGACAGTCTCGGTTTCCGACTCATCTTCTGGTTCTTCTTCTTCAGGTGATTCTTCGGAATCCTCTTCTTCTTCAGCTTCGTCTTCAGTCTCTTCTTGAGACTCATCGACAACTCTGCTTTCAGAAGGTTCCGGTTCATCTTCGGATACTTCCTCTGATGCTTGCGTTTCTTCAGATTCTTCGGTGTCCTCCGGTGGAGGATTAATCATCTTTAGAAATGCTTCTTCTGCTTCCTGTATACTACCCGGTTGCGCGTTTGAGGATACTTCCTCTTGCGGGGCTGGTTGCGTGTCCGCCATCTTTACAATCTCCTATATATGATATTCCTTGATTTTTCGCGCAATTTCCCCTGTTTCCAGAATAGAGGATATATGTGTGCGAATCCTTGCAAGGAGTCTTAAAGAGAGCCAGCAATGTTCTCTGGCTTCGGTTTCCGTGATACTAGAGTTGTACCACGTTGTTTTTAATTCTTCTTCTAACGTGTCTAATGTTTCTTTAAAGATCGGATCATTAAGAAGTCTATTAGCACGTTCTTCTTTAATTGTTGACATTAAGTTAGTTTATCCTTTTCTCCTACTTGCCATTTTTTTAAATGTTTTAGCTAGCAAAGCTTGTCGCTTAGTTGTAGCTGTAGCTTTTGATCCCTTTTTTAGAACCTTATTTGCATAAGCTTGTACACCCATACCAGCAGCGTTAGCCTTCTTTGTAAACGCTCCCTTTTTTAGTTTGGCTTTTTGTATCCACTTTTTAGCCATAATTATCCTATTGCTACAGGTCTACCCTGTTCTGCTTCTAGTGCAAGTTCAGCCATTTTCAGTTGTGCATCTACAGCATCTGAAGCAGCTACTTGCTCCATCTTCCGCTGTTTTATCTGGATATCTGCGGCTTTTATTTCAAGCTCTTTCTGTTTAAGTTGCATCTCTTGCTGATCTAATTGTTCCTGTGGATCAGGTTGTGGAGGAACACTATCTGGATCAGTTAAGAAGTCATCAACATTCTGAAAGCCCATGTTCTTTATAAGAGCAGCACCCATGTTATACATGTTCTTCTCACTAACAATCTTCAATCCACCACGCATGGCATCGCCAGCAAACCCTAACATCGTAGTTAGGTGCATAAGCTGCTGGTCTTTGTTACCACTGCCAATACCAACAGATACTGTACAGTCATACTTGTCTTTCCACATATCAGGACGCACAGGAACCCATTGATTTCTAAGCATAATTACACGCTCATGGTCTTGGTTCTTCAGAACTAGCTCGTAGATATTTCTCATTAGCTCTTTAACGCCTGTCTCAGCAAAACATCTAGCTATCAACTCAACTCTTGACTGCGCTGCCGTCATTGTTGCGGCAACAGCTGTAGCTGTCGTATGGGATGTGAGAGCATTCTCATTTAATCCCTGTGAGTATTTATTTACACCACTTCTGGATTCACGCAGTTTATCTAGGTACTCAAGCATAGCAAAGGATGATTGCTCTAACTGTGGAGTAGCCAAAGGAGTAACTGCATTAGGACTCTTAACTCTAACCACACCGCCCGGACGCTGGGTTAGTAAGTCATCAAGATTAGCTTGACCTTCAAGGACTGCGTATCTACCAAAGTTCTGGTTATACATATTATCCATAAGGTTACGCATCAAGGTTGACTTAATTAGTTGAATGTCCATAATCAAATCAGCAATGGACAAGCCAAAGAACTTGTGCGGAATCTTTACTGGTGTAATACTTACAAAGGGAATGCGATCAATAGGTTCATTCTCTATAATAAAATCGCCTACTGAACAAACCTTTCTTAGTTCTGCAATACCATCACCGTCGAAATCAGTACGCATATAGCTTTCATGCAACCAATATTCCTGCAATGCTTCTTCGTTACCTAGATCTATAGAACCACCACCAAATGAGATATCAGCAGAGTTGTCAAAGGAATAACGTGCGTTTGTTCCACCCCATGTTGACGCATCAAAGTCATACTGACCACTAGATAGCTCCATAGGATCAAACTCTGTATCTGGATACATCTCACGCAACTCAGATAAAGTCTTCTTTATTCTATGACAGACAAACCTAGCTTCTTCAATCGTCTTAGACTCTCTTGAGATCAAGAACTCATCAGGTACTACATTCTCAATCCTTACCTTACCAATGTAAGCTTTGCGAGTAATGACTACATCGTGATAGCCTTCTTCCGGTGTATGTTCAAGTATTTCTACACCCGGACTCATGAGAAGAGCATTGAACTCCTGCTCATCTAAATTATTATATTCCTCTCGGTTATAGTCCTCGTACTCATCCCACCAGCATTTGACTATACCGTTTTTCTGGAGCAGAGCGTCAGTAAACCAAGTATAAAGAATCTCCCAACCGGGATTGTCCTTAGTAAAGATATAGTTTACATAGTCAGTCGCTTGCTTTGCTGACTCTACATCCTCTGGACCAACAGGACTAAAGCTAACCATCTCATCACCCGATGCAAATACCCGCATAAGGGATGGCTTAATCCACTCAATAGTATCCATTACTGAGGAATCAACATACTGGCTGCGGCCTTCAACCTCATTACCAAACTTCTCAGCATAGTAATACCGCATAGCTTCTTCCCTTTGCAGGGAAATAGTATCACTATATCCTAAAGCATCTGCAATCTCGCTTCCGATTCTAGCTAGTAATTCTGAGTCTGTTATTTTAGATGATGCCATAATTCTTGTATACTATATCCTGTGTCCACGCAGGGTCTTTACCTGAAACTGCGAATCGTTGAGATTGGAAGGCGTACCTCGTTGCGCTCATTAAATCATCGCGGAACGGGACTACCTTTCCTCCCTTTCTGTGATACATTCTAAACTCTTCAAACCAGCTACTTAATGTAGAAAATACCTTAAAATTGCTAACCTCCATCGACTGCAGCATTGCCATTAGTCCTTCTTCTATGGAGTTAGACCCTTTGTTATTTCCCAATGCTAGAGGATTGGAGAAATGCTCTAGTAAAAAGTTACAACCTAAGTTACGGTACTGCTCAGCCAGACCGGGATTACCCATAGAATCTCGTCTATTGCCATCATGGGGATAAGCAATGGGGATAAAATGAGGTCTAGATCGTATAGTCTGTGCGTGTACCGCTGGAGAGGCTTTAGACTCTCTGTGACAATCGTATACATAAAATACATCCTCATCTCTATCAACAGCACACCACACTACCGCTGTAGGATGATCCCAACCAAAGTCGATTGCTGCTATTCTAGGCCAATGTTCCTTAATCTCAATCGGATCAATAATGATTTTACTCTCATCAACAGGGAATATCAGCCCTGAACCTATAGATGGCCTGCCATATCTACGCATTTCTCTCTCATGTGGAGAGTATGCAGATAGGATCTGCTCCATAACGGCTTCAGATAGATGCCCTTTCTGCCCCTTCAAAGACTTGATCTTCTCAGACGCATCATCCCATGTCGCATTGACTAGGCTCTGTCCGCTCTGTATACGGTTCATAAAGGCCGCTACAGTCTCAGTCATACCCGCCTCAGGGGTAAAGGTCATATAGACCATGCCGCGCCTGTCTAGCGTTCTGGTGACCGCTTGTGAGTAGATGTCTCTACCCGGTTCTTCATCCAACCAAACAACGTCTACAGATCGGCCCTGCCACTTCTCTTGACCCATCTCATAGGCTTTGAAATGTAAAGAAGAGTTCCCACCGCTGACATGTCGTATTAGCGCGACACTTTTAGCATTTGGTACACCCGGCTTTCTTTCCGTCTTTATTATATAATTCTTGGGAATCGCACCGGAACCAAACGCGTCAGGATCGTCAGGGGAACCCAATAACTCTGCTTGTACTATATCTCGCGTAGTCTCGTTAGATACGCCACCAGCCCATGCTGTGATAGGTTGATCGTATCTCCTACCCTTCCACCACTCAGGGTATATCCCTCGCAGATGGAAAGACATTTCTGCTGCACCACAGTATGATTTCCCTATACGGTTCGCAGCCATTAACAAGCGTTGGTTGCTATCCTTGCTTGTATCGTGAAACTTCTGCTGGTAAGGATAAGGATCGTATTGATCTATCCTGTTAAAGCGTATTCTTTTTTTCTGTTCTCTAAGAAGCTCTAACTTTCGGTTAATGTCTTGTGAGAGCATCTATTTCTTTTCTGATTTCCTCGTCTGACATCTGTTCAACAGTTGTGGTTTCAATTCTTTCGATTGGTTTAAGGCCAGCCCTATCAAGTAGATCCTTGATAGCCCCGAGTCGAACAGACTCGCTCTCTGCTTCTCTTGCGAGTTCTGTGAGCCAGTTAAGTCCCTCCGGGATTTTATCTGCCAACACTTTCTGAGTCGCTTCAAGTATTTCATTTCGTAGTTGCGCTTTAAGTTGAGAACCCTTAACCTTTGCAGTCCTTTCGGAGTATCCACTAGCAATAGCAGACTTCGTGGCATTCCCGGTAAGTACATAGTTCTCTATGAATTGGTCTTGTTTATCTGTCATGGAATCATCAGAGGTGAAGGTTCGGTAAATAACTCCCCACCACCGGCAGCTATGATCTCTGCAGCCGTGGGATAAAATGTTCCTGTTATTGGGCTATAGCCGGGAGGACTATAAGGAGCTGTACCAAAAGGAGATGAGGGAATAAATCCCGAATAAGAGTAATCACTTGGAGGAGGCATAGCTGGGTCACTCCATTCTGGTGGAGCAAACTCAGCAGCGTGTTCCCAACCCTCTACTGCAGTCGTAAAAGGAGTAGTAAGGCTTAATGGTAAATGACCCGATACAGTTTCAGTATCATAGTGCTTTAGTGGATCAGTATAATGAATGCTGGCATCTGGTGCAAATGTAGGGTCAATCATGCTGAGGTAGGGGTCGGTATACGGAGTTCCTGCAGCTTTCGCATCGAGTGCTGCACCCACTCTACCCATACCAATAGCTCCTATACCACCACCCTTTAGTGCAGATGTTGACATTTTTCCGTACATATCTTCAGCAACGTCAGCCATCCCCCTTCTAAATGCCGCATCAACGCCGGACCCTACCATTTCTTCCCCGGCTTTTAACTTACCCGGACCTACAAAGTCATCTAAAGTAGATTTCGGAACCGTTCTTGCGTATTCTGTTGGTGCTTTTCCAGCAATAGCAGCCTTCGTCATAGCTGAGAGGTAATCCGTAGCTTTACTAGCTACTGTTCCTGCTATCTTTGGCAACCAACCACCAAGGTCATGGTCTGGCAATTCGTCTGCTAACCTCTTCTTTACCGCTGCTCTAGTAGCTAATGTAGACTCACCATATACTTCTCTTGCTACTTTAGAGAGAAGCTCTCTTTCGGCTGTGCTTGAAATCTTTCCTGCATCCGTTAACATCCCTGTCGAAGACAGTACATCAACATCCCTTGTTAAAACCTCTTTAACCCGCTTTGAAGCTGGCCCCAATATAGGTACATCAGCTAAAATGGATATTGGTCCTCTTTCCCCTACAGGGAAAGCAAACTCTCCAGCAGCTAGACGTGCATCATCTCCAGCCGCTGTTGCCGCCTTTGCTCTGGCGTATTCATCCACTGTACCTGCTGTTCCCGGAATTCTTGAACCAGTAAGAGCTTTGTGAATCCCTGTCCCTCTTGCGAGCATCCCGCCTACTGCGCCAAGAGTTCCCCCAAGGATAGCACCACCCGGAATCGCACCAAGCGCAGCTAGTCCATCCACACCCCAACCACCTTCTTTCATCCCAGCAATGGTTGGATCTGTACCAGACTCAATCGACTTTAGTCGATCAGCCATGCTAATAGGAGGCGATTCAGCGCTCGGCGCTCCTGCAGCAGATGCAGTAGGTAGAATAGAGTCTAATAATGAAGAATCAACTTCTTCTCCAGCAGCCGGTGTATATGTTCTAATATCAGGTACATCTAGTCTTTCATCTAGTGTTGGTACTGCTTCTCGTACTAACTCTTCGTAATCAGGATGCTCCTTTACATATTCTGATTTGAGTGGTGTAGCTGCTGTACTGCGTTTAGAATACTCTTCCGCCGTTATTCCACTAGACTTTATATAGTCTTCTACGAACTTTGTATGTTCATCTACTTTTTCCCAATAAGCAGCAATTTGAGCATTCCTCTTATCGGTCTGCGCCTTCATGCTTGCATTGTGTTGCCTTTCCGCAGAATCCCAAAGAAGGGGAGCCAATTCTTTATGCTGCCAACGACCATCCATCCCCATGACAAACGGTCTACCATAACTATCATAAGTCTCATACGGGATTGATCTTCCTTCTTCGCCACCAAATCCCGGTGACTCGTAGACATTCCAACCCGCACCCGGGTAACTACCGACTTCTTCCTTTCCAAAAATATATTTAGTCCCGCTCTCAGCTATTTTATCTCGTCTACCGGGACGAATTCTGTCAAAATACTCCGTGAACCCTTCAGTTTTGAATGGTTCTGGTGGTGGAACATCTCCAGCGAATGGAGAGTACAATACACGAGAAGTCTTTGGTGTACTGGATAACTCTTTAAATGTATCTACTTCTGGTATAGCTTCTAACGGAGTCTCTAATGACATCTTTGAACCAGAAGTTCCAGAACCAATTATATCTAAGATCGGGGTTGCGCTATCATAAAGTATATCAACACCCGTAGTAGGATCAACCACTATAGTATCGCTGTCGCCGTCCGTAGGAGAGCCGTAATCAGCCCAGTCTTCCCACGCCCTTCTAACCTCTGCCTCCTTAGTAATATCACCGGATCGTTCTGTTTTGCCATATTCGTCATACTCACCACTAATCTTCTTGAATGTCTTATCGTACTCTTCAGTCTCCCTAAGAAGACGATCCCTCTCTTCAAGTGCTTTCCTCTCCGCATCTTCCCTAGATGAGTCAAGGTATTTATATAACTCACCCTTTTCTGGAGTGTAATCAGGGATGCCTAATCCCATTGCTTCAGGACCGGTTGTCTCTGATCTGCCTTTTTCCTTTATCCAACCCCATGCCCTCCTGAGAGCATCACCAGCATCAGCAGTCATGTACTCAGAAGAAGCTACAGGTGTAGTACCACCTCCGGGGAACATATCCCTTCCAAATCCATACTCCTTCCACCTTGGATCATCCCTATAATCAGCCACTACTTAGTACCACCATAATTACCTATATCCTCTTCAAGAAGATTATCTAAGTCCTTTACTCCACTGGTTACAGTATTCTGGAAGACTAATGGAATAATAGCATGGATAACTCCTGCTATAGACAATATCAATAACCTAAAGGATAACATCAAGGCGAAACCTAAATGCTTCCAATAAGTTGTACTATTCTCTTCTAGATGTTTCATAATTAAATGCTTATGTTAGTGATATTTACCCTTCGCTGTATGGGATGGATATTTATATATACTTCAACAGCAAGGGGGGTGCCTAGGGGGTACCCTCCGCGCAGCAATATAGCCTTGTGAGGGACGAACAAGAGCATAGCTGTAGGCTCTGGCCCCGGCACTGCTTGTCTTCTCGCTACGCTCGTAACAGAGGGCGGCGAATCGCTTGCGCTCATCCCCGCGGGTCCGAACAGCACCATGGTTTGGGAACTGGGTTGGTTTGAACTGTCGTGTGTGTGCGTGACTATGGATATCTTATTAGCCATACAACTGGAACATAGAAAAGAAATAGAAGAGAAAGGATAGTGTCTCTCTATAGGGACGTAGTACTCAGGGGTACCGATACGACTGTCTTCG
>Ga0098039_1000573_pt1 | contig 15241 bp, 10 predicted proteins | sample 6_EtaG_FD_75047 | JGI IMG/M metagenome (GOLD analysis project Ga0098039, IMG submission 75047) | Marine viral communities from the Subarctic Pacific Ocean - 6_ETSP_OMZ_AT15160 metaG | ecosystem: Environmental > Aquatic > Marine > Oceanic | place: Pacific Ocean | collected 2015-01-08 | reverse complement strand
TAACAGGAATGTCGTGCAGTTCCCCGGAATCTGTAATCTTCTGCTTTCCGATTGCCCTGCACAATGAGGCAAGTTGTTTTTTTGATATTTCAACTGCCTGTGCATTTGGATTATCCAGGTTAAGACGGTCAAACAGCTTCCTGTTCTTACCATGACCATCAATTACCGAAAGTTGAAGGAATAGGTAATGCCCATCCCCTGCTTTGGTCTCCCTAAATTCAGAATCCTCCACTATCACAGGGTACTCACCCGGTGGAAGCACAGAAAAGTCCTCATCGACAACTTCTACGTCATCTGCATTAAATTCGAGTTTCATTTACTCTCCTTTTCAACTGTTTTTGACTGTTTAGGTTTGGCAGAATTGCCTTCAGCTCTTGCATCTGCAACGGCTGATGTGAAATCCTTCCAGTTTAGTGGAAGACTTTCCGGTAGTGCAAGCCGTGTTTTGCTTTCATAACTTGGGTTATTACCCAAGTGCAGCAGCCTACGGCCTGTGGTTGTGGGTTTGTATTTGAAATTACCAAATGCATCTCCACTCTTGGTGGTGAATATCTCTGGAGCAACATAGCCCACGACATCACACCATTCAAGAATTGTACCCCGGATATGCTTGTGCAGTTTTAGCGTAACCATATCATAGGGGTCTAGGTTAGGGTCTTCAAGTCTCACAACCTGCGAATGACTGATAAGCAGGATATGAAAACCCTTCTGGCGAATAGCTTCAAGGGCATTTAAAATTTCTTTCCAGAAATTCAAGGCATAAATGTAGCCTTTTTGCCATCCAAACTCTTCTATTGATGTGAAGTTCTTTGGGTTCAGCTTGCCGTCATCCAGAACACTCTGCCAAAGAATTTTTTCCAGCCAATCCAATGAATCAACCACTATCAATTCATTTTGTACCATATCGGCTTCCTTATATATGTAACGAAGTGCATCCATAATATCACTGGTGGGTTTGCCAACAAGATCAATTGATTTACAATCAATGTTGTCAATCCCTCCTTCTATATCCAGGAACATTCCGTCTTTCCCGAAAGTGGATTTACCACTTCCTCCGGCTCCATGTATCCCAATCCTCAAGGGTCTGGGTTTCTTGCCGGACAGTATTTTAACTTCGCTCATACTCTCCTTTCGATAATTTTGAATGTGCGAAATTCAGACACACGGCTAAACTCATCAGCCAGACCAGGATGTGCCAGTTTAAGGGCTTTCTGATCCAGCCCGGTTTTAGAACCATTAATCCATGTAGCAAGTTTTTTGCCTTCTTCATCAACCACAACTGCTGCAGTTTTCATGTGGTTCATTATGTCCTTGTCATTATCACTTATCAGAGCCTTTATCTCAGCCCTCTTCTTCCTTAAATCCCTGCCTGTTGCAACAAGGTTCAACATGAGCGGAGTTGCCTTTATCTCCTCCAGTTCCTCAGAAGCCTTTGGAAATTGCAGCATTGCCTCCTCTGCACTCATAGGCTCAGGAGGAATCTTTTTCAATATATGATTGTTCCAGAAATCCTTTTCTTTATCAATCAGTTCCTTTATCTGCTTTTCATCCCTTTCAATCTTATAAACCTGCAATTTTTGCCCCCCAATCAATACAACACACCACCAAAAATCCCAGCCTGTAACGTAGAGGTAATGATTAATCTGGTCAAGGTAATTTGGTGGAATATCTCTGGTCATTTCTGCCCCCCAATGCGAAGCATTCCATGCAGCAGTTGTCTTAATCTCAACACCCACCTTTTCTCCCACTACCTTTGCATCAATGTGAGCCTGTGCAATGGGCCACTCTCTTGAGTTCATTGTCCTGGAAGCCATCCTGATCTTGATTCCAGTTTTCTCAGTAAACAGTTTGCCCACTCCATCTTCAAACATAACTCCTGCCTGAACTGCAGGATTATCAGATAAGTCCTTCGGTTCCTTCAGTCCCAGTAGCAAATCATAAACGTCTATGCCAAACATCCAAGGGTTTGTTCCATTGATAGCACCAGCAAACGAGCCGCCTATCTTACCCTTCCTAATCTCCGGGTCTCTCTCCGGTTTAACTCTTACTGCCATCTTCCCTCCTTATAATGGTTTAACACGTTTCTTTGGATTTCTATGCACAAAGTTTGTCCTGGCATTCTCTTCTCTCAGTGCAACTACCTTCCTGCCTTCTTCCCTTCGCTTCCTCATCATCTTTGCATAGAGATGCAGTTCAGCTTTCGTTAGGCGGTGGTGACTGTCAACCAGCATATCCACATACTCTTCATTCTTCATTTTATCTCCTTAAAAATAGAGGCACAGAGACAGCGTAAGAATTACTTAACCCTGGATTGGGTGACTCGACAACCGAGCCAAAAGTAAAGTTAAGTATTCCGTATTGCTTGACCAGGCATGTTTCAGGAGAATTTTACAGGCCAATGATCCCAAACTACTGAACATTTCCTGAGAGGAAGTCTCCTCCTGACTTAATCTCTGTACCTCCAAATGCTATCACCACTTGTTCGTTAAATTCATTTTTCCAACTATAGACCACACCTTCTTTGCAGTGATAGAATGCACACAGGCATCGTCACGATCTGATTCTGAGAAGAGTGCATCCACACAGCTCTTAATCATATTATCAAGGTCAGGCTTAACCTGATGGTATCTGCCAATCATTTCCATTTTCTTCTTTTTTGACCAGCTCTTTGGCATCTGCATGTGAAACTCAATAACAAGATGGTCACTGGGAACAAAGTTCTCTTCCTTGCAGGCAAGTCTCAATTCATCCGCAAACTGGCGGTAACGCATGACTACTGGTCTCTTTTTCCAGACATCACTTCGTGTCTGTCTGGGCTTGGGCACAGGCTGTACGTCAATCCACATTAAACCCTCCGTGGCTTTGTTGACGGACAACTTCCTCCATGAACCTATTACTGTACCCAAAGCCCATTAAATCATCTATATTCCAGTTGTCAAGTAAGGGGTTTTGCATTGAAGCCCCCGGAATTTTTCCATCCATTTCTGGAGAAAGTGTTTTTATTTTTCCACCCATTAAGATATATTTTTTAATCTCCTCCTGGTGTTCAGAATTAGAAATGTTAAGTGGTTTCTCAACCTTAACGATCCTTGGTTCATTATTTTTATAAATAAAACCATGAGAACCCCACTTTTTAATGATGAGTGGAGACTTTGGTTTAGACTTATTTTTTTGCCGTAATTTATAAAGGGAGTATTTTTCCCTACACCTCCTTGTGCAACATTCATGGTTATCCTGCCTGGGGGAAAAAATCTTATCACAAAATATACATTTGCGAGTAGGTAGTTTAGGGTGGTACTTATCGTAGCGTTTCTTATCTTTTAGCCTTTTGTTCTGGCTGTAACACCAGGTACTACACCATTTTATCTTCTTTCCTGTAATCCTGTTCCCACATGGACACAATTTTCGTTTCCTCACTCTCTTCACTATATCCTTCCAATGGAATTAGATAATCCTTCACCTCTTTATTCTGGGCAACAACAAGCCGTAGAGCTGCCGCCTGGACTCTCTCTCGCAGATTATCATTAAGTAGTTTGGATACATCCGAAACGGTTGTTTCGGATGCGTTGGCAACCTGACTCAGCGTTACTCCAGAACGCCTCATTAGCTGCTTGATGGTAAGTGGCCTATTTTGCATTTACTCCTGTCTGTTAGACTTTCTAAAAAAGTTTAGAAAAACTATGAGAGTCTTATAATAAGCCCCTCTACAGGAGTGTCAAGTGTTTTTTTAATTTTATCTACTTTTTCTACCTTTTCTACCTTTTCTGATACCTCTTGCCCTCCTGAATGCCTCTGCTCCCTTTCCTTTTGGAAATACAGTATCCAGTATTACACTTGAGAACCCCTGCTGTGCAGTATCGGATGCAGCCGTAACCGCAAATGCCCCTGCCGTCAGAGTTGCATAAGGGCCAAGTGCAGAGAAAGTCCGTGGATTGGTGGCTGCCGCCAGGATCAGAGGCCCGATGACAGACCGATAAAACCCTTCCAACCCCTTTTTTTCGTATGCAGTAGTATTCGGAGAATTTCTCTCTGAGATCAATGCCCTTGCCATTGCATTAACATTTTGTGCCCAGAACGATGGAGTTGCACCTATTACCAGGCGAGTAAGGTCAACATCATAACGCATGGCTCTAACTGCCTGGAGAAGTGGATCTAACGCCCCTGTAGTGCCTGTTCTGTAGAAAGCCAGCTCAAAGATTCTTTCCCACAATACACCTTCCTTTTCCCATTTATCCCATCTCTCCTTATTTGTCAGCATCTCCCTCATAACTGTCACCATTGCATGTGTGACATAGAGGCCAACTAATGATGGAGCAATTTTAGACCAGACCTGTGCCTGCTTGAGTGTACCCTTCCCATATATCTTCAGTCTTTCTCCACGGCCTTTCCCCATTATATTCATTTGCTGGTCAATACCACCTTTCCCTGTCCTCACTATACTTGCCAGACTCTCAGTTGGGCCAACGGCTTTCAAGTCCCTGTAGACAGGTTTAATGACATTTGCATGGACAGAGTAGGAGAATCCCATAATGGAATATATCATTCTCCCCCACGGCCCTTCGGCATGGCGTGGCTTGCTGGCAGGTTCAGGGTCTTGGATTGAACGGTTGACCAACCTGTTTATGGCAACAGATAGATATTTTTGCATCTCATTCATTTCTCCATAGAGATTCATTATATCTGAAGCGTCTGGAAGTTTTTTACCTTCCATAACAGGAAGGAACCAGAAAGCAAATTCTTCCTCCTTACCTTTGGCGATACCATACTCAAGCAGAATATCCCTTGCCTCCTTTTTATTTTTTGATATAGCGGCAGCATTGTCTCCCACAGGATTCATAAACTGGTTTGCCTTCTCCTTAAAAAACTGGAAACCAATAGCCATGACTGACCTTCTCTGTGCCATAGTAAGTCCCTGCAAGCCTGAAATCTTGAAAAACTGGCTAACCCACTTGTTAGTTTTGGGGTCATCCACCATTAACCCTCCAAGCCTGTTCACAGCAATATCTGTCATCCCTGAAGCATCAACCACTCCCAGGATGTTTGCAAGCTGGTGACGAGCCTGAACGGTTTGCCGGACATCCTTTGAAACATATTGAAGCAGCTCCTGTAAGGTCAAGGCAAATGATTTCAAGCCATCCTTGCCTCTTCCTGTCACGACTCCTGTCACAAAAGGTTCAGCAAACGAAGTTGCTGCCGCCTCTGTGAGCATATATGTCAAGCCAACACTGTGGAAATAGTTAATATTTTTATAATAGGTACTTTTGGGTGGTGGATTCCTGCCCAGGATAGTCATAATGTCAGTCCTGGCTGCCTCAAAATCCTCGGCACTCATATACATGGCAAGTTTTTCATCCATCAACCATTCCAGGTAATCCCTGGAGTGTTCCTCCTTCTTTCCATGTCTGGTTTTAGTTGCATACCTGTCCTTTTTTCTGTGTGCCTTAATGTAGTCGGGACTGAAACGCTTATTAAACTCGGTTTTCTTGATGACCGCCTGGATATATGAGGATATGGATTCAATTGCTGGCTGATAAAAGTTTGCCATATATGTATCTGCTTCCCTGCCAAACTTCCTCTGCTTGGTAAAATTACTTATAAAGGGAGATGGTTCCAATCCAAAGTTACCAGAATCGCCTTTAGGCAAATGAAGGTTACGAACCCATTCATTTGTATGTTCTACTGACCACCCATGTCCAACTTCTTTATATGCCCTCTCATGTAATCCGGCATGAAGAACAGGTAAATCTGCAATTATTTTGTTCAGTTCATTTTGAAAGTATTCAAATTTTTCTCCATCACCATCTTCCTGGGCTTTCTCGATTTTCCGTTCAAGACGTTTAATCTCCTTAGTTAATCTTGCTATTGTCTGAATGTCTCTGTTGGGTTCAGTAAATGTCTCTGCAGAACCATCTCTCTGGAATTGCATCCTTGGATGGGCAGCAATTTCTCCAATCAACTTAAACTGTTCCAGGTCTCCATCATTTAACTCTCCCACCTCCTGTATCCACAGCACTTCCTCAAACATTTTAGTGGACTGACTTCTAAAGGTTCCCTCCTCCATGTCCAACATTACCCTATCAATCATTCGTGGCAGGTAAGCGTTTGGTTCAAGGAATGATATGCCTGCCGCAGACTTACCATACTTAAAAATCCTGTTCAAGACTATCCGTAGCTCTCCTGCCAGCTTAACCACGTTTTTGTTCAGTTGAGCCAGCTCTGCTTTCTTAATCGTTGCAGGATCAGAAACCATCAGTAAACGTAATTGTTTTTGTTCATCTTCGGTAAAGTTCAAGGCATCACGTTTATCAATTACTATTTTAAAAGCAGTAAGTTCTCTTCGGATTCCTGACCTGGTTGCTTCTGTCCATGTACCTATGAAATCATCTTTACCCTTCAAGAAAAGAGTCCTTCCACCTGGATCATCTATTATCCTCCTCATAATCTCTGTAAGTGCATCACTCACAGGAACTGGGTTGCCCTCTGCATCCACCTCGCCCCGGTACTTTCTTACCTGTGCAAAAAGTTGTGCCCTCTTGGAAAAAAGTACAGGAAGGGCCATTCCATCCTCAAACTTTATCCATGCCCTCTCGGATTTAGTCTTACTCTTCCAGCGTTCAGCTAACTCCATTCTTTTATCTTCCTGAAGCTGCTGGTTCCTTGCTCCTTTTATCCTCCGGGCAGCATTTATCTTTGCTTCTTTTTTCCAGGGTCTGACATCCTCAACCCTTGTACCAAGCAACGGATGTTCCACTGACCTGGAAGGCTTTGCTATAGCGGCCTCACCCTCATAAACATCTTCCACAAGGGCTTCAAATAAATAATCAAAAGCCCGGAAGATTGCATGGCGGTCTCCATTCTTCGGATATATTTTCTCCCATCTTTCATCTATTTGGGGATTCTGAAGTTCAACGATAGGGCCAGGTGTAAATTTCTTATCCTTGTATGCCCAATCAGGCATAGTGATAAGTTCAGTACCAGGATATTCAGCCGTCTGTGCCTGCAGTTCTATCTTGTTAGCCATGTATGCCTCAAAAGCCCTAGCCAGCATTTCTGTTGGCATGATGTAGTACCCCGGCCCATCAGGGTCTCTACCCTCTTTTAAGTCTTGCTCCCTCGCCCCCCAGTAGTAATAGGTTTTTCTCAGACGTTTACTGGACATCCCATTTTCTAAATCACGAATATCTTTATTGTATCCTGCTATTACGTCCTCACTTCTTGCTTTTGCAATTTTCAGCTCCAGGGCCATAATCTTTGCGGCAACTTCTGCATCAGAGAAGAAAACGACATTCAATAAATCTGCAAAGGCAAGTTTAATTCTTTCTGTAGTGTTCTCTTCCATCCAAGGCTCAAGAGTACGATCCTCTCCGAAGAACAAAGGGTCTTTTTGTTCCTTGCCTCGCAACCTTCCACTCATACCCTTGCCTTTCCCCTGTCCCATTGTTTCTAAAATATGGAAGTCCAGGGCATGCATCCATTCATGGGCAAATGACCTGTTTCTCTCTCCTACTTTAATCAACACTTGACCTGGAGCATACAAGGCAAAAGTTTCTCCATACCTGGTCTTCATTAGGGGTACTGTCTGGTAACTGAGAGTTTCATTTAACCCCATAATTTTTAATGGGGCACCAAGGACGGCTGCCATACCCTCAAAATTGACATAAGCATCCATCATGTTATCCAGCGTTATGTCTATTGTGCTTGTTGCTTTTTCAATCCTTATCCCAAATTTGTCATACATCATCTTGCTGAATACTTCCTCAAGTTTCCTGGGAGTATAATTTCTCAGGATTCCCACCCTTTCGTCCATCGAGAGACTTTCATCCATATTTGCAGCACTTGCCATGTCAACATAGATCAGCTCCCGGATTGACGGAGGAACCTGGCGTTTTTGGTCTATTTCTTCTGAGGCAGTTGAGAGTATCGCTTCATCGCCAAGAGACTCCGTAGCGGAGGGTTTGGATTTAAACTCTACAACCTGGGACACATTAAATATTTCTCGCAGTCTTTTGGCAGTTTTTCCTTTCTCATTAGCATCTGCCATTTTGGGGATATTAATTATTACACCATCGTACCCATGCTTTACCATTTCTGCCCTTGCTTTTTTCAGCAAGGGAACACGATCTGCATTCTCTGATGGTATGGCTTCACCAAACCATTTAACTAAATCCTCATCAGAAGTTAAAACAGCAGGCTGTTTCAATTCAACGGTTAATGGTTTAACGTCTCCAAAAACCTTCGCATCATCTTCCTTCAATGCAGAATATCTGCCTTCCCCTAAAGCAGCACCTTCCACACCCTCTGCATAAACAGCTCTCTTGCCTTCTCCACGAAAGACTTTTAACCTGGTTGGTTTTCCATGCACAAGCCCCTTCCAGACATCAGGCTCAAGCATGGCATCCAATTTGGCAGGCGATACTTTCTCACCAAAGAGTTTTTCTAAATCCTCCCTGCTTTGTGGATATGAAGAAACTGGTTCTGGCTCCACCATTTTAACTGTGGGAGCTTCCACCACAGGAGGCTTCGCCTTCGGTTTCGCTTTAGGCTTCACCTCGGCTGGCTTGCCCTTCTTCTCATCCTGGTATTTCCGCAGTATGGCTGTAATACCAGGCTGTCTTGCTGGGCCTCCCTCATTCCTTGTGGGCATAATTATCCCCACCCTTTCATCTCCACTATAGATGGCTATAGGTCTCATCTTGCTTTCTGCAACAACAAATTTAGCATCAGGAACCAGTTTCTTAATCAGGTCATATTGCTTCCCATCTATAGTTACAGTTTCTGCTGTCAATGATGGGTCATTTGGAGCAAAATGCACCTGGACTTTCTCATCCCCTGGAACCTGGCTAAAGGCAATCGGATCAACTGCAGGAGTGGTTTTTGATTCTGTGGGAGTACCCTCAATAATCGGTGTAAAATCAACCTTAGTTACAGGGGTTACTCCTTTCGGAACTTCCCCTTTCAATGCCCAAATCCCATTACTATATAAAGGACTTCCATCCCACTCCCTACCCTCTATATTAACAACTATACCTCTTTTCCCTTTTAGGCTTTTTACAGTAACACCCTTCTTTGGAGTATATTGCTCCATTGGTAGCCCCTCATCTACCAGCTCCTCATTCTCCTTTATCTGCAGGGCAAGCTCCTTGCCTTTTTCAGTTAGTGTCGGGAAGTTAGAAAGCTGTTCATTTATTAACCCCCTTTTGTGTAGTTCCGCTACTTTTTTCTTATCAGCCTTTTTATCCAGGTCAAAAGATAAACGATCTAATCCCTTTGGATCAGGAACAGTCATTGCCTTAATGACAAACTGCGGCAAAGGCTTACCCTTCTCATCCACCAGAGGCTTAAATACCCTTTCCTCTGGAGGTTTGGGTTTTACCTCTGGAGGTTTGGGTTTTACATCTACAGGCTCACCAAGAAAACTCTTTGCAGCTTCTGTAGCCTCCGCTTCTGTAGCAAATTTATTCAAAAGGCCACTAGGAACATTATCAAAGCCCCCATAAGCATTCGTAAATAATTGACTGGCAGGTATATTTGTTAGATCTGTGCCGTAGAATTGAGCAACTCTAAATATACCATCTTTGTTTTTCCTTACAACAATTGGCCTCGGCTTATCTTCTTCTCCCCACCACTTTGCTACTCCAATTTCCTTAATCTGGGCAAGAGTTTTTCCTTTAGCATTTTTATAATCCTGCCATTCACCTGGAGTTTCAGGTTTTACATCTACAGGTTCTGGTTTCGTAACAACAGGTTCTGGTTTTACTTTTACTACGTCACCGTCCACCACAGTCCGTCTAAGTTCGCCAGCAGCATTATAAGCCTTCCCATTATAGAGGCTACCATACCTAAATTCCCCCTCATACTTTACTATCAAAACTTTTGGATCAACGTCCCTGGTCATAGCACTTTTTCTTTCAGGATCAAATTCCTTTACCCCTTGACCATGTGGAATTCCTTCTTCGTCAGTCTCACCTATATAACTGTAGCCATGTTCATCAAATACTGGCCCCTGAACCTCCGTTGGAGAGACCTCTGTCGGAGGTGTGGACTCCAGCCCAGAGGACGGAGGCACAGGGGTTATATTTGGCCCAGCCTCACCCTCAAATAAGGGGGGGCGTGTATCAATTGGGGTTATATTTGGCCCAGCCTCACCCTCAAATAAAGGGGGGCGTGTATCAATTTCAGGAAGTTCTATTTTCTGAAAATTAGGAATTATACCTGTATCCAGGGCATCAAATAATTGCCGTTCAAGAGATTTGGCAAATGGATTTTCCAATGCATCTTCTGGAAGAACTGGTTTACCTATTGCCTCTACACCTTTCCCGGTTTCCTGTACCCCCTTTACTCCCATGCCAATGTGACCACCAAGTAAGAAACCGCCAATTGCTGATTCCTTTAAACGATGTACAATCTCACCAGGCTTAAAATCCTTACCTGCAATGTACTCACCAATCATAAAAGTACCATCCTGCAATGTTTCAGTACCAGCTTCCGTTAAAGATGTTGCAATACCTCGGCCTGCAATCCGTTTTGCAAGGGATTTTTCCATTATTCCTACAATTTTATTCATCCCAACTTTGGCAAGCACCTCCTTTGGAATACCCCTGAAAAGAACACCAAGGCCAATATTTTCAAAAGCTGCTGCAATTAATCCTCCAGCCTTGACCAACGGTATCTTCTCTTCCAGGGTCAATCCCTCAATGTCCTTCATCCCCTCATTCATTTCTGCAGACAGCAGCAATGGTGTCATGGTTCCAAGCGAAAGAATTGAACCTACCATTTGTGGTGCAGAGGAGCCTATCAAACCATACATATAACTCCTGTAATCCTTCAATTCATTAATTTCACTAAACTGGAGAGGCCGTCCCTCTTCAAGGGATTTTCTGTAGCCCTTTTGTGCTTCTGCCCTCATCCTTGCCTTATCCTCATCACTTATTGGTCTGGGAGGAATAAGACCGCCTCCTATACCAAATACCATTTCGGCAAGATGAACCCAAGGATGTTCTTCACGATACTGGGCCAAATCAGGGAGCCAATTCAGGACATTTGCCCTTGTCCTCTCATACCCTGATTTAAGTGAAGGGAGTAGTTCTGTTAATATTTGGGGTTCCTCTTGGATAGGCTGTTCAGCCGGGAGCTGAACAGCCCCTGATGCAAGGTTAAAAGGTATGGGTTCAGGAAGGGCTGGCTAGGCCGTGGCTTAGGCCCAGGCAACTCTGGTATGGGGAAGGGTAAGGTTGTGTCAGTAGGGATAATTCTATTTTTTGGAGGAACTATTCCTGGGGACGTTAATTGTGGAGGGTAAGCTAGTTCTTCTTCAACTATTTTAGGGGCAACTGCAGGAGCAGCATCAATACTGGGATATACTGATTCTAATGCTTCAAAAAAAGATTGATTTAATTCAGACTCACTTTGATCTGTTTTTCCATATACAGCATCTAGGGCATCTGCAAATGACTTATTATCCATTTACTCCCTAATTATTCCGATAGTTGGTCTTTATTTAATTCAAGCATGTGTGCTAATATAGCCTTGCCTTCACTTCTCCTTGTATAACCTAATTCATATAATTTCTTGAATGCAGCCTGAAATACCTTAGTAGTATCTTCAGGATTTTTCTGTCTTGCTTCAGAAATTGCCTGTGCTACTTGCCGCAGTTCTTGCCATTCTGGTGTAACTGTTACATTTGGGCTAAGCCAATTCGACTCCACTATAATCTCAACAGGCTCCTTAAACTGCCCAACTTCAAGAAATTGCCGTGTTTTACTCCAATCAAGCTGCTTTTCTCCTTTTCCTATAATACCACTACGTCCAAACCTGTCGGTTTTATTGGTATTTACTTTTTTACCATCTGTCCAATTATTTGTTTCAGCCCTTTTATTAATTTCATATATATCCGTAGCAGATTTTGCGGCAGTCCCGAACATGGTTGATTCAAACGTCTTATCTGTTGAATAATCCGCACTTTCTCCTTCTCGCAGAGTTTTATGTACGTTTGTAGCAGATTGGGCGGCAGTATCAAACATTGAACCTTCCAAGCTCTTGTCTGATTCATATTGTGAACCTTCCAAGCTCTTGTCTGATTCATATTCTGCTGCCTTCAGAACCTTATTGTTTTGGTCTATTGTTCCTTGGAGGGTCATTTTATGCCCATATATTTTTGCAGTAGTTTCCAGTGCATTCTTAATCATTGAAGCCTCAAAAACTTTCTGGTTGGAATCCATAACTCCTTCAAGAGTCAATTGGGTATCATATACTTTTGCTGCAGCCTCCAAGCCACTTTTTAGCATCTCGGCTTCCTGCACCCTGTCTGCAGTATATGTTGTACCCTCAAGAACCTTTCTGTTTTGATCCAGGGCAGCTTGTAAAGTCAATTGACTGTCATAAATGGCAGTTGAGGCTTCCAAGGCATTCTTCATCATAGCGGCATTTCTCACCTGTTCTGCAGAATAATTTGCCGCTTCAAGCTCTTTCTTGTTTTTGTCTAACGCTGCCTGGAGAGTCAGTTGCTTACCATAAATGTCAGTTGTTGCATCCAAAGCGTTTTTCATCATAGTAGCAATTTTTACACTTTCGGCAGTATATTTAACACCAGCTAAGATATTTTCGGATTTAATTTTTTCTATTTTACCGTTCTCAGTTATTTTATATCTTGCCAGTAAGTCTGCCTTCTCCCTTACCTGATTAGCCTCTGCTTGGGAGTAGACTCCTTCGGCTGTAGATTCCTTACCATGTTTATACATGAATGCTCGCCTTGTATCAGAAGCAGTTGGGTAGAGAGCATTGGGGTCTGAATATCCTTCTTCCGGCCCTGTACTCGGATCAAATTGATCACCCTCTGCCAGAATTTCCATCAATGTACTTAATTGCCCCTGATCACCACTCTGTGCAGCTAGATTTATTTCGTTAGAAAGACTAACAGGGGCTTCCCCTTCCACTGTGGTGGGCATGCCAAGAAGCATCCGGTCTGACAGGGCATTCCTCTGCTGTTGTCCTAATTGCCCAGGTAATAGTTTATTCTTAATTGAAGCATCCACCAGAGAATCTATCTGGTCAACATTTGCAGCACCAAGCCCTCCCAAGCCCGGGTTGCCAAACATGGCTAGAAATGCTGGATCATTTGCTGCAGAAGTCATTGCATCTACCTGAGCTTTCACCTGGGCATTTTTGCTCAATTGCCCTGTTGTCTGGGCTTCAGTAAATGCTGTTTGAGCTTCGTTGTGCCTGCCTGCCGATAGCCTTTGTTGCATCAGGGCAAGATCACTCAACTTTGATCCACCTCTGCCTGTACCCAGACCTTCTCCCAACATAAGTGACTGAAGATTCTTGGATATTCGGTCTATGTATTTTGATTTATGAAACGGATTTTTTCCATTGCTCATGTTGTACCTTTAGCCGTAAAGTTGAGAAAGGAGAGCCAGAGTACCTGCTTTGTCGGATATATCGGCTTCCTGTGAATATGGATCAGACAGTCCATGTAACTTATATCTAAGTATTTGAGCCAAAGCCTGTTGTTCCCTTGCATTTTGACCAAGGTCAAATCCGAGATTCTGTCTGGAAACTGCTTGTTTACCAGTATTAAATGCTCCTGTCAGTGCAGTCAAATCTCCAACAGTTCCACTGTGCTTCACAATCTCTGCCAGGGCTTTCTTATTTTCACGGTTTCTTGCCCCAGCAATCATCGGATGTCCCCCAGACCTGGTTGGGTCTGCAACAGAATATTCTTTTATTGGTAGTTTTGACAGCATCGTTGATAATCGGTCTGCTTCTGTCATTTTAGCTCTTGCGACAACCTTTGGATCATACTGCTCTCGGTGTTTTGCCGATTTATCCAAAGATTCTTTTACCAATTTCTTATTTTGCTCTCTTGAAGCACTGATAGCCTTGCCTCTTCTTCTACGCAGGTCTTTGTTATGCTGATCCTGCCTATGTACCCCATATAATTTTAATGCTGCTGCTAATGCCAATACCCACGGATTCATTTTTTTCTCCTAATAATATTTTGCTGAGCCACTTGAAAATGGCGAAGTAAAGCCTGAGCTAGTATCGCCTCTTCCTGCAGCCGTTGACTTAAATTTAAAACTTGGTGCCCTGTACACTGCTCTTGAAAGTGTTGCATCAACGTCATCATCTTCAGTAGTTTCATCTGACGAAATACTACTGGGTGGCTTGTAAAAATCTCCATAAAAACTAGGAGAAAGGTCTGGATCATACGAATAGCTTTCCGAATCTTTTGTCCCAAATTCAAAACCACCTGTTAAATCGCCTGCCAAAAGGTCAGCTTCATAGTCATAGTCAGGCATGTCTGTCCATTTATATGCATCAACCTCTGCTGCTGTTTTCTTTCCTTTTATAGCATCAGTATTTTCCTTATACCAGGCATCATAAGTATTTTTTGCCGCACCTTCGTAGCTGTCTCCCAAATCCTTCAGCCACTCTTCCTGCCCTGCTTGTGCTGCTTCCAAAAACGAATAAGGATCACCCTTACTCCATCCTCGCCTTGCCGCAGTTATGTCAAGACCTGACTGGGCTTCACCAAAGGCATCAGCAAGACTTTTTGTATATTGGTTAATATATTCCTCACCAATACCTCCATATTCGTATGCTCCTCCCTCTGCCGTTTTTGTTTCAATTGCTGCCGCCAAATCTTCGGCAGAAGTATCGTCAGTGGTTCCATCTCCAGTGTCAGTGGTGGTATCGCCAGTAGTGGAGTCATCATCATTAGTGGTAGTAGTGGTTGTATCGTCACTACCATCATCGTCATCAACTGTAACATCATCACCATAATCTTCCTCTCCGGGGTCACCTCCTGCCCCTGTCTCATCTCCGCCATAATCTTCTAACCCCGGATCACCTCCTATTGGATCATAAACTTCATCACCATAATCTTCTAACCCCGGATCACCTCCTGCGGTATAATCATCACCATAATCTTCTTCTCCGGGGTCACCTCCAGCATCAACATCTCCGCCATAATCTTCCTCTCCCGGATCACCTCCTATTGTAGAATCATCCCCATAATCTTCCTCCCCCGGATCTCCGCCAGCATTAATATCTCCGCCATAATCTTCATCTCCCGGATCACCTCCTATTGAATCATCATCCCCATAATCTTCTTCTCCCGGGTCACCTCCTATTGTAACTTCATCACCATAATCTTCTTCTCCCGGATCACCACCCGGTGGAAATTCATCACCAAAATCAAACCCCCCTAATGAATCATCAAAGTCCAGCCCCTCTGAACCTC
>Ga0098039_1000572_pt1 | contig 15287 bp, 15 predicted proteins | sample 6_EtaG_FD_75047 | JGI IMG/M metagenome (GOLD analysis project Ga0098039, IMG submission 75047) | Marine viral communities from the Subarctic Pacific Ocean - 6_ETSP_OMZ_AT15160 metaG | ecosystem: Environmental > Aquatic > Marine > Oceanic | place: Pacific Ocean | collected 2015-01-08 | reverse complement strand
CAAAATAGTCACGGCCATCAGAATCAGAGACAGATAGGATTTCGGCAATATTACTACCGGGAACTCTTACTTTTTTGAACCGTTCGAAATCACCAACTGTGATTGAAGCTCTAGCAACTGCGCCGGATACAACCACACCTTTGGCTCGGAGAGCATAATAGGTTGGTGCGCCGGTTGTGGTAGATACTCGCGCAACAGTTGTCTCGACGCCGACTGCGTTGAAATCAATATCGTTTAACAAAACAAAACTGTTTCCAGTACTAGTTCGGAAGGTGCTACCCTTTCTCATTATTGGGTAATAATCAATATCAACACCAATTCCATTTGCATTGGCTGGAATTAATACATAGATATCAACAATTCCGTGTGACGAAGGGTTTGTGGTAAATTTGTGACCCAGTGATTCGCCGTGGCGCACGATGTTATTATATTCGACGCTGGTATCTAGATAACTTTCGTTTGTTTGATAATCCATGTAAAAAGATAGGATATCGCCCACATAGGCTACCATGTCTGTCATCAATGCGCCGAAGCCTGCCTCAGAAAAATCTTTATAAGAATCCGGGTAATAACGCTTGGCGTACTCTACTAAATCTTGTTTAATAGCATTAAAATCTCTACTAGTATATTTAATCGGGACTAATTTTTTGTCCATTAGCTAATCTCCAAATTTAAAATTTCTGTAATATTAAGAGGTTTGACATAAAACCGAATTGATATATAGTATATATACGATTCGGTGTCGTTTATCGATGGATCGCCTGTATCGATATTAATGTTCAAAACATCGATATAATCCATGTACTTGGAAACCTGACTATTAATTCTACCAGAAATTTCTGCTTTTAACGAGTCTGTATCTTGCTCAAACAAATAACGTTTTAATCCCACACCAAAATCCGGGTTCATAATACGTTCCCCGGGCACGGTAAGAAGTAACATTCTAAAATTTTGTCTGATCAACGCAACGAAGTTCTTATTTAACGAGTATCCGTCATTTGAATCGATCTGAATTGGTAATTTAACTGATAATCCGCTCATTCTTACTTAATTAGTTTCTTCGGGACAATTAAGATCTTTCTTTTTGTCATCTAATGCTTGTTGTTCTTCTGGTGTTTTGTTGTTAAAATCGTTATCCAAAGCTTTAGCTACTAAACCAAATATTGTTGCTGGGAAAACTTCCCAAAATGGATCAATTAAATCGGCAACACCCTTCATTAACAAAAATGGTGTTTCTTCGTACATACTTTGCAGATCTGGTTTAAGACCGTGTACAAAATTCGTTACATCATTCTCTGCAGCCTGCAGCTTGGTTAATAAAGACTCACCCGCGTCCAAGTCACTCCTAATCTCTGAGGAATGTATTACAGAGAAAAAGCTTTCCATCAAAAGGCCTTTAGTATTATTAAACACCTTATCATATAACGGCATGGCGTCACCAACATACTCATGTACATTCAAAAGATGCATAAACCAAAACAATTCCAAATCAATGTGTTTATAATCCAAGAAATATTCCGAAAAACCCGGTGTGTCGATTAGTTGAGTTAATAATTCTTCTTTTTCTGCCGGTTTGTTGGGTTGTGTATATTCGAACAATGGTTGTAAGAAAACCGGCCCGTCATTATTAACATCAACAGCGGAAAACTCTGACGTTGTTAACTTTGCTTTTTGGGCGGCATTTAAATCGTTAACTGTGTAAAGTTTTAATTCTGGTGATGTGGCTGTTTTGGCTGCGTCCATAAAGATTTTTGTAGAATTGGATGCGTGGTCATCTAAAACCACCATCACTAGTCTGCTTCCATAAGATATTGTCAGCGCAGGATCGAATGTATCTGTGTTGATTCCATATGGATATACCATAATATTGCCATCATTATCGATTGTTTGTGTAAAATATTGATACGCAAAAGACGCACCCAAGAACAAATTACTAAATTTCTCATAATATTTGTATGGTTCTTGTACATTAAGACTGTCTTTCAAACCTTTGTGGAACCAATCATACTCATCAATTTCTAAACCAGTGTTACCAACCGAAGTTTTATACAGGTTGATTGCCTTACTTGTTTTAATTCTCGTTTCTCCAGTCGTTTCTCCGAAAAACCCGGGTACTGTTGCGTTTTTATAATCATAAAAATAACCTTCAGTATTGTCTGTAATAATTGGAATGTTGTCAAACTGTTCCAACACCGAATGGTTAAAATCTATTGCCACAGGATCATCTTCAAAAACTAATTCAGCTATATCAATAAACTTATCATTAATTGTGGCTAATTCTTTTCTAACACGTCTAGTCAAAATCTCAATTGAATCTTCAGACTCATCTTCATCAGTACGAAGAATTCGAACTACTTCTGTAAAATATGTTTTTTTACTTAATTCACCCTTGCCGGTAAAAACTTTCTTTTTGGATCGATTAATAAGGTCTGTACGCATATACCCGGTAATCGCTGCGGCAACGTAGTCGTTGTCGAACATATCTCTAGAATAAGCAAATTTAATAATTGGTAGAGTTCTGAAAACAAAATCTACAATGTATAGACGAATCATAATATCAACATATTTTTGTTCTACTGAGTTTTCAAAATCATTGTTTTCTGGTGTAGCAAAAGCAGGGTTCGGACAAATTTCAGCAAGGCTGTCGGTTACAGCCTTTTGAACAAGAAGTGGTGTGTGGTCGATTCGACCAGCTTTTGGATCTAAATTACATTCTTTATCCCAAACTGTTTTTGGAATTAAAAGTTCTACCATCTGCAAAAACGCAGGACCACTGATAACACCTATATTGTGTTGCAATAATACGCCATGAATGTTTCTTTGGAGCGCTGTGTGTAACTCTCTAATAATATTACTAGGAAGAGTATGTAAATCCCCGAATGAGCCCCAAAGCGTATTTCTATATTTGTCTAAATAATCATTATTGGGGGAAACTATCCCGGCTTGGATATCTAATTCTGCTTTTTCAAGCAATTCTTGTGCGACAATTCCATAGCGAGTGAAGACAATACCGTCTGTTGGGCTAATTTCGCACGCCATGACCAAATCTATAGATTCTTCGTTAATATCGTTTTGTACAAAAAACAAACTATTGCCATTAGCTAATGGTATCACTTTGTTAACCGTTTTAGTTACGTTTTCAGCTTCTCCACGCGTAATTTCGTATGTAGAAACAAAATCGTTTTCATTTGTGACCAACGTTGGTTGGTCTAACTTTACAGTGTGGATTTGCGCCATTAATACATCAGCATATGTTGGTTTTATTTTCAAAGCTGCAAAATCAAATTCACCTTTATTAATTTCAATTGGTGCCTCTTTATTTTCTGGATTGGGCATAACTTGGGATGCGTCAAGTAGTGCAGCTTTGTTTTTAAATGATTTAATATCTGAGACAAAGGCCACCTCAACCGGTTCTAGGGCTGTGCGAAGAGTTAAATCAAGTAAATCTTTGTGTGGGCCATTTTTTGGAAATACTGGTTGAGTGGAACCTTTATCACAATATGGATCTGCTAGTTGTTCTCGTAATTCATCAAACAGACTATCAGAATTAACTAAAGTATCAATCATACGGCGCATGATATCGTCTTCTTCTTTTTTAAGAGTTGCTTTTAATTCTTCGAATTCTTGTTCACATTCTTCGTCTGTTAATACGTTTTCCAATAGTTTACAACGTAGATCCCGGGAGGCTGGGTTTGGGTCTTTGCACAAATCTACCGCAGTACTATAAGAATTAAATGTCGTTGAAAAAATGTCGTCACAAATTGGTCCCAACAAACGCCCAACTGTGTCCATCACGGCAAATATTTCTTTGGGCTCACTTAGTTTTTCTGATATCGATGGGTGTCTGGCTTTCAAAACCTTTTCTGTCATGAGTCTGCCTGCTCTGGGTAACTCGTTTTTTAACAACATACATAACTCGACCGGCGATAGTATAGCTGCCATGTCTGCCACAAACTCATTTAATAATTCAGCATCTAAAGCAACAGCCGAAGCTGCCAAATCCATAGATGATTCGTTTGGAAATTCGTCATCTAGAAAATCTTCTGCTAATGAATCATTTGGTGAGTCAACTTCATCATCACGGAGGCTACTAATCAAATCATCTTTCAAATCAGTGCATGCTTCCAACAAAGACGATAATAATTGTTCTACTAAAACAAGGATAATTGCTTCAATAGCGGCTTGAACGGCTTGTTTTACTGCTTTTGTTATAAAGGCATATATATCATCCGTTGGTAATTTGGGTATTTTAGGCATTGTAGGACGTTCGACTTTTGGTAGTTTAAATTCAAACTCAAAATCAACATCAATATCGGTATTAACATCAACATCAGTCAGACCTTCAAAAGAGGGGGTGGCGTTTAATATTGTATCACAAATGTTTTGTCTTAAGTTGGGATCTTCGAGTGCGCCTATAGCACTTTGAAATTGTTCCGATAACTCTTGAAAAGAACCACCCGCATCTTGCAAAAAATCGGAATTAATAGTCAAAGAAGCCTCAAATTCTATATTCTTAAGCTTTTCAATCTCAGTATCTATTGCGAATGAGCGATTGGTTAGATCGGCAAATTCGCCAACTTGTGCCATTATCGCAGTAACTTCAATGGTGGCCAACTCATCGTGTTTGGCCAATTCATAGAGTGAATTACTAATTATTTCGGTTGCCGTTTCTGCTTTTTCAATAACATCTTGTAATATTACATTACCTTTGATTTCGTCTTTGACATATTCTTGTCTTTTATCAATATCAGCCTTTTCTATTAACAGATCTGTAAAACTTTTGCTGCTAATTTGTTTTTTAGCCAATATATTATCTATAGTTTTGGAAAGATCTGCTGATGAGTCTCGTAATTGTTGTAAAATACCAGATTCAGTAAATATTTCAAGCATGTGTATGATACCAATTTCTTTGATTGCTTTTTCGCACAACAATTGTAACCAAGTACTTGGTTTGATACAAGCCATCAAATCTGTAAACAATGTTTTAATGCCAAATTTATCTAATATTGTGTTGATTCGTTCATCTTCAGTAAATTGAAATTGATCAGGATTTTCGTAATCTTTGTCTGATACGACTAATCTGCTAGGATCATACGAATCTATCCACGATTTAATTGATTTGATATCATTTGAAACGGCGGATTCTTTACTAACTGTTAGTCGAGATTTAAGATTACTTTCTTTATTAATTTTTTTAGTTAAATTCTTTTCTAATTTTGCTTCTGGTGTTTTAGCCTCATTTAATTTAATGTTGGGATATTTTGTATATTCCTTTAAAAACTGCACATAGTTAAAACCTTTTTTGTTGGCAATTTTAGGATTAAACAAAATTAGATTATGAAGATTACGAATTAATAAATATAGATTTTTATCATGTATCAAAAAACTATCAATATTACGTTCTTCAATTAGATCTTTTTTACCCGTTTTTGTACCAGATTTTATCAAATGCAAGGGGGTGATTTTAGTGATGTGTAAATCAGCATCCATTGTAATAATTGGAAGATGATCTAAACGTGTGTTCTTTTTTAAATTTTCTACATGTATTTTTCTTATTTCAATATGTTCTTCATCTTTTGTGTGTAAAAATTCTAAAACACTTTTTTCATTTAAATCATATACCGGATGTTCCAGTGCTTCTAAAAATTTAACCAATTTAGAATAATGTTCTGAAAATGAAAAGGATGGGTCTGCTATTTTTGATTTATTTTGGGAAAGGTCTTTTTGCCAACTAATAAATTTAGATTTCAACTCATCAACAGCACGTTGAAGTTGATTAAACGAAATATAATAAGACCCTGAGAATGATTTAATATCTGCCATTAGTTTGTGTTGTTATACCTACTAAGTATATATCCTTCACCATGCGAATTTAAATATGCAGATGATAATTGAACCAAATTTTGTTTGTGACTCATTAAAGAAACGTTTGTTTTACTGTATTGCCGTGTTAAACATTTAATACCACCTTGTACAGCATCAACTGACGGGGTTGTCAAATAACCAAAAAAGGGACTATTGTGTGTGTGAAAGGCTAGTGTTTTGTTATATTCCATTTGGCTAGATAGGAAGCCACTTACAATACCATTAAGATCGTTGATTGCTTCCACAATTTCCTCCAAACACTCTAGTGTTATTTTACCTTTAACAAGAGGTTCTAATTTGTCTTTAACTCTTCCACATCCGGCCCATAAATCGATACCAGACACCTTAGATATATCGTTGCCTTGCGAATCTTTTGCATCGATGCCTGTTACTAGTTTAATGCCTTCCCGGGCGACAAAGCGCAGGCCATCCGCTTTTAATCCAATTGCAGAACGTCTCTTTGCTAACCCAACTGTGCCAGCTTTAAGTCCCATAATATCATCAATGTCTGATGTCTGGGACATATACAATCGCGAGGCGTCGGTCAGGAAATTTGGATCAGAATAAAGCTCGGCGCCAGAATTGTTTGTTTCTTTAGCTGAGTATCCTCCCAACCCAGCAATTAAATCAATTCTGGCACATTTGATGTCACCTTTTGCACCGTAACCGGTCGAAACATCTGCGGCTCGGTCGCGGCCCAGAACAATTAACGCACCGTTAGGATGGGCGGTGACCTTTTCGTTTTCTCCACGATTATATGTGGGTAGTTCTTCATTTAAATTAGTCTGCGCATAGCCTTTATGACTGTATACCGCTGTATCCGATCCAACTTGTTCTTTCTTGTTTTTTGGCATTTATACTTTTATATCAACGCGTTAAAGAAACACGTTGATAATAATCTTTCCTCATTAAATTTCTATCAATTTTGTGGAGCCGGTGCTGTGATCGATGACCCGGGAGGTAACCATATCCGGTCCACTGCCAAATGACCGGTTCATTCCATGGAAGACCAATGTTAACAGCATGATAAAGATCTTTAAAATCAAAACTAGGTAAAAGAGCTGTATTGTTACTAATACCACGTTTGTCCTTCGCCAGGCCCTTTTCTCGTACATAGTCTGCCCATACTAAATCAAAATATTCTGGCAATTGTTTTATTAGTTCTCTATCTGCCTTCGTTCCGTAATGACTCCATGAAGGAAGCGTTGTATAAAGAAGTAATTTTTTTGTAAGACCCAATTCTTTTTTAACTTTTTTTGCCCATCCAATGGCTGCTAATATATTAATATTATGTCCTTTGGCTCCAGTGTCCCTTTTATGACCTTTTTCAAAGTCTAACATAGGTGGCAAATCTCCAGGTTTTTTTACTTTATTATAACGTTTTAAAAAGTTATTTGCTTCTAATTCTCCCCATCTTTCGGGAGAGGGCTTGGTACCATCATCTAGAATTTGAACCCATTCTGGGCGCAAAAAATGATATACACCAGCCAATGTTCCGGAAGCTCGGATTTGTTCTAATCGATCAGCTATTATGTTTTTTGGCTTTGATCCCTGACCACCAGTACGGCCGTACGAAATTTTGACAATATGAAATTTTTGTTCTTTTGCTAAAACCTCATGTTTCAGATGTTTGTTCCATTGGTGACCTGATGTATCAATCCCGTGAATGGTAAATTTAGAATTATCGATTAATTTAACCGGTACAACCGCGCCAGAGCCACCCTTATATTTTTCAGTACTAGAAGATGAACCGCCGCCGGCAGAACCTGGTTCTGCCGGGTTACGAAATGCCCGGGCAGCACTATTAGCCGCGTTCCCTAAAGCCGAAGTCCCTGCGCCGGTGTCTTCATCTAATCGGCCAATATATATTGGTTCTCGCCACTGGTCATACGTACCAGATTTAGCTATCCAATCAACCCAGACAATATCACCAGGTGCTGGGGGTTGTGCGTGGGCATTTTTAGCAGTAAAAAATGTATGTTGTTCTATTAACATTTGAGCTTCTACGTTAGATTTATCAAACGTTTGCGGAAAAGGCATTGAATCAAATAAATCGACTCTAGCATAAACTCCAAATGTCGCGCCGTCTTTAGCTTTTTCTCCAATGTTGGCATTAACGAGAGCGCGCTGATTAAAAAAACCTATATTAGTTCGGTCGTCGTTTTCTAATGTGTCCACTCTGAGTACTTGAGCGCGGTATCTTTTCCTTTCCGCGAAATCAATCAGATTGTCATCACGACCAATAACATCACGGCGTAATCTGGCTAATGGATTTGTTCTAGAACTATCATATGCTGGAAAAACTTCCGGACCATTAGGATCGTTTAACTGCCCAAAAGAATATTGTTTATCAATCGGTTTCGGCATCGTCTTGAGATTCCTCGTTTGAAGAGGTTATCTCTTGAATTTCTTCAAACATAGCCTCTTTTTCGTCGTCATCAAAACCATCAAATTCTTTATCACTCTTTTTCATAATGGCTAAAACTTTAATTAATTGATCGTTTGATTTTTGGGAAATTTCAGTATACTTTGTAAATTGCTGGCCTAAGTCTCTGTGACTATGCTCCGTTTTCATCAAATATTTCATGATATCAACCAAGGCAACATTTGCGTTACCTCGATCTGTACGGATGTTTTTAAGAGCTTCTTCTATTAGGTCTTCTATGTTATCCATTTTCTACCCAACCCTTTTTGAAATCTCGATACCTTGCACGGATTTTTGTTAAGCTATTCACAATCTGTTTTGTATTCAAACCAGAAATTTCTCTCATATACAAATAAATAGCCTTCTTATTGAAAATTTCAATGTCATCAACGTTCTCAATGAGTACTCTTATTGTCTCTACAACCTTTTTTTCGTTGTCTCTGAGTTTTAGTTGGGACCATCCATCGATTTCTTTTTGAAGCGCTTGCCAAAACTCTGCTTGTTCTCGACGTTCGTGATAATTGTTGTGTACAGTTATCTTAAGGGCGTCCTTTTTAACTTGTGCGATCCCTTCTAGACTTAATTCTCTATCAAAACGCTTTCGCGTCTTTTTAACTTGGTGAATAAACCAGTTTTTTACCACAACACTAAAGTATGTAAAAGCTTTTGATCCCTTGTCGGGATCAAATTTGGTCAATACTGTTGTTGTATAAGCTTTGCAGTCTTCTCTTAAAATATCGACATTGGGTAAAGAAGTGAATTTATAGGTGAAAATAATCTTTTCAATTAATTCATTTAATACCGGGTCAATAATATTTTTGTATATCTTATCCTTTTCTTTCTGATCAGAAGATTTACACCACTCTACAATAGCGTCTTCATGAACTTGAGTGAAATAGTAATTCTTTTTCCATTTACGTTTTTTGGCCATGTGTACTTACTCCGTTATTTCTTAATAGGCCTAACGATTCGGTACGTTTTTCCTTACTAGCTGCTCTTTGAGCTTCTAGTTCGTCTAATTCTTCATTTGAAATATAACCAAATATCGTATTGTTCTCTGTTATGAAAGCATCAACTTCATCCGTGACATCTGCAGAATGTTCTAGCAGTGCTTGAATCGTTGGTTCGCCATGATAGACTTGCATTTCAAACAGACTATCCACGTGGTTCCGATAGTTCTCCAAATTTGTAAACAAGACCGCAGTATCATCAAAAAAGTTATGATGCCATGATGTAAATCTATAGATATACCATAAAAATATCACATTAAATACTGCAGAAACCGTTAGTAAAGTTGTCATTTTGTTTTCCTTTCTTCCGCTTTAAAACTTTCCAGTTCTTCCTTGTGCATATCAATTTTATTACGTATACGTCGTTCACGTTTTGTGACTTCATCTACATTTGATTGATCTGGTTTATTAAACAGGAAGGTGGAAAGATCGCGTTCTAGTGCGGGAGAATGGCAGACTTTACAATCGGTCTTCGTTTCTGTCGAACTATGCATAAATTTGCTAGTCTCTCCGCAGGCCTTACATATATAGTAATATAAGGCCATTTATTCTTCATCTAGTACTAAACCCGGTGTTATGTTCGCCATGTCATCAAATTTAACTTTGAGTAGCGGTGGATTTAGTACAAAAAGGCCTTCTTCTGTCATACGCATTTTTAAGCCTCTTAATACATCTGTGATATCGCATTGTTCTGCCATACCCTTTGTGGGAGCCATCATTACACATCCTACAGCCTGATCACTCAGGCTCATGTCATGGCTGCTCATTTTAATTGTTTGTTTTTCCATTTAGTTTCTCCTATCGTTCGTCGGACGGGCCGACTGGTTTATTTCTATACATAGGTCGCCATTGTACGACGAGTGTGTTATCTTTAAATTCGGCTACACTAAAAAAGTATACCAAGTCAGCGCAGAGGTCTTTTAGTGTTTCATTTAGTTTAGCTGCTACCAACTCGGACAACCATGATGTGAATTCCACTTCTCTATCTATTTGATTATAATATTCTAAATCATGACATTTTTTTACCATCGATGCCACGTCAATTTCTAAATCCAACGTGTGTTTTAGTATTGGTTTAGATTCTGTACCAAAGTATAATTCACCATTTTCATCCTGTTGTTCATCTAGATAATGATGATAAAAAGCTGGGTGTGTCGTGGCGCGGAATGGTATTTCTATTGTTGGCAATACTCTCCGTACTAATGGAAATAAAACAGCGCCTGCCTTTTCGAAATCTAGAGTATTATCAGAAGGCCAATTGTCTTGCGCGCGAGTTAAATATAACGCCGTATTTTCTAGAAGTACTGCGTAATTCAGCATCGTGTCAATGTCGTATTCAAAGCCAGCCAGAAGTCCAGTCTGGTACCATTTTTTGATTAGTTTAGATTCACTAGCCTTTTCTAGATCTGGTGTAAATCGATCATTAAGCCCTTCTAAAATGTTAGTTGTCATTTAGCTTTTCCAGTGTTTTTTTATAGTGTTCTTCGAATTCAGAATTTGCTTTTTCTGTCTCAAACGTTTCCTCAAAATATCGTTCTGCCTCGATATTCTTATCATCGATAAACAGATCGTAATGAGGTTTTCCTAGTCTGAGTTCGGTGTACTTAACGCCCCAATCATCGAGTTGGTTTCTTGTGATTTGCGTCCAATCAATAAGCGTTTTGGTTCCACGTGCTGTCCAATATACAATTGTATGACCAGCGTAATAAAGTTTGTTAACATAATCGATTCTCTCCTGTATTGGTTTTGCTTTGCTATAATCTTTTGTTTCTCGGATATACCCGCCGTAAGACTCCATTTTTATGGTTTCTTCAACGTCGGTACAGATTGTCTCGTCAATGTCTACAAAGATAATCATTTGTAACTCACCATTTTATTCGCCATATTCCACTGCCACTCATAATCGATATCAAAGATTTCTGATTCGTGGATTGGGATTAACTGGATATCTCCGGGTTTATTAAAATCGCCCATCCAAATACCTTTTCCAATATCCTCTAGTTTACCCGCGTATAACGCATGGGCAGCTTCAGAAATAGTACCAGCGGTCTTTGTATTCATTACGCCTTCCGTTAACGGCGTTAAAAATTCACCATCCGAATTCCATAAATAGTTCTGTTTTTCTATAACAGCAAAAGCTCCATTAGAATCCGACGCGCAATATTCATCGATAAAGTTTTCTATGGTTTCTCGTTTTAAAAACGGTAAACAAGCGTTAATTAATACAACATATTTATAGGGTAGTTTGTCCCACCAATCATATATTTCTGTCATTGGGGTACCTTCAGAATTGGCCGAGGCGTAAGAACGCTCAAATAAATTAAAATGGCCGCGTCGTCCGTGTTTATCTGCAATTGAAGGCAACCAATTGTAACTCATTTGTTCACGGACATGTTCGATTAGCTCGGTTTCATATAACGAAAAATAAACCGGTATATCAGAAGATATATCGTCTAATGTCTCCATAACACGCGTCATTAAGGTTTGGCCATTATCAAATTCCCGAATCATTTTTCTAGGAACGCGTTGGGAGCCTAATCTTGCTTGAATAAGTATACAAACGTCTTCTCTGTTTTTCAAGTTAATTCCTTAGATGTAATCGATGTTGACATATTCAATTCGTGACCCTCTCCTAAATTTTTATATAAAATATCCGGGTTTAGTTCATTTAACAACTGATCCCATAATACCACATAATGGCGGCGATATAAATCATAATCATACGCACCCTGTACGTGTTTACCCGGTTGGAAGGAATGTTGGGCAATATCACCGTGTTTTGTACCCTTGGCAACTCCATCCATACCAACGACGTGTATTTCTTTAGCTTTTAATTCGGCTGCAAATATCATCAATCTAGCTGCTGTTCCTATTTTAGAACGATATCGAGTATGTGCAAACATCACCTTATCTGTCCCAAAATGATTGATTAATCCCGGGAATATTTCTTTAGGAATTGACACATTTTCAAAACAAACCATAGTATCGCTATTTTCGAAATACGTACGAAACGCTTGAGATTGAGTATCGATTTCGTTTCCAACAAAAGCTAATAGTATATTTGGTATTACAGACAATTTTTGATTCATAAAGAAATGATTACAAGTTAATATATGATCGTAATCTTCTGCTTTCCAGTCAACCTCGTTTGCCGTTGGACCTCCACCGACAATTAAGACTTTAGACCCGGCTATTTTATCTAATACTTCCGGATGTGATGCTATCAAATTACTTGTTACAAACTTAAATCCCGTAAATGAACCGAAATAATCTTGAACATATGGCATGCCCCACGTGGGATCAGAAAGAAACGTTTCTTTAAGAGTTAAAAAGGATTCACGACTGTTAGATGTACTCCAAATCTGTTCTGAACCAAAACATGTTTTTGTTAGTATATCATACCAAACCTTTTCTCTAGGTGGTCTACGAATATCGTTAATATATCGTTTAAACGCTGGCCTCATATCCATTGTAAAATCATCTGTCTCTTCTTCACCATTTGCTATGATAATACAATCATTCCACATTTATTCTTCCCCCAATTGTTTAAGCAAATCTGAGATTTTGTTATCGTCTGTGTTGATACGGCGTACAATTTCTCCAGCTTCTTTGGGTGCCGATGTAAAAGCTAATCTAAGTAAATCCATCCAATTAACATTATTTGCCGCGCGGACTTGTTCAATCGCGTCTATAATACCTAACCTATTTTTATATATATATGATGTTTCTGTTGTGTCTTCGCGGGTAAAACTACAGCGTGTAAAACATTTAATGCTGGCTATATTATCATGTCTTATTTCTGCATGAAAAACCAATGCATGTTCTTTTTGAATTTGACGCATAGCTGTGGTCAGAAGGCGTGTTGAAATACCCTTCCCACGATGTGCGGGATTAACATTAATAGAAACAATTGCAGATGTTTGTGATTCGTTAAAATCAAAGCGAACCATACCGACATTTTGTTTATCATGGTTAACGCCAATCATAATTTTTCTATTTGGATTTACCAAAGCTCGTTCGAACCACGCACAATGATCAATAAATTCTACTACACCGGTGTTAATAGAATTTTGTCTAGTCACCGGGTCATTTCTCCATTGATATAATTCTAACGTATCACGAGCTGTGGCCTCGCGTACATTTATTTTTCTTATAATATTCATTAATTTAAATCTCCACGCATTAGTAATTCATCTTCTTTTATGTCTCTCGATGCTTTGTGTCCTAAAATATCATAAAAATAAGCTGCAGGATAAGAATCATCATAAAAAGGCCTTTTAGTTGTTATATTATCCTCTGTAAAGGTATCACCCGCTTTAATATCTGATATAGCAACAACCGAACGAGTTGCAAAACCTGTTTTCTTCTCACTAGGTGTCATCCCATGTCTAAAAGTTAACGTTTTTTCAGTATCACGGATATTTTGAACCATTTCGGTTAACTCGTCGGGCTCCAACGCGTGGGCGTGATCCGGGCCTGTGAGCGTTCTAGAAATTGTAAAGTGTTTTTCAATACAAACTGCGCCCAAAGCAACAGCCAATGCTGGTACAATTGTACTCAAAGTATGATCGGACAATCCTGCATTAAAACTTTTAAGTTTTGTTAATTGTAACAAATTTACGTCTTCTAACGGTGTTGGATACCCATTATTGCAATGTAAAAAAGTAACATCTTCACGACTAATTGGCGCGGATTTACCATAGGCGATTTCTCGAAAAAGATTATTAGCACGCAGGAAAATATCTTCTGTCCCAATACCTAAAGAAATTATCAACGGTAAATTCGTTGCAGCAACTAATCTGATAAATCTTAAGTCTGTTGATTCAAACCCTGCAACCTTAATTCGTTCAACTCCCACGTCAACTAAGGCTTTTATGGCTCGCTCGTCAAATGGTGTCGCCATAAACTCTATGTTACTGTCATTGCAGTGCTTTGCGAGGAACGGTAACCACTCGTACGGGGTTTTTATGGACTCAAGCAACTTGTGACTACCCTCTTTAGAGAATTTGCTATACAGCGTCCCATCGTATAGTTGGAATTTAACTGCATCACAACCAGCCGCTGCTGCGACATCAATTAATTGGTAAGCCATTTCAAGAGAACCGTTATGATTGGCTCCTGCTTCTGCAATAATAAATGTGTGTGTCATGTTAAAACTTCTACAATATACCGACAATCATTTAACGTAAGGTTATGGTGTATTGGTATACTTAATATTGTATCAGATAACGCTTCAGTATTTAACAACTTGATATTTTTGGAACTTTCATAAAATTCACTTTTATGTAGTGGAGGATAATGTATTGTTGTTTGAATTCCGGCTGCGGCTAATTTTGTTTGTAATTGTTCTCTTTGATGTGTTCTTAAAACTGCAATATAAAAACTTGATTGTTCGTCGTGTGTTAAAAGCGTATATGTGTCTTTTAATGCATTTTCTATATACAAAAAATTCGTTCTTCTGTTTTTGATATCTTCAAGATACTGGCCAGATTCAACATACATATGCGCTAGCGAGGCATTAATATTGTCCATATACCCTCTAAATCCCGGGTGATCGATTGTGTAAGAACCCCCCTCATTCTCGCGGCCAAAATTACGATATTTTTTAGCATAATCCGCAATATATACGTGATTGGTTGAGAGCATGCCCCCGTGGCCCATGGGAATTGGTTTTTGGTGATGAAATGAATAAAATGTTACATCTGATTTGAGATTATGTTGAACACTGTGGGCTGAATCTATTATTATTAACTCATCGCCCAATAATTGTGTCAGATCTAGTTTTGTGTTCCCACCATATAACATCGGCATAACAATAACCTTATTTCCAGTGTTAATTCTAGTCTTTATATAAGAAGAAAAAGACATTACTCCGGTTTCTTCCTCAACATCAATAAAATGTATATTATGGCCATGATGTTTTGCTGCCCACACTGGCGATGTAAAAGTGAGTGAGGGTGTGTACACATCACAAACTCCATACGTAT
>Ga0098039_1000568_pt1 | contig 15334 bp, 11 predicted proteins | sample 6_EtaG_FD_75047 | JGI IMG/M metagenome (GOLD analysis project Ga0098039, IMG submission 75047) | Marine viral communities from the Subarctic Pacific Ocean - 6_ETSP_OMZ_AT15160 metaG | ecosystem: Environmental > Aquatic > Marine > Oceanic | place: Pacific Ocean | collected 2015-01-08 | reverse complement strand
CCGGCGGGGCAGCACAAGCAGAGGCACTATCGAAATTTGGAGCAGAACAATTGGCTGCGACAGCGAGACCGGCTGGAGCTGCTGAAATTGCTTTATTAGCAGCCGCTCAAAGACCAACAGAAGCAACGGGTTTAGCACAATTTGGAGCAGACCAAATGGCTGCTACTGGTAGAACGGTTTCACCCCTAGAATCAGCATTGGGAGCCGCTGCGGCGGATCGTCTAGGTGCCGAACAACGGCGAGCTGGAACGGGAGAAACCGATATAAGAACGGCGGCACAAGCCTTGTTGGGACGAGCAGCAGGTGGTCCTTCTGCTGTACAGCAAGATGTACAGACGCAAGCATTGCTTGATATTGACGCAGGTGTTCGTGGTGCATCCACAACAGAACAAGCGTTAAGGCAAGCTGCTGAAACAGGTTTGGGAGCAACTCAAAGGACTGAAGGGGCCAGAGAGCAGGCTTTAACGGCGGAAGGACTACGATTGTTGCAACAACAGGCAGGTGGACCATCTGGCGTTCAAAGCGCAATGGCTGATGCTGCCATAAGAGATATGGGAGCTGGAGCCAGGGGAGCTTCTCCTCTTGAAACCGCTTTAGGCGTATCAGGAATGCGTGGTCTGAATGCTCAAGCTAGAGGAGCTTCTGATATTGAACAAGCCCTTAGTGCTTCAGCGATGCGTGGCATGGGTGCCGATGTCAGGGCTGCTTCTGAAGTGGAAAGAGCTTTAGGGTTGTCAGCCATGCGTGGTATGGATGCTCAACAACGTGCAGCTTCTCCCGAACAGATTGCAATGCAGGCACGAATTGGAGAACTCATAGGTGGAGCCGGAAGACTTTCCGATATGGAACAACGTCAGGTGGATCAGGAGATGTTGGCATTACAACAACGTCAGGGTAGAGCCAGAGATACTGGTGCTGCCGCTGCTGTTACTGGTCGCATGGCTGAGGCTCGACGGGCTGATCTTGGTCAGGATTTGGGTCTAGCTTCTAGCCTTCTTGGTCAACAAGATGCTTTGACACAAGCTGCAATTCAAGAGCAGATGCAAGCGCAAGCATTAGGACAACAGGGTGCCCTTGGTGCTGCTGGACTGGAGTCTGCGAGACAGGATGAGATGATGAGACAAAGGGCTTTAGGGCAAGCTGGTGCTACCAGTGTCGCTGGTCTCGAAGCAGGCAGGCAAGATGAAATGCTCCGGCAGCAAGCACTGGGTCAACAGGGAGTTCTGGGCGCAGCCGGATTGGAAGCAGGCAGACAAGATGAGATGTTCAGACAACAAGCTTTAGGTCAACAGGCGGGTGTATCGGCACAACAAATGGACCTTGCCAGAGCGCAACAACTGGCATCAGAAAGGCAAGCAGGAGCTGGATTTTTAGGAGAAGCTGAAAGCCTGCAACAAGCTAGAATACAAGAAGGCTTACAGCGTCAGGGAATTGCTCAACAGGCTGCTGCTCAAACAATGGGTCAGGAAACGGCAAGACAGCAAGAACAGTTACGCAGACAAGCGCAAGGGTTGCAGGCCGGAATGACAGCAGAGCAGATGGAGCTTGCCAGACAACAACAAGGAATTGCTGCCACTCAAGCAGGGGCAGGGTTGGTTTCTGGAGCCGATGCTTTACAACAATCTCGGTTTCAACAATTTATGGCAGAGCAACAAGCTGGTGCTGGAATGGCGGGTGCAGCAGGGCAAATGGAAGCGCAACGCTTTGCCGAGATGCAGGCTCAACAGGGCATGGGAATGCAGGCAGCAGGTCAGGCAGGTTCGCTCGGTTTACAGGGACAACAACAACAGCTATCTGCTTTAGAATATGCCGGAGATTTAGAAGCGCAACGAATGGCATCCCTACAAGCCCAGAGGGGCATGGGAGCGCAAGCTTTGGGTCAAGCTGCTGGTTTCGGTTTACAAGGGGGAGCACAACAGTTGGGTGCATTGCAATCCGCTGGTCAACAACAGTCACAACGAGAGGCTCAACGACTACAAGGTGTTGGTTTAGCTGGCGGTATAGCCCAACAAGAATTTGGACAATTGGCTGCTGGCAGAGAACTGAAAATGCAGCAATTTGGAATGGGCGCAGGTGTTGCCGGGGATTTAGCTGCTCAACAAAGACAACAGCAGACATTGATGTCTGGACTTCTCGGTCAGGAACAACAAGCTGAAGAACGAAGAATGGCTCAAAATGTAGCGAGGGAACAGCAAGCAATGGGCGCACTTGGTGGTGCGTTCGGAATGTCTAAAGCTGTAGCCCCGGATGTTGGTGCTTTCTTCGGTCGTCCGGCAAGTCAATCGGAAGGACTGGGTGTTCTTGGAATGGGTCAACAACAAGCTCAATACGGAGCCACTCCACAAGGAGCTGATTATGGTGTTGGTCTTAACATGGCAATGGCTCAACAAGCTAATCAGGCAGAACTGGATGCAGCAGCCATTGGTGCAAGTGGATCAGCAAAGGGTGGTTTAATGGGTGGTATTGGCTCGGCAGCAGGAGCCATCTTTGGTGGTCCAGCAGGAGCCAAAATGGGAGGGTTCGTTGGAGGGCTTTTTGATAATTAAAAAACAACTTTATAATTTAAGGAGAAAACATTATGGCTAAATTAGGATCATCAGTAGACGCAAGACTTTCACGGATAAGTCCCTACGCAACTAGTGCTATACTGCAAGGCGGTGCTTCAATGGGAGCCGGGTATTCCGCTGTTGGTGCCGGTCTCGGTAAAGCTATAACATCTATAATGCACCAGATTGAAGAAAGTCGCATAGATGAAATTTTGAACGAGGCACTTATGCCACAGGAGCCTGAGATGCAGACCACTCCCTCGGTTATAGGGGAATTTACATCTCCTGCCGATATGCAGCGAAAGCCAATTGAAGGAACCGGCCATCAGCCTTACACCCCAGTGTTGGATTCTGAAGGCAAACCAACCACCTATTCTCAATTAGACGAAAAAGCTATCCGTCGTTTTCTGTCTGATAAAAAAGTTTTTGGTAGAAATATTTCCGAGAAACGCATTGCTTCATTTTTGAAACAAGAAAGGGATTCCATAAATTCTAACAACACCACTCAAATATCTTTAGCCGCTTTAGAGGATCAACAAGAAACAAATAGGGCTAACAGACAGTTAGCCGAAGAGAAAGAGACCACTCGCCAAGCTGAAGTTGAAGCTGGCATTTTAAGAGATAAAGGGTATCAGGAAGAACGAATGGGTGTTATAAGACAGACCAGAGACACTCAGCAGAAGCTCCTCGACCAACAAATTATAGAGACTGAGGCAGCGGTAGCCGAATTAGCCGCAGGCACAGCCGAAAGAACAGCAACTGCCGAAGGCAGGAAGGCGGAAGAAAAAATGTTTGATAAATTTAGAATTCAATTAGAAAGAGGTAGAGCTATAATTAACAATCCAGAGTCTACCCAAGAAGATTACGCAAAGGTTCAAACAGATTTGAGATCCCTCCTTAACACCTACGGCCTAGCAACAAGTCAAGAAACTCTTGCGATGGCGCAGTTGGAGGCGACGGGCGAATTGATAATGGACGAGAAGTTAGACCTCGACGATCAAATCAATGCGGCGGCCAATGCCTTTTATGCAGATACAACTCAAGTTGAGCTTTTTGATCAAAAGCGAGCAGATGATCCGCAAGCACTCTTAGCAACAATGCTAACCTTATTGGAGGATCCAAATATCAAGACCGAAAAGCTTGAAAAACTATATACTCTTTTGAATCAAGACGTAAGGAACAAAGCTGCAGCAAGGAAATCACTGGGCCTAAATGGTGGTAACCCTCCTCCAGCACCAGTAACTCAAACATCTGCGTCTGGAAATACAACTTATCCAGGTAATTATATCTGGCCATGGTTCCGCAAGGAAGGGGTTCCCTACCTCGGAGCACCCACCATTGGAGAAACTCAAATTGGTCAAGATATTCGTCGCTGGCTCACCCCTGACCAAGACAAGTAATGCCCGTTGACGAATATGGTAATTGGGTGAATGAACTTCCGGCAAGGGGAGGGGGAGGTGCAGGCACTCTTGTTGCCGGTCTCGGTTCTGAAATTGGTATTGCCGGAGCTTCTCAACTCTTAGGTGCTGCCACCGGCGGCATTGGGTATCTGGCCCTAGCTTTTGGCGGTGGGATGGCAGGTAGCATTGCTAATCAGAAAATCAATAACGAACCCATTAGCCTCGGACGAGCCATAGCTGCTGGGATTATTAATCTTGTTCCCGGTAGTGCTGGTATTAAAGCAGGAAAAAACGCCTCAAAGGTAAAAAAATTATTAGCAAATGCCGCACAGGGGTTGAATAATTACCAAGGAAAAACAATCCCACATAGGGTATTTCGTGAAGCAGTGAAAGGCGCAGGTTTTGGAACCTCTGAAATTATCATAGAAAAGATTATTGATGAGGACAGGCTTCCGACCCCAGATGAACTCACTATGTATATGGGAACTGGCTTTGTCTTGGGGGGTGCTTTAGGGGGAACTCTAAGTTCTATTGGACAACGGAGTTTGGGTAAATCAATTAATGAAACCGAGCATGATCTCATTGTCGATCTTGTTGATTCTTGGGATAATAAAAATTTTAGAGATAAAGTTGAAACTGCCTTAGACTTAGACATTAAAATGCCGGAGGACATCAGCGCATTTGTGAAGAGAAACCTACCAAATCTAGGACCGGGAGAAGTAGAGAAAAACCCAAACATCTTAGATCGGTTGCCATTTCATTTGACAAGGCAGATGGAGAAGGTGCTGGACAAAGAATTTAATTCTTTAACCGAGAAAGCTAAAGATTCTTTTGTTCAACTAAATTTAGTTAAAGCCTTTTTATATAACCAAGATCCAACCACCGAGGCTGGGAAAATACAATTTGCCAAATTAAAAAGTTATCTTTCACCGGGACGAATCTTTGGCACAGAATTACACAATAAACTGGATGCTATCCAAGGTAAGGTGAATGAAATGGAGAATTTGGGCAGCAGAATCCGCAGCAACATTACGCACTATATGGAAAAAAATCCAAATGACCCAGGTGCAATGGATCAGCTTGCTGAATATGTAACGAAGCCTCGTCCTGGAGATCCAGGGGTGGAGGCTTATGGAATAGATCAGGTGAGAGACAAGGTTAATGGTCGGTTTATTAGTAGAGCAAAATTGCCAACACACCTTGAGTCATTCCGTGGTGACCTGGATACTTGGCGGGAGCTGAGAACAAAATATCAGCAGGAATTAATTCCGTTTCTGGAACCGGATGCAGTTAGATCGTTTGTTGGAATAGATGACCAACTGGCTTTTGCCGAGGTCTTTCAGCCTTTAGCTGACACCGTAAAAGATTCTGTTAAAATGCAGAATTACTTCACTACTGAATATCGTTTATTTACCGATGCTACATACGAACCTACTAAAGAACAATATAGAAAATTAATTAACCACTTTATCAAAGAGGACAAAAAAATTAGCCTCAGAAAGAAACAGCCTGAGCATTATCCAGATTGGGCTAGATCTCATCGCAAAGATGCTAGAACCGGAGAACAAAAACCGTTAGAAGGGCGAGACTTGTTACGTGCCCAACAGAAACAAGCAAAAGAGTTTATTGAAAAACGATATTTGTCTCGCTCAAAAAACATTAATAATCGTCCAGGGGTGCCGGCTCCTCCTGATTCTGGACAATCAACCTTGGGTAATGTTGACATATTAGATAGGCAAAATTCATTACCGGATGTATTAATTGATTTCCTTGGTGGGGAGATTAAAGATACAGGAGAGAAAATTTTTGGAACAGGTGTTCGCATCGCAAAGACACTAGCTAAGTTTCAAGCGGAAGAATTGCTTGTCCGGGATTTGGCTCAACGTAATTTAATTAGAATAGATTCAATTAAGCTTAATGACAAGTTCGTGGACATGCGTTCCCCTAAGTTGAATTTTGAAAATCCTAAAAATGTCCATTTGGTTGATGGAAGAATTTCTATTGAGGCTCCTGAAGTTGTAGCAAAGGCATTAGAAAACCTGAAAGAAACCAACTTTATGGGGGAGGTAATTGATAAGCAAGTCACTGGCATAAGGAAAGTTCTTGCAGAAATATACCAACCATTGGTCGGGTTATCCAAGGCCACCAAGGTAGTATTAAATCCGGCCAGTTATGCGACAAACCTGCTTGGTGCTGAAATTGCTGCGTTAGCTTCTGGTAATTTTAACCTTCTTGGTAAAGATGTATTTCGTGGGATAAGAGCCTCCTTTGATGAATTTGGTTCAATCGAGGGATGGGCCGAGCCAATTGGAAGGGCGGTTTCCAAAACAAGCAGACTAGGAATGAGTAGTAAGGCAGTCCAGGAAATGCGTTCCGACATCGGTAAGATGCAACGATATGGTATGATGAATAAGGATGTTACCGTCGGAGATACCATGAGGGCATTAGAGGATGGTTCGGTGGGACGATTTATTCAAAAGGGGTTAGATCCGTTTTCAAAGGCTTACCAGGTTTCAGACAATGCCCTTCGGTATGTGGTTTGGAAGGGTAATACTACTAAATTGAAAAAGATGTTCAGTCGCCCAGAGGGAATGGAACTCGTTAAATACAATGATGAAATCGAAAGAGGTGCTGCATTTCTAACCAACGCAACTTATCAGAATTATGACAAGCTGGCCAAGCCTATCCGTGTATTTGCGAAGGTGGGATTAATGCCTCCTTTTGTGGCCTTTAGTGCAGAGCTTACCCGCAATCTTTTTAATAACACCAAAGCAGCTACATATATGATGTTCGGTAAATTCGGTAGGGATTTGGGATTAAGTTCTTCTGTTTTAGCGAATGCCAACCGAGGTGAAATGTTTAAAGAAGGGATTACGAGGTTGACAATGATAGGGGCATTAACCTATGGGACATATAAGGCAGTTAATTATATTAATGAAGAAGGGGGTGTTGACCGAGAAACAATGAATGCCCTGAAGAACACTGTCATTCCAGAATATGACCGAGACAAGGAGTTGATTATTGAAATGAACCCAGATGGTAAGTCTGGCCACTACATCAATGCTTCATACATTAATCCTTTTGCGTTTTTTAATAGTTTTGTTCGAGCCTACCAGGATGGCACTAATACCATCGGATCTTTATCTGGAGTAGCTAAAGTGATTAGCAATGAATTTACCGGACGAGGGAATTTTGTGTTCCACGAATTAGGAAGTTTGGTAAGAAATTCAGATGAGTATGATAACCCCATTACCCTCAAGGAAGATGGAGTTGGAAAAGCAGCCGACCTCGCTAAATATTTCTTTGGAGAACTATTGAAACCTGGAGCGTGGAGGGAATTGGATAAATGGGTGGATGCTTTAAATAATGTGGGCGACAACGAAACCAAAGATTTGGTTCATCGGATGTTGGGCATTCGTAAAACCTCTTTCAACCTGGAGGAAGATCCTAAGTGGAAAATAAGACCATCCAAGGAGCGGCTTACGATGGCCGAGGGTCGCTACTTTCATGCCCAGAGGCAAACCGACATGTCTCCTGAACGTAAAGCCCAGGAATACCAAGAAGCAAACAGTGTCAGGCTTGCCTCTATGGAAAAGATGCAAACGATTTACGATTCCTTAAAGGTGCTGGGCATGTCTGAGGACAATGCTATTGGTATTATGAAGGACAACCGAGTGAGAAGCTCTGACATCATTCAGCTTTCCCAGAACAACATCCAAGACTTGGAATTGTCTAGGGAAGATAGTTTGTCTGACAAATATGAAGAACTCTCTGGCGACACTTTCCGGGAAACAAGGGAAAACATTATTGAAAATACCAGAGAAAACCCGATGCTCAAGAAGAGTTTATTAAACAAGCTCAAGAAGGAACAACTGTATGACCGCCGTGGTGTCACCATGTTTGACAGGCAACTCCTGGGTCTGGGTGTATCAGAACGAGCCGAGACTCTAATGAATGTTCTCGGTGTCACCACAAGTAACATGGCCCTGATTAGGGAATACCGGAGAAAAGGTATTATCACCGACGATGTGCTCAAGGCTATACGCCTGCGTGAGATGCAGCCTCGGTATTAAACCTGTTAAAAGGAGAAGGTGTACGTGATAGCGTACTGGATATAACGGTGTAAGATATCTGACTGGCTATAGCATACGTATGTATGCATCACCCATACAATGACACTGTTGTCTACTTATTGCAATCCACCAACCTGTAGATAAAACCACATATTGGTAGATAAGGTCCACCAACCAATTTGATGACCTATTCGGAAGGAGCACTTCCAGAAAGATACCAAAAGAAAGGGCCGGATTTCTCCGGCCCAGCAGGAATTAAAAAGGGACAAAAGAATAACCCCATCCGCAATTACTTACTGGATTTACCTGCCTCTCCAGAAAGAGCTTTCTTTTTTTCTTTGGCGGTCAAGGATTTAAACCGCTTCAAAGCAGTTTCCGTGGCCACCTTCTGCATGACACCCACCGTCATGGCTAGTGTCACTTCATTTAAAATAATGTCAGCTTGAGTCTTTAGATATTCTTCTTTGGTCATGAGTTTTTATAATGTTGTTTGTATATTCCATAATTCCTTCCTCGGTGTCGAGGATACTATTTGCACATCTTAGGCTGTGATAAATGCAAGTGCGGTCCCGGTTGAAGAACCAGCAAATGTATTTACCGGAGATTCCTAGTTTGGTTAATGCATACATAGTTAGCTGCCTGGCCGTCGTGGGTATGCGCTGTCGATTTTTGCTAACCATCGTTTCCATTTCCACGCCACACAATTTGGCGAAGTCCTCGGAAACACTTTTGCAAAAATTGAAAATGTTCAATTGATGTTTATCTCTATCCTTTTTGATTATCGGTTCGTTTTTCATTTTCTTCTTTGGTTTTAATTTTGTGAGCTGCTTTGCTCACGGCTTGTATATTTTTTTCACTACAAAATAATCTCGGTAAAAGTTCGTTCCAATTGTAGCCGAGCCATTTTGTTCTACGTCCCCACCTGTCAGGGATCACAGGATCGATATGATCGATCTGCATCTCGGATGCCGGGAACAAATCTTGAGTAATAGCACACCTATACATTTTTCTTTTTCTGTTAGTCTTCGGATTAATTTGATCTTCAACAAAAGCTTTATTCAACACTGAATATTTTGGTCCCCACCGAGATGTCATTCTCCGCATACCGCTCATAACGAATGATCGTAGGCGTGCTTCAGTCCAAGGTTTCTTCTTCACGGGTTTGGGTTCTGGGTTTTCACCGGTAGGTGAATTTAAACACCTCCTGTTCCATACGTTTAGCTGCGATCTCACAGTATTTCTCCTCGATCTCGATTCCTATAGCTTTGCGATTGACATCTTTAGCTGCTCGGAGTGTGGTGCCGGACCCCATGAAAGGGTCGAGGACAGTTTTAGCCTCCGGGAAGAAGGCAAGGCACCATGTCATTAACTTTAAGGGCTTTTGTGTCGGATGATTAGTACCGTCGATGGCTAGTTCGCACCGATTCAAAACTATCCTCCTTAATGCTTTATTTCTTGTAGAAAATGCAAGCTCGCAATCAGACGAGCAAATATCTTGCCCTTTATCCCAAACGAGCCAGCCCATACTTGGCGGGAAGCATTGAGGAAAGTAATTTGCTCCCCAAACAACAGAATCATGGGCCTTTTTCATTGCTTGTGTAATAATCTCGACTGGTGCGGAGTTATCCCATCCAAGGAACTCATAAGCCTTCCTGCCACCATGACTTGACGTTGAAGCGATCATTCCGTCTCTACCAATCCCATACGGTGGGTCGGTCAGCACCAAGTCCACCTTCCCCATATCGGGCAAAATTTCCCTACAGTCCCCATTGTAAATCTTCACGTAGTCGTCTTGGTAGTATGGATTAGGTAGACTCATTCATTTACAGCCCATTTATCTCGTCGTAAAAAACAAAACAACTGATGGCATCGCTTAACGATTTGTCAAAAGCTTTGTCGGTCCATTCCTTAACGTGAGTGTCTCCATCTTTGGTGTTAATTATCACTGAAAATATCTTCGGGTTGTAGTCCAGGTGCATCATCTCCCGCACCATATGACTCTCCGATGCCAGTTGCATACAATCCTTTGCATATGCTTTCCTTTTTATATCCTGACCTTCACCCACCATCCGGGTTTTATAGTCGAACAGAGCGACCTTCCCATTTAGTTTGGCTAACAAATCAATTGTCCCGGCGACATTGAACGAGGGTTTATCAGACGCAATGATAGTCTCGGTTTCCATCACCTGGAAATCCCTGTCATTAGTCCAGTCGACAAATGGCTGAACAAACGGTTCCCATTCATTGCGCTTCCATTGACCGTTCAAAGCAAGCTCAAGCTGCTTATGGGCCTCGGTCCCCCATTCAGAGCTACTTACCTCCTGTCCGGTAATTGGATGCTCCCTGATGCCCCAGAGCATTTCAGTTATGATGGAGGTTTCAACATTCCGGTGTTTGCGGGCAAGGTGTATGGCCTCGGACACACGCCAATTATTAAAAAATTCGGACGGGAAAGTCTTTAGTTTTTCTGTAACCGAGGCGACCAATTTGCGCCCGGAGGTTAGCCATTCCTTCCTGGCCTGATGAGGGGTGTGAATGTCCTCTCTAAAAAATGCCGAGTGCCTAGATGTTATTTCGTAAAAATGTCTCATTGTTTTTTATAGTGGGGTAATTAGGGGGAAAGGCACCCCGACCTAAGCCGGGGCACCACACTCTCCTACTAATTTGTGATACGTCAATAAGGATCTTCGTCCACTGGCAACTCACTCCCGCTTGATATGGCATCTCGAATCTCAAGTAGATCCTTAGCCATTTCATATACAACCTTCTTGAAGGTTTCATTGTATCCATTTTCCCGGTAGTAAGGGCTTCGGGCGGTTGCACTGCATGCCTGATTAATACAAGCCTGTATGGCAATCTCTCTCCCTCGGTCCGATTGCCGAGAGAAACCCGTCGAGGTTCCGGTCGAGCTTTTGGTTACAACAAACCCACCTTCATCGGGTTTCCCGTCGTCATAGTCGTTGGGAATTTTGATGCGCCAGATGATTTTACCATTGGCTTTGTATGTGGAGTCCGTAGCCTCAACCAAGGTGCCTTCTTCAGCCCATGGGGGTGAGGTGGATGCTCCGTTTGCTATACCCTCGGTTCCGTCATCAAAAAAGATGTCGAATGCCCAGAGATCGGTGCCGTATTTATTTCGGTACGGCCTTTTACTTTTCAGTTTTACGCTGATTATTGTTTTCAGTTCCATTATTATTTTTATTTAGTATTTTCATCGAGATACCATGCGCCCTTCACGGGACTGACATCAATTTCGATGGGTGTGGTTTGAAACATTCTTGTTTCCTTATTAAACCACAAATCTTTTGAAAAATTAGCTCCACTATTCCTTTGTTTGAATACACTAAAGATGGCATCTCCCTGCTTTGCAAACTTTTCTTTTCGGTCCTGTGAATCACTGGACATAGCCATTTCTTTTTCCACGTTGCGCCACATAGAACAGATGGTATGGCTGGCCTGACTCAACTCCTGAGCACCGAGGATATTACCTGGACTGGTTGGCGGGTAGCGAGTGCCACCAGAGTCTTTACTCTTTGCATCGGCATGGGCCAAGAGAACTATACTCACCTCGTTTTTTATCCCAGTGCGGGCAAGGTCCATTGATATAATACCCTGGTTTTCGAAGTCCATCTTAGGGGCCAAATAAGCATAGCTGTCTATGAATACTACACCTATTCCATACTTCTTTTTAGCTAGAACTATTTCATCCCTCAATCCTTCCCAAGTTTTGTTATGCCGGAAGAGTGTGTCGTCAACAAAATACATATGCTCGCCTAAAATTTCTGCAATTTCAGCACACTCTTCGTGCTTAGATTCACGACCGAGTTTTTGATGGGCGAGCTGTAGCATCATCGCTTCAATTGGAATTTCAAATGAGAGGAACATCAGCTTGGTTCCATTGTCTGCCAAGAAATTTGCGAACTGGTAAGCAAGCTGGCTCTTACCTGATCCTGGGATGCCACAAATTGTAAAAAGTTCGCCGGGACGCAGACTCAGGTCCATATCCTGAAACATCCAGTTTTTAAATTCCTTTTCCTGCTCCTGCCTTGTAACACAATCCTGCATCTGTAGAACAAATGACGATGGTCTTACCAAACTTTCAGACTGGGTCGTTTTACTTTCATCGAGTAATTTCAGAAGCTGTTCTTCGGTCGGGTTGTCTTTGCAAAACCACTCATTAACGTCGTTGTGTGGCCTGGGAATTTCCAGCCGCTTACACCTCTCTACACCGAGCCGTTTTGATAGCACGATGAACATGTTTTGCCCTGCATCATCCATGTCACTGGCAATGTAAATTGTCTCCATCTGGGACAGGGTCGAATAGCAATGCTCAATCCAATTATGATTGGACGCAGACGGTACACTTATAACAGGAATCTTATCATCTTTTTGTATTTGGAAAATGGACATGGCATCAATCTCTCCTTCACAAATAATAACAGAGGTATCATTTTCGGTTACGAGGTGACTGCCAAATGGGGCACTGAACACTGGCTGAGTTGAATAAATCTGCTTACGATTTCCGGTGCGGGCCAGGTTGGTATATTTCATCATCCGGCAATGATTATCTTCATCGTAGTAGGGTGCTCCCCACCACGTTGCCCCGTTCCTCACGCTCTGGAACACCTTAAAGAGGTTGAGAGTGCGCTCGTTGAGCTTGCGCTCCTGTAACATGTAACGAGCCACCTCTGTGCCCCTTAACGGCTCATCAGTCACCTCAATGATTTTAGGCAGGTCAACTTTGATGGTGCGGATCTGCTCATACCCACAAAACTTGTGCGCCCATCTCATTGTCTCGGAAAAACTTCCGCCGAGAACCCGGTGAACCAACTCCAAGATGTTTATACTCTCATCAGATTCGTGATCTTTGGCCAGATACACAGAGTTATTTCTATTCTTAAATACAGAGGTGGAGTATCCCCTATCACCCGAAAAATTTCCCATACTATATTTCCCCCCTGCCTCCCGCTTGGCAGCGGGAAACAGTTCGGACATCAGGCTGTCAATTCTTCGGGAAAGTTCTTGCCTGATTTGTTGTGGAGACTTGGCTTCGTTCATTTTATCTTGAGCATCTTAGTTGATTTATCGTTACCGAGCCGGATGTAATCAACTCGACTACCTTCCCTCATTTTATTCCAGGTGTAGATCATGTAGTTGTAGTCGAGTATGTCCAAGGTTGCCCCAGTTCTGTATTTGAGTTTCAGATACATAGTTTCTCGATCCAGTTTAATCAGTTTTTCACGCAAGGCATAAACAGGATCACCGATTTTAATCCCGGAACCCGAAATTAATTTCTCGATGAAATCATCAGCCATCTCCCGGCCACCTGCACGTGCAAACATGACGTGACATGCAACCATCTTAGCTGGTTTGTAGATATGGAATTTTTTATATCCGGATTGAGCACAAAAAGTCATACTCTCAAACAGATCAGGAGTGTTGTGCCACATTGCCTTGCCCTCAATATGAGAAGGTTTAATCCTCCTCCTTGGCCTTCCATCCTGCTCATCTAATATAGTTACATACGCATTAACAACCGCTGCCGCATCCGACGGGTTGGAAATCCAATTTTCCCCTGATCCCAAAGCATCAGACAATCTCCTGGGATTCAGGTGCCCGATGGAATCAGGATCAGTGAGTTTAGCATTTCTATATACATACGCCCAGATAGTGACACCTGTTGCCACCACCGCATTCAACCGGTGTTGGCCGTCGATGACTATTCCTTCGGGTGTGATTGATATCGATGCTCCGTTGAGAACCCACCTGTCCTCGGTCATTTCATAGGAATAGATATTGACCCAGTTGCGACTAATTGGCCGATTTCTATTCTCGGCTAACTCTCGCATCCGCTTGTCTAACGAGAGCATTCTCGCCGCCCTTTCCGGTGTTATTTTTTCGACCAGGATCGGGTGATCCATGTACGTGTATTCATCGTTATCATATTTTCTCAATAACTCTTTTGGCTTATTCATATTATTATTATTGTTTTTGGTTATCGGTGATGCCATCGTGGCCACCGTTTTTTAAATTTGTTGTGAGGTAAGCGAGCACTTCGGGGTTGTGTTTAAAAATATTTATTAACCCGGCTGATAACACAGCCACAGCGTTTTCCTCGGTCTCTCTGTTCGATCGCTTATATTCATACCAAATGGCATGCATTATTTCGTGCAAAAATGTGTCAGCTTCACAGCCATGAATGCTGTTGTGAACAATTTCGATCCGGCGTTTGTCTTTGTAGCACAGTCCCCAGTCATCCGATCCGCAAGGCAACTCATTGTCGAACCAGAACACACTCCATTCAGTGCCTAAAATGTTTATGTATTTAATCACACTGCAATGAACAGTTGGGGCAACTCGTTCAAAATTATTCTATTCTCGTTCCACACTGGACTGCGATAGAGTTCACCATCCCGTGAGTACACTATCCACTTATCTGTCTTTTCTCCAGTGGAAACTCTTCTTCTCAAGGATATGGAATACCGAGTTTGTGAGGGTATGCGGTACTTAACATAGCCCCACACGTCACTGCCTTCTTTATGGTCATCGTGACCTACTCGTAATTGCTTGAAAGCAGCAAGAGATAGCCGCTTTCCATTAACTCTGATGGCCTGTATGTCAATTGACAGGGTGGCCAGTTGTGCCTCATGTTTTTGTATCATTTTTTATGTGGTTAGTTTTTTATAATCATGCTATTTGTCGTTGCACCAGCTTGTCGATTACCTCGCCGATGCTTTCGTTTGTATCTTTGCTCACCCCTTTTAAAAAAATAAGGGTGTTTGGGCGCACCCGAGTCTGGAGCCTAACTTGCTCACCTGGTTTCCATTTCGGCTTGCGACCGCCATAGGTTCGCTTGTCACGTTTGTAAAATAGTGCCTGGATTTCAGACACGGAAGGAATATTTGGTTTTATCTCTGATCTTTTTTTCATCTTCGGTTGTATTTTTTTTAATCTCGGTAAATCTTTTGCCAAGAAGGGTAAAAAATAGTTAAATGTACTTAGAGTCAAACTAATAAAGAAGTTAATTAATTAATTAATTAGAATATATAGGTTTACTAAGATAGGTTGATCCTCGCTACCTTTCAATCACCGAGATGACACTGGATTTATTGTGTCGTCTGCGGGAGCTGATTAGCCCACGCCGTGAGAGCCTGCTGATGGCCCTCGAAACGGTTTGCGGGTTGAGTCCGGTGAGGTGTGCCACCTGCTTGTTGCTCGGCCAGCATTTGCCTGTTCTGCTGTTGGCAAAATGGGCAAGGCACAGGAGCACCAACTTCTCGGTTGATGGAAGCCGGTGCTTGAACGCCTCGTTAAT
>Ga0098039_1000562_pt1 | contig 15393 bp, 12 predicted proteins | sample 6_EtaG_FD_75047 | JGI IMG/M metagenome (GOLD analysis project Ga0098039, IMG submission 75047) | Marine viral communities from the Subarctic Pacific Ocean - 6_ETSP_OMZ_AT15160 metaG | ecosystem: Environmental > Aquatic > Marine > Oceanic | place: Pacific Ocean | collected 2015-01-08 | reverse complement strand
GGAATAAATGAACCAAAATTTATCCGTGAATTACCTACAGGAAGCACAGAATATAAAGCATTAGAAGATTTTGGTGAAAAAACATATGTAGAAACAGATAGAGATAATCCTAATACTTCTGGTAAACCTCAAATTACTAGGATTAAAAAAGGTACTACTTCTCCTTTTAGTGGTAAAGATATATCTGGCAAATCTTTATCAAAGACAATGAAAGTTAATAATAGAGGAACACTTTTAGCCCCAAGATCAGGAGTTAGAAAAATTACTAAATCTTTTGAGGTTAGAAGTTATGGGACTGAAGGTAGTACATATGATCATAAAGCAAAGAAAGCAATACCTAAGATTCAAAATTATACTGTTAATGAAACTAAAAAGATTAGCTCTGGTTCCAAGAATCCACCTCCCAAGAAATTTGTAGGTGGCCCCGAAACATATTCAAAAACATCTTCTCTTTCTCAATTTGGAAATATAGAACATGCTGAACCAGTAGAACATAGAGAAGCACAAAGAAAAGCATTACAAGATCCTAAATTAGATAGTGATGTAAATGTCGGAGACGATAAATCTAGTTCAGGAAGAGGGTTAGAAAGACATAAAAGTTCCCATTTAAGAGAACAAAGAGTTAAAGAAAAATTAGATTTACGAGATGTTAATAGATTTGGTCGTGTATTTAATGCTCTTCGTTCTGACTTTAAAAAAGCTACAACTGGTGCGCAACGTAAAATAATAGATCAACGAGCAAGGACAATATTAACACAAATGTCTGATATTTATGGAGCGGATGCCGCACCTGAGACTACTGCTGGTGGTCAAACAATCGGGAAAGGGAGGGGGCAACAATCTGTTACAATTACAGATGTAAAATCCCCATCACCACATTATGAAAGAAAAATACCAAAGACATCTCGTATAAAAGCAAGTCTTAAAAAAGATCGTGCCAACCCGCATGTAGAAACTAAGGCAACAGCAGAAAGGGGTACTCCAAGAACATCTAAAACATCTAAATTTGTAAGATTACCTATAAAAAATGTTAAAAAGTTAAATAAAGCTCCGTCAAGAAAAGCTATATATTTACCTAAATATTCTAATACCGAAAATGTTACAACTGAAGTTACTCCAAAACTTAAAAAAATAACCTCTACTGCTAAACCTAAGAAAAAGATAGTTACTGCGGCAAGTACAAGGGGAGAAACTGTTGCAACTAGGATACAAAAAAGATTTGCCACAAAACCCGGTTCTCCCAATGTAGAATATAAAAACCGATCTACAGCAAAGAAACATGGTAGTGTAGGTAAGGGTATTAAGTTTACTAGAGGGTTAGGCGCATTTAGTTTGTTCTCTTCAATATTAGCTCCATTCAGAGGTCGCAAAGAAGCAAAACAAATGCTTAAAAAGCATGGTATAAAACGTGACCCTTCTGTTATGGAAACACTTGAGCATACTTTTTTACCTAAACATGCTAGACCAAAATATTATAAAATACCTGATGCATGACCAATAAGGCAGAAAAGGCAATTGAGATTGCAGAAAAGATAACTGATCTCTATGAAACCAATAGACTGCTGGAATATGATCCATACGAATACCAGAAGCGGTTTCATGATGCAAAAGACATGACAGGTCGCCTTGCTAGGCAACGTCTTTTGATGGCGGCAAACAAAACTGGTAAAACATTTTGCGGTGCATCTGAGATGGCATTTCACCTAACAGGGCGATACCCTAAATGGTGGCAGGGTGCAAGATTCAATAGACCTATACAAGCATGGGCGGCTGGTAATACTACAGCAAATACTAGAGATATAGTACAAGCAGAATTACTTGGTGAACCCGGTGATGAAGATGAATTCGGTAAAGGAGCAATACCAAAACAATATATCGTTGGTACTCCATTGAGAATGCCCGGTGTTCCAAATGCATACCAGAGTTTAAATGTTAAGCATGTATCTGGCAGAAACTCTAAACTCATCTTTAAATCCTATGAGCAGGGTAAGATGCAATGGATGGGTAAGGCAGTAGATGTTACATGGTTGGATGAGGAACCTCCGCAGGATATATACTCGCAAGCCCTGAGAGCCGCACTTAAAAGTGGAGGTATTGTCTTTATGACTTTTACTCCTGAAAGCGGAATGACTGAAGTTGTAACTCAGTTTATGACAAAGTTGGGACAGTCACAGGCTCTATATCATGCAACATGGGATGATGCGATACATTTAAATGAGGATGTAAAAAAAGAGATATTAGCCGCACTTCCTCCGCATGAGAGAGATATGCGTTCTAAAGGAATACCAGTTCTAGGTTCTGGACTTGTATTTCCTATTAGTGAAGATGATCTTAAAGTGGAACCATTTGCGTTACCTGAATACTGGCCTCGTCTATGTGGAATAGATTTTGGATGGGATCACCCTACTGCCGCAGTCTGGATAGCGTGGGATAGAGATACAGACACTATTTACATATATGACTGTTATCGAAAATCCGCTGAGACACCAGTTGTTCATTCTGCGGCAATAAGAGAAAGAGGAGATTGGGTTCCTGTAGTTTGGCCTCATGATGGATCACAACATGATAAAGGTTCAGGTAAGCCATTAGCAGAGTTATACAGAAAGCAGAATGTTAATATGGCACATAAACATTTTGAGAATCCTAATGGTGGTATTTCGGTAGAACCGGGTATTATGGATATGCTACAAAGAATGCAAACAGGTAGATTTAAAGTTTTTAATTATCTTAACTTGTGGTTTGAAGAATTACGAATGTATCATAGGAAAGAAGGGAAGATCGTAAAGGCACATGATGATTTAATGAGTGCAACCAGATATGCATCTCAGTCACTAAAGTTTGCTTCAACAGGTCGTCCCAAGAAAAGACCAAGAAAAGCTATTAGCACCTACGATTACTATGATTCGTCAGAAAGGGTCTACGCTTGATACATACATTGTAGAAAAACATGAAATAGATACTGTCTGGAATGATGTAAAAGATTTGATTGCAAAAACAAGTGATGAACTTTTAAATGAAAATGATGTATTGCAATCTCTCCAAACTGGAGAATATATATTATGGATAGGAACTAAACCTGATTCTCATAAAATTGTTGTTGCATTGACAGTTGAATATAGATGTTATCCTAGACATAAAATGTGTCAGGTGGTTACAGTTGCAGGTGAGAATATGAAAGAATGGGTTGACGAAAGTATAAAAGTATTAGAAGATTGGGCAAAGGCCCAAGGATGTGCGTACATGGATATGTATGCAAGAAGAGGTTGGAAAAAAGTGTTGAAAGACTATAAGGAACGATGTATTTTGTTAAGAAAGAAACTGTAACCATTTAATAAAAGGTAAATATGAAAGTTTATACAGAAGTAAATTATGAGTTTAAGAATGGTGTTCTCGTAGAGCAGTCTTCTAAATCTTATGAATATACAGGTGAAGTATCACTCTGTGGTGGTGGTGCAACAAAAGCTGTAAATAAAGTTCTTGAAACAGCTAGTGATGTTGGTACAAGTGTTGGTACAACTACTCAAGATACCATATCCGCAGTTAAAGACCCTATTGGAACAATAAAAGGAGGACCGGGTGGTACATTAGGTCAGATAACAGATAAGGTATATGGAGGTTCATTTAAAGAACTTGTAGAAGGTGCGCAGGGTAAAGATACTGAAACTGAAGATGTAGCGGCTCCTGTACTTTCTGCAGAAGAAGTTGATCCTGAAGCGGCATTGACTGCTCAAAATAAGAAACGACAGGAAATGGCTGGTAGAGGTGCGGCAAATCTAACCGCAGGACAATCAGCAACAATGCTAACCGGACCATAAAAGAATATGGCTGAAGAGCAAGAAGGAAGTGATCTTGGTGCTGTAATTGATAGGCATCATGAGAAACTGAAAAATAACCGCAGGACATGGGAACGTGAGTGGCAGGAAATGGCAGAATATGTCCTTCCTCATCGCTCAGACTTCACTACTACTCATTCTAAAGGTGATGATAGAATGGGTATGGCATTTGAAGGAACTGCAATGCGATTATTGAAACGCTTTGCATCTAATATCCATAATGTCTTCACACCAATGGGTGCAGAATGGTTTAAACTCACAACAGGAATTGCTGAGTTGGATAAAAGCCGTAATGTTGCCCTATGGATGGAAGAAGCATCTAAAATAGTAAAACACCATATATCAAGACCAGCATCAAACTTCCAAAGTGCAATATTCCAATATTACTTGGAAGCAGGTTCTTTTGGAACCGGTATTATCTTTGTTGAAGATCAGCCCGGTTTTGGCCCTCGCTATCGCAATTTCCCTCTTTCGGATTGCATATTGGGTAGCGGAAGTGAAATGGAAATTGACACAGTATTTCGTAACTACAAACAAACAGCAAAAGACTTAGTATCAAGGTTTGATCCAGAAACCCTTCCTGAACAAATAGTAGAAAAGGGATTTGGAGCAAAAATGCTGGATGAATACGATGTAGTACATGCAGTATTTCCTTCTTGGACAGTACAAAACTATCTTCCTGAAGGATTCCAGAAACCATTTGTTTCAGTTCACTATTTAAAAGAAAGAAAACAAATACTGGCATTTGGTGGATATGAGGAAATGCCCTATATCTGTGCCAGATGGGAAAGATCGGATCGTGAAATATACGGAAGAGGGCCAACTTGGGAGATAATGCCCGATATAAGACTTATTACAGAAATAGACAGGACATATTTGAAGGCAGTTCAGAAAGCGGTATCACCGCCTCTATTCGTACCGGATTCTGGACTCTTAGACCCCCTAGATACTACCCCTGATGCAATAAATTATTATTCAGTAGGGCTAGGGGGCAAAGATGAGATATTTGAAGTGCCTACAAGGGCAAGACCTGAATATGCAGAGAAACTGAATGCAAAATGTACGTCTAATATAAGGGAAGGTTACTTTTTAGACTTATTAGAACTACCCGGCCCGGTTGCACCCGATGGTGATGTTATGAGATTTAGTGCAACAGAGGTTTCAGTCAGAATGAGACAAAGAATGCCGATACTTGGGCCAATTCTTGCTCGTCAGGAAGGTGAATTCCTTGATCCGCTTATCAGGCGAACAGTTAATATACTAATGCGATCCTATCAACTACCTGAAATGCCACAAGAAATGCAGAATCAGTATAAAATAGAATATATAAATCCTGTTTCTATTGCAATGAGATCAGGTGAGATAAGTTCCATGAATCAGTTATTTGAAATGATTATGCCACTTGCACAGATAGATCAGACAATACCAATGTACTTCAATACTCAGCAAATACTTAAAAATACTGCTGAAGTCCTGCAAATACCAACTTCTAATCTAAGAACACAGGAAGAAGTGGAACAAATGGTTGAAGAACAGAAAAGACAACAACAGGAACAAGCACAATTACAACAGGCACAAGTAGCTGGTCAATTGAATGAATCAATGGCAAAAGCTGAATCACTTAGATCAGAAGCGGCATAATGGAAAAATCTAAAAGAAAACCTAGTTGGAAAAGAAAATTGACATATATAGCTGGTGGCCCTTCATTAGCAAGATTATCTAAAAGGTTATATTCTCCACATCATCCTTCAGGATTAGAAGCTATAGGTCGGGAATTTGATGGTACAGGACACTATAGAGGAAGGAAATTAGGTCAAAAAGAATTATTAACTAAATATAATGTTGTTTATAATGCAGAACATGCCGCTAAACCCAAAACTTGGGAAAGAGTTAAGCATGTAGCTAAGTCGATTTTAACTGGCAAAGCTCTACCTTCAAATATGTACACAGATGATAGTTGGTAAATGATTTCACGCTGGTTACAGGAAAAAGAGAAACGTAAACGATTTAAAGAGGTTTTTAGTGGAGAAGAAGGACAGGATGTAATAGCGGCTTTAGCTAATGCACACTTTGTCTTTAGAACTTCTCATGCTAACGACCCCTATACATCTGCATGGCAGGAAGGTCAAAGAACTGTAGTAATGGAGATTATTAATCTCGTTGGTGCAGATTTAGAAGCCATAAGGAAAAGAATTGACATGCAGGAACAGGCTCGTGTAGAAAGACGAGCATAACCCTAACAATAAATAGTTATGTCAGAAGAAGCAATGGCTCCTGAAGATACAGGGCAAGCTGATAGTGGCGAATCTTCGGCTTTAGCATTTAACCCATCCTCTATGCCAGAAGGCTTAAGGGATGAACCTAGCCTCCAAACATTTGACTCTGTAGATAAACTCGCTAAGTCCTACGTTAATGCAGTCAAGAAGATTGGAGGAAACCCCGATAATCTCATCTCCCTTCCGCAAGAAGGGGAAAGTTGGGATGGTCTATACAATCAACTAGGAAGACCAGAACGTGCTGATGGCTATGATTTTGGTGAGGACGATGAGGGGATTCTTGATTTCTACAAGCAATTCTCACATGAAAATGGTCTAAGCCAAGAACAAGCTGAAAACATTCTAGGTCTTTACAGTGACATACAAGAGGATGAATTTAACGATCATGAGCAAAGTATTAAGGATTTGGAAGTCCAGACTACCATTGATCTGCAACGTGAATGGGGCAGAAATTTTGATGGTAACATGGATTATGCCAAAAGAGCTTATGCTCAATTTGCTTCTCCAGAATTGTCTGAAGTTTTAGATGGAACAGGTCTTGGTAATCATCCTGAAATGATCAGGGCTTTTTCTAAAATAGGACAAATGCTAGGAGAAGAATCACTTGCGGTAGGTACTGGATTGGGTAGAACCCAACAATCTCCGCAGGGAGCGCAGGAAGAAATTCAGGCTCTTTATGCTGATAAGGATTTTTCGAAATCATATCGTGATAATCGTGATCCTAATCACCAGACTGCAATGAAGAAAATGGATAGGTTGTTTAAGGCGGCATATCCACAACAAAAAAGAGTAAGATAGTTTCACCCCTCCATAGTGGAGGACAAGCCGAACAAGATATAATAAACAGACAAGCATCTGCCCTGTTGAAAAATATCTTGAGACCCTTTATGGATAATCTCTAGGTAAGAGTGAGTTTAACTTTATGCACATAACGTGCATGAGATTTCTATAAAAGGTACAATATGGCTAATTTTTATGATATTGAAACGTCGTATATACATCGCTATTCTGCTGATGTATTACATGCGCTTCAACAAAAGACTACCCGGTTACGTAACTTTGTAACCAATAAGCCAAACTGTCAAGGTGTTGCCGAGTTCATTGATAAGATCGGAACTAACGAAGCACTAGATAAAGTTGCACGTTTTGCAGATTCGCCAGTACAGGCAATATCCCATCAACGTAGGAGAGTGTCAGCACAACCTAAAAATGCTGGATTCTTTGTAGAGGGTTTTGATACTCGTAGAATGAACTACGATGTGTTCCAACCTTATGCAGAAGCTACGTCAATGGCTATGGCTCGTAAGATGGATACTGTAATTATTGATGCCGCATTTGGTTCTGCTTATGAATCAGATGGTGGTGTAATGGACGGTGCAACCGAGATAGTTTGGAATTCATCTAATTTCCCAAATCAATTTATTGATGTTGATTTTCAAGTAGGTACTGCAACTGTTGACTACAGTGGTATTGATAATGCGGCTAGTAATCGCAGGACATTATCAATCGACAAATTGTTAAAAGCTCGCAGAATTCTGTCTGAAAATGAAGCTGATCAATATGATGAAGGTGGTAATCCACTATATTTCATTGTATGTTCTGCGGCTCAGATTGAGGCTCTACTCCATTCAACAACAATTCAAAGTGCGGATTATAATAATATTCGTGCATTGGTTGAGGGACAAACCAATTACTTTGCAGGGTTCCAGTTTATACGGCATGAAGGTATGCCTACATCTGGAACAGGTGATACGCTGACAGAGCAAGTGTTAGCATTCCATCCTCAAGGTTTGGCTTTCTGTTCTTGGGAAGAACCTATAACTGAAATTGAGCGACGTTCTGACAAATCGTTTGTTCCATATGCATATTTTGAAATGGATATTGGTGCAACTCGTGTTTGGGAAGAAATGGTCATTCAAATTGACTGTTTCGTAACAGCTTAACCCAAAACTTGAAAGGACAATATGGCTAATGTATATGCAGTAGATTATGCAAAACGATTTTCAACCCTTCCAGCAAAGCTAACTAATGTAGCTACGCAGGGTGGTAGAATGCGTGTTTTGTATGACACTTACACAGTAGTAACGGCAACAGCCCAAAATGACGTTGTATATTTTGGTAGATTACCTCCAGATTGCAAGGTATGGGAAGTTGCAATTCAAACTTCTGCTACATTAGGAAGTAGCGCAACAATTGATGTCGGCTGGCAAGCTGTATCTGCAACCGCTACGGCGGCAAATACAGACCTTGATGGTTGGCATGATGGTATATCTGGTGAAACAGCCCTCTCTTTTTGGAAGGTTGGTGGAGCTTCAACTGCATCAGGGAATAAGGGAATTGCAATTGCCCCTACGTCTATTCCTGATGAAGCAGATATAGTTGCAACACTTCTTGGGGTTGACCCAAATGCAGATGTAGTAATTAGTTTGATGTGTCACTATTCAATTGATTAACATCAATTAATAATCGGGGGTTGGGAAACTAGCCCCCATTTCTAACAGTTTATTATGGATAAAACTGGTATAGCTAACCTTGCCTTGAGTAATCTAGGTGAAGCTAGAATACAATCTCTTACCGAAGATAGCTCCAGAGCCAGAGCATGTAATGCAAGGATGGATAATGTATTAGAATCTATCCTAAGAATGCATGTCTGGAACAGCGCATTAGAAAGACAAGAATTAGTTCGTGGAGAAGAGCCTATCTTTGGTTGGAACTATTCTTATCAACTTCCTGCTGATTGTATTAAAGTTGTTGAAGTTGAACCTGTATCGAAATTTCAGGTTGAGAAGAAATATCTCTTATCAAATGAAACATCCTTATATCTCCTATATGTAGCAACTCCTACCGATATTAATAATCTTGATTCCTTACTTGCAGAAGCTGTAGCAATGAAACTTGCAGTAGAAGTTGCAGAAACACTAACAAGCAAGCAGGGATTAAAACAGGAAATGATGCAAAAATATGTAATATCTCTCCAAGAAGCACGATCTGCTAATTCCAATGATAGAACTCCAGAACACAGGGAACGCTCTTCGTGGCTTGATTCTAAAAAAGGTAGATATTCTGTTACACATAGAACTTTTAATACTCCTACTATTGGGTATGAAGTTGATATGCAAGCATGGAAAACTAAATGAAGTATGAATTTCTTCAACCTAAATTTACAGAAGGTGTATTAGCAAAAAGTCTTCAGGGTCGTTCTATTGAAGAGTTTTACCATTATGGGTACAAAAGCTCTAAGAATATGATTCCTGTGCTGTCAGGGCCAGTTGTTAAACGCCCCGGCACTAATTTTATAGAAGAACTGAAAGACCCTACTGCTATTTTCATTCCCTTCTTTAAAGATAAAGATAATACCTACATACTAGAACTAGGTGTTTATTCTTCCACAGGATATCTCCGAATCTGGTCACAAGATACATTATTAAAACAAAGAACAGGTACTCCCGGTACTACACATGCAACTAATATATATGAGTCTGCAAGTACAATCCCTTGGACTGCCGCACAACTTCTAACATTAAAGTTTACTCAAAGTGGCGACATAATCTTTGTTTGCTGTCCTGATAAAGAACCTTACCGAATATTTAGAACTCTAGTTACTTCTGGAACCAGATCAGCAGATGACAGTCTTTGGACTGTTGATGAATTTGTGATGACAGATGGGCCTTATAAAGCTATTAATGTCTGGTCAGAAGATGATGTAGCTAAAAGATTTAGTTTAAAACTTGTAACTGAACCAACTGTAGGTTCTAACCGAATAGAGGTAGGAACAGTAGAATTTAATACTGTAGATGATTCCCTAGTATTAGCTAATCATGGATTGCAAACTGGACAAAAAATAGCATTAAGAGCAAGTGGAACTGGTTGGGGCAACGTAAGACAGCGTACAGGATCAGGTTCAGCAAGTGATACACAGACAAAAATGAATGATGCGGCAACTGATACTGGAACAGATGTATTTAATTTAGATGATCGTTTTGTTGTTTCTTCTACTGGCACAAGTTTCCAATTCTCTGATTCTGATGGTGGTGCAATAAGAAAATTTGAATTATATGAAGATGATCCTGTTACTACCACTTCAAACGCCGCCATAAAAGTACATAAATTAGCTTATGCAGGAGGTACTACAGGAGTACAATTAAAATTATGGCTTAATAAAGGTTCTGGTTCACAAGCCGCTACTTTAACATATTTCAGTAGTGATGATGTAGGTCGTCTTATTAGAATAAATCCCTTAGTGCAAACTGATAGTCTAATCGGTGGTATAAAATGGGCATGGGGTGTAATAACAGCAGTTGATAATACTGGGTCAAATGGGGTAATAACTATTACAACTAAAACAGAACTTTCCAATACAAGAGGAACATATGGTACATCAGAATTCAGGTTAGGTGCATTTAGTGATGGTGAAGGATGGCCCCATGTTGCACAAATATATCAGCAACGTATGGTACTTGCCGCAACTACTCTTCAACCTTCTACTATCTGGCTTTCTGAAACTGCACAGTTTTATTCATTTGCACCTACTGTACTTGCAGATCAGGGTACTCAGCAATCATTTAATGATGGAGTTGCAACAGAAATAGTAATTGACAGCAGTTCTCTTACATTTACTCTGGACTCAGATACATTGGATGAAATAAAATGGCTGGCAGAATCAAAGAAACTTACAATGGGTACTTCTGCTGGAGTATTCATGCTTTATGGTGCAGAAACTAATCTAACAGTTACACCATTTAGGTTTACAATTAACCGAGAAACTTCATTCTCTGCAACTGATACTGCACCAATAGTAGTATCAAATGCATTACTTTATGCACAAATTGGAGGTAAAGACGTACAATCACTAGAGTTGGAAGGAGGAACAACCAATCAATGGTTGGCAAGTAAAATATCAATGAAAGGTTATGATATTATTAAATCCTCTGAAGTTAAGAAAATGGTGTGGCAGGAAAGACCAAATAACTTAGTCTGGTTTATGATGGCAGATGGAAGACTCTTAACATTAAGTTATGACAGGGGTGCAGAATTTAAGGCTTGGTCAGAACATCTATTGGGTGGTTCAATATATAGAAAAATTATAACTACATTACAATCAACTGCTAATGCAGAAGTTGTTGTTAGTGATAGTGAAGCAGATGAAGTTGCAGATTCAGGAAACAAAATATTATTTACTGATACTGCTCATGGATTAGTTAATACTAATATAGTGCAATTAACTACAACTGGAACTTTACCTACAGGACTTAGTTTAAGTACAAATTATTATGTAGTTAATAAAACAGCCAATACATTTAAACTTGCATTAACTTCTGGTGGAGCAGATATATTATGGACAGATGATGGTTCAGGTACACATTCATGGCATAAACCAACTATTTATACTGTAGATGGAGATTGGGCAAGTCTTTATACTTTAGATAAGAATGTAGTTGTTTCAGGTTATTCTATTAGTGATTGGAATTCTACTCAGCGAGTAATGAATGTTATAGTCAATGGAAGTACAGATACAGAGATTACTACAGATTTAGATTCATCTGGATTAGCAAATACAACAGAAGCAGTATCAGGCAGGAATCCACGCATCTCTGATGAAACAGAAGGACATGCTAAAGTAGTTGATATGGAAATGATACCAACTGCAAGCCATGACCAGATATGGTTTAAAGTTAAACGAACCATTGATGGAGTAGATAAATATTATGCTGAAACATTGGGAAGATTCCCGACTGAAGGTGCATTAACCAGAAACGAGTATGTATTTTCCGATAGTTCTGTTACAGGTGCAGTAGCCACAGATAAAATAATTAATACATTAGCACATTTAAAAGGTGAAGTAGTTCAAATTTATTATGAAGGAATGCAACATAATGATATGACTGTTACTGCTACAGGTGCAGTTAGCTCTTTATTAGATACTACTCCTACGCCATCTTCAGCATGGGAAGTTAGCAATACAGAAACTAATGTTTCACAAACTAGCACTTCCGGAGCCGGGACTGGTGTAAAATTTACTACAGTAACAGATGGGTCAGGTAATCCTACATTTACAATTACAACAAATGGTACTGGATATGAAGATAATGATACAATTGTTGTTACAGATGCCGGGAGTACATCAAATACTGCTACTGTTACTGCTACAGGTGGTACTGAACAAATTACATTAAGCCATACTCAAGGAAATGAGCATGTAACAGGATTAGGATATGATGCAGAAATAGAAACACTTGAACCATCTCCTCCAGAGAATCAATTTTCATATACTAAACGATTAATAAAAGTTGCAGTATTAGTTGAAGAATCTTTAGGAATACAGTTAGAATACAATAATTTATCAGAAGAATTACTATTTAGAACAACAGTAGATGCAATGGGAAGACAGATACCTTTATTCTCCGGTATGAGAAAACTATCATTATCTGGAATAGGTTGGGAAGAACATAACTTAAACATTATCTCAAATGGGCCATTTCCAATGCAGTTAAATGCACTTGTTATTGAAGCTGATACAGGAGGTTCCTGATGGCAGTATTTACAACAGCACTAGCAATAGCGGCGGCGGCAAAAGGAGCAAGTAGTTTTTTAGGCTCACAAAGTACATCCAGAGATATGCAGGAGGCTGGTAGAAATAGTTTGCTGACTGCTAGATATAATATTAATCAAAGAAAGTTAGAATCCCGGCAGACACAATTTGGTATATTAGAACAAGGACACCAAGCGGCAAGTAATATTCAAAGATCAGTAGATCAAGCTGTAGGTACTGCAACAGCCGCCGCTGGTGGTAGTGGTGCAATAGTAGAAAGTGGAACACCTAGAGCAGTATTGACAAATATAGCACAGGAAGGATTACATGCACAAATGGGTGCTATATTAAATACCAAGAATGCAATGAAAGCTAATAGACGACAAACTGAAGCACATAATAAGACAGAATGGAAGCAAGCAAACGCTTATGCTAAAGGTATGGAAAGAGATGCTAAAAGAACTATGGATAATGCTAGAATGAATCTTGCCGCAGATACAATCAAAGCAGTAGCTACCTACTATACTCCAACTGTTGGAGGTACAACAGATAAAGTAATTAAAGGAGTTAATGTAGCCGCTTCTACATCTAGTGCTACTGCACAAAGTAGAGGTGGATCACGTTATCAAAATCCTAGAGCAAAAATAATAAACCCCGGTAGAAAATATAATCCAAATCTTAGACAAGGTTCTAGACACCATACAAGTGTAACACCGGGATCACGAACAGCATCTACAAGAAGAGGAGGTCCGGGATCAATGGGCGGCCCACTTGGATCAGGTAAAATGGCAGTAAAAGGCTGGAGATGGAACAAATATACTACTCAAGGATTAATAACTCAACAGGGACAAGGATATTCTTGGCGTAAAAAAGCTGGTAGATATTAATAGAAAGTAATTATGGCAGAACTAACTAAACCACAATACAGCAATCCAAAATCATATCCTTCTGATCGTAAGATATATCAGGTTCAACCTGCAAGAACTGACTTTACTCGTCCTTCAGAAGTACCTGACCAGATGTTTGGTGTTGCAAATATTATGAAAGCATTGGGTGAAGGGCTTGAAAACTATCAGGAAGCCTATGCACAATCTGAAAAGACTGCCAATGTACTGCAAGCCAAAGGTCTTTTAATAGATAAAATGAAAGATACCCAAAGAATAAAGGAACTGATTGCTACACAACTTCCCTTAACTGGATACGAACATTTAAATCTTAAAAAGGTACTTGATAAATACAGAACTACTGATCTTGAAGGTAGAACAGATTTGAATATTGGTAAAGACTTAGAACATAATGTTAGTCCCATGCTATTACCTGATGATATTCCTGATCATGTAAGAGAAATGATAGAAGATCAATGGGTGGGAATGGATGTTGATATTATAAGTGGTTTGATGGGAGAAATAGAAACTGTTCAATCTAAGCAGACTCTTGCAGTAATGAACAGATATGAAAATGAATACAAGAAAAATTTATTAAAAGCATATCAAACCACAGACAATAGAAATGCAGGACAAGTTGAAGCAAATAAATTACGTTTAAAGCATTTCCAAAATATTGAAGAATTAGGTAATGTTGGCACATGGGGTGAACAAGAAGTTATAGATAAAAAATTACATGCAGGACAATTGATGTTGAATGCAGAATTTTTATCTCAATACCATAATGTTAAAGAAGGTACAGACCCAAAAATAAATAGAGAAAAAGCATTATCAGAAGCAGTTAAAGGTCGTTACAAATATAAAGATGAAAATGGAGATACATTTACTTTAGATTCAATATATTATGACAAATTCTTTTTTACTGAACAAGAAAGACTCCGTGTAGAAACTATTAAGAAACGTAATACAATTGAATTAAATGAACAGAATTTTAATTTACAACAATTTATTAGAAAAACATATAAAGCAAAAACATTTGATTTTAATGAATTATGGGAACGAATATCTGATGACGAACAATGGGGTAAAATTCCTTCTGGACAAAGATACCAGATTCTTTTTTCTGAAGAAGTCAGAAGATTAAAAGAAGCTGAGAGTGAAAAGAAAACTCTAGATGCAGAAGATAAAACCGCTAGATTAAATGATTTAGGTAATAAATTATCTGAAATTGCTATAGAACTTGCTGAAGACTTTGATGGAAATATTGGAACATATGCGAAAAAGAACGAAAAAGGAAACTGGAGAGCAAAATCTGGTACGGAACTTCAAAGAATAACTAAAAATAAAGAATTCAGAGAAGAATACATTAACAATATTATATTAGCTAAAACAAGAGCAAAAATTAATGTTGAAAAGAAATATGAAGCTGAAATTAAAAAAGCAAAAGCAAGTGATTTTCAACAAAAAATGATAGCACTAGCAGATTCAGGTATTGGAGGCCCATCAGATATACTATTAAATTTTGGTAAATTAGCAAAGAATTCTCAAGGTCAAGATGTATGGATAGCTGATCCTGCAAAATTAGAAGATGATAAAGCAGGAGGTAAATATCTACTTAATGCTGGTATTGGTAGAGATAATAATGATCCTAATCGTAGCAACGATGACGTAATCGCTATTAGATTAGCAGTTATGCAAGACCTTATTAATTATGCCAGAACTAAACATACAAAATTCAAAAGAGATATTATTGGACAAGATATTGGTAAAAATGAAGAAATTCAAAGAATGAATACTATTGCATCTACATATATAAACAACCTTGAATCAGTTCTAGCTAAAGGCCCAGATGCATTTCAAGATTCATTTCC
>Ga0098039_1000560_pt1 | contig 15408 bp, 15 predicted proteins | sample 6_EtaG_FD_75047 | JGI IMG/M metagenome (GOLD analysis project Ga0098039, IMG submission 75047) | Marine viral communities from the Subarctic Pacific Ocean - 6_ETSP_OMZ_AT15160 metaG | ecosystem: Environmental > Aquatic > Marine > Oceanic | place: Pacific Ocean | collected 2015-01-08 | reverse complement strand
CGGATGAGACGGCGAGTCAGTACGATGCTCAGTTGACGCTGGACAAGTTCAGGCATGGGGAGTGTGGGGTGACGTTCAAGGAGGACCGGGTGGGGTGGGATCCGGCGAGGGTCTGCTTCAAGGGGCGGGGATGAGTCACATCGACTGGATGTTCCGGGGTTATTCGCCCGCCGGTGGCGGGTGGAGGTGGCGATGCAACACCTGCGGGATCGTTGTCCCGGAGGAGAACATCGTCGCTGGCGCGCACGACTGCGCCACCTTCCATACCTGGGTCGAGCGGGACCCGGCGAGGGTCTGGAGTATTGACCGAGCGGTAGGTTGGGGCTAGGGTTCTGGGCATGTCATTGGTCAAGAAGCGTGAGAACCACCACCTCAAGGCGCTGATCAAGCGTCATCAGGTGAGCAAGGCGGGCGACCGCTTTCTGGATGAACTGAGGGCTGAGACGGGGCAGGCGAACGCCGTCCTTGTCGCTGCCATCATCGACCAGGCAGCGGAGGCTGCTCGGGTGTACGGGGCAACGGGGGCGGCTGCGCGGCTTGCTCGGTGGTTGCCTTGAACCTGCCCGAGGCGATGCCTGCGGACGACATCTCTGGGCCGCCGGTCACGCCGGCAGAGGCTGCGGAGGTGTGTGTCGTAGGGGCGTTGCAGCAGATCAAGGAAGCTGGCCTGGTCTTGGCGACGGACTCTCTGACGCTGGACCCGGCGAAGCTCTTCGCGAGTGCGGCGGCGACGTATGTGACGGTTCGGGACGAGGTCACGAAGCTGGCGATGTTCTACCAGAGCGCTGGCCGTCACGGGATGCCCCGCAAGCACATCCAGATCGCTCAGGTCGTTGGGGAGATGGGGCTTCGGCTGGCGAGGCCGGGGCACGACCTGAACAACCTGCTCTACGATGGGCAGGTTCTTCTGGACTCAGATCCTCGGATGGTGGAGTTCGGCCAGAACATGAAGATGTTCATGGAGACCTGCCACTTCTTGCTGCATGACCGGACGAAGAAGGCGGACCGGCCCAAGATCGTGCGGAGGTTCATCAATGCGCGATGACATGACCGGCTTCAACGCCGTCTCTTGGCGGAAGATGCTCGACAAGTTCGAGCAGGGGTGGAGCATCAGCCACGCGGCGAAGAGTGCGAAGCTGGACCCGTACAAGGTGCGTCGTTGGCTGAAGATGGGACAGCGGGAGGTCCGCACGGCGGCGGCGGACTTCTACGAGGACTACCTGACGGCGTGCCAGATTCGGAAGGACTGGCTGGTGGACCAGCTTGTCCATGTTCACGGCAAGAAGAGCTATCAGGCCATCGTGAAGGTGCTGATGGCGGAGTTCCCGGAGTACCGGGACCGTGCGCGGCTGTCGGCGGATGCTCAGGCGCAGGTCGACAAGGCCACCGTCGAGAAGGCGCAGGCCGAGGTGGCGTGGATGCGGGCTCGCACGGAGGCCTTCAAGGGCGGCAAGCTCGACCAGCGGGCCTTGGCGGCTCTCTTGACGGCGGGAGCGTCTAAGGACGCGCCGACGGTGAACTGAGCCGGTGGCCTTCGACGCCGCCAAAGAGATCACTCGCTGCAAGCACGACTTCCTGTACTTCTGTCGGAAGTACCTGAAGATCGTCAGCAAGACGGCGAAGTTGATCGCCCTGCACCCACGGCCGGAGCAGCTTGACGTCATCGAGCGTCTCGAGTTGAACCCGTGGCTGTACATCCTGAAGGCGCGTCAGATCGGCTACACGACGATCATGGCGGCCCGCCTCTTTCATCGCTGCCTGTTCAACCCGAACCACCGGGTGGCGGTGACGGCTCAGGATGAGGAGGCGGCGAGGGCCATTTTCGAGAAGTACTCGACCTTCTACGACCACCTCCCGGACTTCCTGAAGTTCCCGCTCACGACGAAGACCACGACGGAGATGGCCTTCTTCCATGGGGGCTACATTCGGGCGGCTACGGCCGACTCGAACAAGTGGCACGGGAGCACGTACCACGACATCCACGCCACCGAGTTCAGTCGGTATCGGGACGTGGAGAAGTTCGTCAAGGCGGTGTTTCAGACGGCGGGGCCGAACGCCAGCATCGTCCTGGAGACGACGGCTAACGGGCACAACGAGGCGAAGAAGCTCTGGGACCAGGAGGATGACGGGTTCGAGAAGCACTTCGTCCCTTGGACGGCGCACAAGCAGTACAGCCTCCGGGTGAAGCCGAAGGGTCTGCGAATCACCAAGGAAATCAAGGCATACGCGAAGGAGCACGGGCTCACGCGGGGCCAGATGTTCTGGGCGCAGAAGACGCTCAACGGCAAGTGCTTCAAGAAGTGGCGCACGTTCAAGGAGCAGTACCCGAACACGGCGGAGGAGGCCTTCGTCAGCTCGGGGGACCGGGTGTTCCCGGACCGCATCTACTTCTCGGGTGCGCAGGCGCGTCCGGGGCTTCATCGCTATGTCGAGAAGCCTGTCGCGTACCACATCTACACGATCGGGTGCGACACGGCTTCGGGCGCAGTGGATGGCGACTACAGCGCCTTCCACGTCTTGGACGTGACGAACAAGGACTTGCCTCGGACGGTGTCGGCCTACTACTCGAGGTCGAAGCCCTACGACTTCTCTGTGGCTGCCTTGGCGGAGGCGAAGCACTGGGGGGCGTTGGCGGTCATCGAGGACAACAGCTACGGCGCTGCGGTGGCGGAGCACTTCGTGCAGCAGGGCTACGCGCACCTGTACCGGCGCGTGAAGCACGACAAGATCGAGGACCGCTGGCTGTCCATCGTTGGGTTCCAGACGAACGTGAAGACTCGGCCTATCCTCATCCGGCGTCTGTATGAGGCCATCGTCGAGAACAAGCTCACGGTCATCGACGAGACCTTGCAGGGGGAGATCAACAGCTTCGTGTACGACCTCAAGAGCAAGCCGGTGGCTGACACGGGTCACCACGATGACATGATCATCGCCACGGCGCTGGCCCTTGCGGGGATGGACCAGATCGACGTGCTGGTCTCGGAGGTCGAAGCTCAGCGACCAACTAACATACGGGAAATGTTGGAGTTTGAGCTTGCAATGGGCAAAATATACACACACGGAGTAGGATCTTCACACAGGGCCATGCTACAAACAGTCGAGAGATCTCCCATCCGGGAGGTGCATAGACCGCGCTGACCCGAGCGACATCGGGCGGAGGTAATCCATGGGCATCCTCACCGAAGAGCAGGCGGAAGCGTTTGCGGAGAAGTTCGAGGATGCAGTGGATGCGGACGTGGAGGTGGCCCACGCCGAGCCAGAGGGCGAAGTCGAAGTCGAGGTCGAGGCTGAAGCCGGGGCCGCGGATGACGATGAGGTCGAGCTGGAGGGACCCGACGCTACCGAGGGTGAGGCGGTAGAGGCAGCGGAGGACGAGTCTGCGGAGGCGGAACTCCCGGCGGATGACAGTGAGCCGGAGAAGAGGCCTGCGCGCCGTGGCCACAGGGTCACGTACAGTCGCTTCAAGCAGGTCAACGACCGGATGAAGGCTGCGGAGGCGAGAGCCGCCGGGCTGGAGGCTGCGTTGGAGGCCGTGAAGGGCGTCTCTCGAACTCCCGAGCCAGATGACTATGTAGACCCGGAGTGGTCGACGGAGGCTGAGGCGCCGGACATGGCGGAGCAGGCCATGGTGAGCGTGGAGAGGCTGAAGCTCGATCTGGAGATCGGCAAAGCTCTCGAGGCCCACCCCGACGGACCCGAGGAACTGCGAGCGGTCATCGTCGATGCTGTCGTGCGGAACCCAGAAGTGACTGCGAGCCAGGTGGCGGACGCATACATGGCCCGACGGACTGTCGTGGAGGAGGCTGCGATCGCGCGGTACCTCGCGGAGCAGGGGATCGAGCCAGCGGCGGACGAAACGGAGCGAGCCCCCGCCGTGAAGGCGAAGCCGAAGGCGCCGAGGCGCCCACGGAAGTCGGGGGCGAAGGCCGGCCAGGTGGCGAACGCAGACAGGCCCAGGACCATCGAGGAGGCTTCGAACCGGGCAGAGTCCTGGTTCAAGACTCGCAACCCCTTCAGATAGGAATTCCTCATGGGCGCTACGATTACGACCCTCACTTCGCTCCTCAAGGAGTTCTACATTGGCCCGGTCAATGAAGAACTGAACAACGAGATCATGGTCGTCCAGTTGATGACCAAGGCTCGCGTGTCCTGGAACGGACGCCTCGCGTACTTCCCGTTCCACGCTGCTCGCAACTCGGGTGTCGGGTTCCGGGCCGAGAACGCGACGCTGCCGACGGCGGGCAACCAGACCTACCGGAACTTCACGCTCAACGCGGCCTTCGTCTACGGACGCTTCGAGGTCTCGGGCCCGGCCATCGCCTCGGCGAAGTCCTCGGGCGCGGGCGCCTTCATCGGCTGGATGGAGGCGGAGATGACCCGCCTCAAGGACGATGTCCGGGACTCGGTCAACCGGGCGATGGTCTCGGGCGGACGCCTCGTCGGCTTCGTCACGGGCCATGAGACCAACGGCACCACCCTGGCGTTCCGCGGTGACATCAACAAGCTCCAGGCGGCCATCGACGCGAAGGGCTCCGCGGTGACGGTGCAGGTCATCCGGCTCGACCGGCTCTCGGCTGCGACGGCGTACAACACTGTGTCCACGGGGACGGTGTCGGCGACGGACGCGGCATTGGGTCAGATCACTATCTCGTCGACAACCACGAGCGGTGGCGACCTGGGGTGGGCGCACGCCATCAACATCAGCGACGGCCATGCGAGCCTCAACTACCTCGACAACGAGCCCATCGGCATCTACGGGAACCTCGCTTCCCAGACGCTGTTCGGGGTCGCGCGGAACGCGGCGGGCGCCACGCCCGCGCCCATCCTTCAGTCGACGGTGCTGACGCAGGCTGTCGCGACGGGCGCGAACATCACCGGTGTCGCGCTCTCGATCCCGCGCATCCAGGTGATGTTCGACCAGCTCCTCCAGTACAGCGGGATGGAGCCGGATTGCCTGCTCACCTCGCCGCTCCAGCGGAACCGCTACACCAACCTGCTCACCGCCACGCTCCAGACCTGGACGAACAAGGCGGAGAAGGGCGACGGCGGGTTCTCGAACCTCTCGTATGGGAACATCCCGTTCAAGACGTCGCGCCACTTCGACAACGGCCAGATCATCTTCATGACGCTCAAGTCGTGGAAGTACGCCGAACTCGAGCCGGGCGGCTTCGCCGACCTGGACGGCGAGGTGCTCAGCCGCGTGTCGAACGCCGATGCGTGGGAGGGCTTCTACAAGTGGTACTACAACGTCATCTGTACCCGCCCCAACTGCAACGGGATCCTGACCGGCCTCACCCTCCAGTAGGGGACTGACTTGGACGTCGTACACTCCATCCTGAACGCTCTGCTGAAGGTCGGGTCGTGCGGCGTCCTCGTCATGGTCGCGTGGTACATCTGGGTGCTCGCCGCTGAGAGGCGGCGGGCGCTCATCCCGCGCACGGACATCTCTCCAACCGCCTACCTCGGAGGGTAGCCATGGCCGGTCCGTATGGCTCGTACACCCTCGCCGCCCGGCAGCGAGCGGCCCAGGGGATGATGGCGCCCAAAAACAAGCGCGAGAAGGCCGATGACATCGGCGGCTACATCGGTGGCGGCATCGGCGGGGTCCTGGGCGCCATGTACGGCGGCCCCCTCGGCGCGTATCAGGGCTGGGGCTCTGGCCGGCGCTTCGGGGAGGCCGCCGTGGGCGGCCACCGCAAGCTCGGCGAGGGCGACGTGGGCGGCTTCCTCCAGAGCGGCCCGGAGGCTGTCTCGCAGGCCGTCGTGGGTCAGCAGGGCATGGCCGGCATGAGTGGCATGGGCGTGTCGCAGAGCGTGAATCCGGGGATGCAGGACATCGCCAGCAACACGCGGGACAAGTGGTCCTACCAGAAGGGCGCTGGGGGCGCGATCGACGTGCCGGGCTACTACCAGGCGTACGGAACGGGCAGTCAGCCGGTCCCGGAGGCGGCGATCACCGAGGGCGCGGGCGGGGTCTCGGGCAACGAGATGTTCAGCTCGGATGAGATCGACACCCTCGTGGGGATGTTCTAGTGGCGATGTTCAGCCGCAAGAAGCCGGAGACGCTGGCCTCTCCGACGTACTCGGTTGCCGAGGAGTTGAACGACAACGGCTTCCCGGCGAGCCCCAAGAAGCTCATCAGCCTGAGCCGAGAGGACAAGCTCCAGGAGGTCCGTCTGTGGGACCTCTGCATCCTCTTCTTGGAAGGCCGCCAGTGGCTCTCCTTCGACCGCCGGCTGCGCCAGTACGTGGTGGATCGCCGAGCGACGGACGATGACAAGCAGGCGACGATCAACCTCATCCTGAACATCTTCAGGAACGTGGTCAGCCGCCTTCAGATCTCCTACCCCTCGACGGTCGTCTTGCCGGCTTCTCCCAGCCCCGACGACATCGTGAAGGCCCAGTCCTCTGAGAGCGCCCTGCGCTACTTCTGGGCCCAGGCGGACCTCAAGGCGGTCATCGCCGACGCCGTCGAGTACTCGGCCACGACGGGCACCTCCGCCATCCACACCTACTACGACGAGGACGAGGAGAAGCTCGTCTCCGAGGCCATCCAGTCCTACGACCTCTTCTTCGAGAAGGGCGTCATCTCCATCGACGAGTCTTCGTGGGTGGCGCTGCGGACCATCCACAACCGGGCGGACCTCATCGAGGCCTACCCGAAACTGGAGACTGAGATCCTCCAGGCCTCTGGGATGGCCCGGCCGGACGACCAGGGCGATGGCGAGCCGCCGCCCAACCGCGTGGAAGTCTACGAGTTCTACTACCGGGACGGGCGACACGCGATCGTCATCGACGACATCTACCTGTACGAGGGGGAGCGCCAGACGAAGACGTTCCCGGTGCAGGTGGTCCACTACACGCGCATCCCTCGGCGCATCTGGGGCCTGGGCCTGATTGAGCCGCTCATCGACCTCCAGTGGCTCTACAACCGGACCCGCTCTCAGATCACCAACAACGTCGAGTTGATGGCCAACCCCAAGTGGCTCATCCCGAAGACGGCCGGCGTAGCCGCTCATCAACTGACGAACAAGGCGGGCGAGAAGGTCTACTACAACGCCGCGGGTGGCAAACCCTCCATGGTGGCCGGGGAGCCGCTGCCCAACTACGTGTTGGAGCATGCGATGCGGCTCCAGGTGGAGATGAGCGACGTCAGCGGCGCCCACAGCGTCTCCCTCGGCAAGCGCTCTGTCGGCGTCTCTTCGGGGCGCGCGATGGAGGTGCTCACCGAGCGGGACACCTCGCAGCTTCAACTCACGCAGACGCGCATCGAGCAGGCGGTGCGGAACACGGCGAAGTGCGCGCTCGAGTTGATGAAGGCGTTCTACACCGAAGAGCGCATGACTCGGATGATGGACGAGTACGGCAAGGTGGTCTTCCGGGCGCTGTCGTCTGAGAGCATCGTGGACGATCCCGAGATCTTCATCGAAGCCGGCTCCATGTTCCGGGCCGAGAGCCAGGACCGAGACCTCAAGGTCATGCAACTCGTCGAGTTGGGGATGCTGCCGCCCGAAGAGGGCATGAAGGAACTGAGCTTCCGCACCGGCAACTCCTTCATCTCACACAAGATCTCAGCCATCTCGCATGCCAGGGAGACGCTCTACGGCTGGCTGGCCAACCCGCAACTGGAGATTGAGATCTTCATGAACGATGACCTCGAGGCCTTCGAGCAGGTCTTCGGGGACTACATGCGGGAGCCGGCCTACTACGAGCTGCCCGTCGAGCAGCAGGAGTACCTGCGCAACGTGCTCGCGGAGATCATCACCGCTGGCATGCCCCCGGAGGCCCTCCAGGCAGCCCTCCAGAACCAGCAGGTGAGCCCCAGGCCCCAGGGTGGGGCCGGAGGCTCTCTGCGGCTCGCAGCGAGCAATCCCAACGCATCCATGCAGCAGCAAGTCCAAGGTAGCGTCGCGGCCTCCGATATGGAGAACCGCATCGGCGGAGCGGAGCGGCGCCTCGGCGGCGCAGACACCATGAAGTCCGGGCAGTTCGGAGGGATAGGCTGATGGCCAAGCGAGTGAGCCCGAAGGAGAAGGCCCGGCTGAAGGCCCGGCGGGCGGCGGCGGCCAAGAAGGGCTACCCCGACTGGGGCATGGCACGGCACGCCTCCAAGGACTGGGAGAAGGCCGCTTGGAGAACATCGAGCTTGGAGAACATCGAGTTTCGAATTCGGCGGGACGACAAGATGGCGGCGGCGGCCAGGGCGTTGAAGGCCGGGGAGAAGGCCAAGCGTGATGCGAGAAAGAAGGCCCGGAAAGTGGCGGCCCGGAAGATGATGAAGGTTGAGCGCGTCAAGCGGGCGGAGTTGTATCAGCATGCCATGCTGAAGAAGTTGAAGTCCGACGCTGACAAGGTCAAGGCGTACAAGGAGGTCAAGAGGGAGAAGCGGGCGGAGAGGCTGAAGCACCCCGAGAAGCACTCCGAGGTCGCTAAGCCGATGGAGCCGATCAAGGTCAAGAAGAAGAAGAAGAAGCGGAAGGGCAAGCCGGCCAAGCCCCTGTACGACTACCAAGGCAAGAAGTGAACGTAGGCCAGGTCACCACGCTCTTCAGGAACTACATCGACGAACCGGACGAGTCCTTCGTCTCGGATGCGACCGTCCAGGTGTCCCTCGCCGTGGCCTACGAAGAGTTCCGCCACACCGTGATGCAGTACGACCCGCAGAAGTACGAGACCTCCGTCAGCATCACAGTGTCCGGGACCACCTACGACCTCGGCGAGGGCGCCTCCGCGGTCTCCATCCTGGGCACTGACGCCAACCTGACGCATCCGCGGTTGATCAAGCTCAACAACATCGCCTCCATCAGCGCCTCGGGAGCCATCACCCGGGTGTGGCGCTCCTACGGGTCCATTCAGGCGCTCCAGCGGGCTACCGACGGCTACACGCTCCAGAACGCCACGCTCCATTTTGCCTCGACGGTGGCGGCTACGCTGAAGGTCTATTACGTCCCGGACGCCGCCTACAATGCGGCCCTGTCGTCCGGTATCGACTGGTCCACCGCGGCGACCTACATCGACGACCTCGCGCCCTTCCACGACATGATCGCCCTCTACGCCGCGCAGCAGTACAGCGTCCTCGACGGCGCCTCTGCGGAGCCTCAGCAGCTTCTGCTCGGGCAGCGAGAGGTCAAACTCATGGAGTACCTGAACTTCCGCCAAGGGCCGGCGAACCAGTACGTGCAGCGGGTCCTCGACGAGGACTGCTACGCCTGATGGCGACGCCCGCCCAAGAGGTTGAGGTCCTGCTCGGGGGCTTGGTCGCACGCGGGCCGACCAAGGGCCCGTTCGCGCTCAACATGCTCTGGCGCCGGGATGCGTGGGACGTTCGGAAGGGCTTCGGGACGGTGGCCGAGGTCGACAGCCTCCTGTCGAAGAACATCGACACGAGTTCGACGGAGGAGTGGGGCTACGTCGAGCACCTCGGCTCCTACGCCATGCGCACTGCCTTCGGGCACGACCAGATCGTGTCCGTCTTCCGGCAGCGCGCTCACACGGGCGGGGAGGGCGACCGTAGCACGGTCCTGCCCCTCTACAGCCTACACGTCTACGACCTGACCACGAGAGAGCGCTGGGAGGAGGGGCTCTACCGGAGGACCTCGGAGATCACCCCCGAAGTTCTCGCCATGGCCCGGTGGTATGGCAACTACGAGACCGCCAGGGACAAGGACAACCAGTCGTGGTATCGGGCTGAGGCTGGTGACTTCTTCTGGTTCCAGGAGTTCGACGACGTCCTCTTCTTCGGCTCCAAGGTCGCGGGGGTCTGGGCCTACCTCCCGGGGACGTACAACCGCCCTCGACGGACCATGGTCGACAGCGTCGATGACCACGAGTGGGCCGAGCGCTACAGCGAGAGCGCCTGCGTCATCAAGGTGGCCCTCGCAGACGGGCTCAGCCAGGACGCCTACCCCTACCTCGACAACGCCGAACTGACTGGGGTTGTCGACTGCGCCGTTCTCGACGGCCATGTGGTCTACGCCACTGAGCGTCGGCTCTGGTTCAGCGACAAGGGCTTCCCCACCGCGGTCATCGCCGTCAACGGGGTCACCCTCACGACGGAGTACCCCATCACGGCCATCGCCGAGCAGTACGGGAGCATTTTCGTGTGGACCGAGCGGGAGACCTGGCATTTCCAGCCGGCGCAAGGCGACCTCTTCGACACCGGCCGCATCACCCGCCTGAGCGAGAATGTGGGCTGCATCGGCCCGAGCGCCGTGGCCAGGCTCGGAAGCGCCGTCGTCTGGGCCGACACCAACGGCGTGTACCAGAGCACGGGCACGGGCGGCGTCACGCCCATCGGCGGCGCCATCACCGCCTTCTTCACCGATCACGTCACCAATCCGCTCACCAGCTTCTACCAGCAGAGCGGGCACACTGGCTTTGCGGCCGACGGGCCGCGCACGCGGGTTCGGTTCGACCCTCGCGGCGCCCACCTGACCTACGCCCCGGAGTTGGGCGCGCTCATCCTCGGGGTCCCGGGGCAGTCGGCGGCCATGGTCCTCAGCGACGGCGAGTGGTCGATGTGGTCGACCGAGAGCATGGTCTACACCAGCGGCGCCCCCGCGGAGGCCTACGGCGGGTCGACTGCCAACATCCCCAACCCCTGGTTCGTCGCCCTCCGGGATGACCTGTTCTGCGTGGCGGGGCCATACGTTCAGACGCTGACGGACAGCGCGCAACGTGACGGCGGGAACCTGAACGACAACACTGACTCGAGGGCGATGTTGATCCTCGAGCACGGGCGCGGGGGTGCGCTGGACCGCTCGATCTCCAGCACCCCCTACCCGAGGTTGCCGGAGGATCGACGGAGCGTCATCCGCAAGTGGTTCAAGGACGAGCAGGGCGGGACCCCGCTCAACAGCCGTGTCTACATCGATGAGTGGATCCCGCTCTACCCGGGGTACGCGCTGCCCGTGAGCGCCACGACCTCCGGCAACACGGTCTTGCTCCCCATTAGCGTGGTCGTGCCGGACGACGCTGGCAACTACGGCATCTTTGGCACCGACAACCTCACGCTCTACATCCGCTTCGACGCCACCCACTGGACGCCGGTCGGCACGGGCGTCGGCACCAACATTGACTACGTGCTGCCGCCAGAGCGGCAAGCGTCGGTCGCCCAGTGGGTCAACGTGGATGTGGTGGCTGCGGGAACTGAGATTCGGCTCATCTGGGATGTGGGCGGCGGCGCGCGGATGGACCTCATCAACGGGCGGAAGTCTCCGCTCATCTACATCCCCATGGCGCCAACAGGTTCAGGGGACGACCTGAGCGCCATGGGGCTGTCCTGGGGCGTGACAGCGGCCTCCACCCTCAAGGGTGCCGTGCCCGGGACGCATCAGCCGACGCTGTTCGCCTGGGAACAGTACGACCCACGCAGCAGCCGCCACTCTGCCGATGACGTGGCGCAAGCCGTGGACTACGCCTACAAGACGGATCAGGTCGGCCTTGACGAGGGCCGGCAACTCAAGGCCCGCGGGCTTTGGGCGCGCATCATGTCGCATGGGAACGCCACGACCAAGATTGTGAGCGCCTGGACGGCAGGCGTCTACAACGTCCTCGTCGGCAGCGACCAGAAGGGCTGGCAGGCCCAGGTGCTCGACCACTCCGGGACGACGGAGGCCATCAACCAACTCGAGAGCAAGACGACGGTCCGCACGCGCATCAAGGATAGTGGGGACTCGCTGCGCAACGCGACCTTCAACACGACCAACGTCACCCACGGGGACGTCAACGACGGGACGGCTGGCACGTACATCATCGGCGACGAGCAGGTCTCTGAGATCGCTGTGTCCAGCAGCACCAAGGGCTCCCGCTTCTCCTGGATGGTCTTCGGCTTCATGCGCAACCGAGCGGAGCGCATCACTATCGAGTCGCTGACGGCGACCTTCCGGGTCACGAGCAGGTCTCGTCGCCGAAGGGGGCGCTGATGCCCCGGTTCTCTGAACGGTTCTGGCCGCGCACCACGACGTCCCTTGGCCAGGCGGCTGCGGACGCGCTCCGGGAGGAGCAGGACCGGCTCGCCCGCGAGCAGGTGGGGCGCCTCGTGGACGGCCTCGCTCTCACGCCTGCTGAGGACCTCCTTCAGTTCCCCCGGACGACCTGGAACGCCTTCAACCTGGCGGCGGGCGCTCGCCCGCTTCCGACCATCGACGTCGTCGACACCGTTGTCGCCTCTGCGGCGCAGCGCACGGTGGTGTCAAACGCGGTGACGGTTCGGGCGGACGCGAGGTTCGAGGGCCTCTTCTTTCAGGGAGAGGCCGGCGCCCCGTTGGTCACCATCGATGGGGCGGTGGCCACCTTCCATGGCTGCATCTTCGATCGGGGCCCGGGGTCGAGCGAGGGCTGGGCGTCCTTCCTCAACAGCGCACAAGGCATCTTCGTTGGTTGCTGGTTCGTCGGAGACGCGACGCCCGCGGAGATCGTGGTCAACACAGGCGGCGCTGCCGACGTGCAGATCGTGGCCTGCTATCAGCGCACGACGGGCCCTGTCGCGTGGGGGGCCAACACGACTCAGGTGGGGGTGCTGTAGTGGCTCGCGAGGTCACCAAGGAGCAGTTCGCTGACGGGACGACCATCGACGGCGACCGTATCGACCGGGCCATGCAGGAGACGGTCGATCGCTTCAACGCGGTGCGGAAGGGCGACCTCGCCAACCGCTTCCTCAAGAGCACGTTGGCGATGGGGTGGCAGCCGCGCATCAATGCGTCTGCCGGGACGGACTTCCCGTTCCTTGATTGCACCAACGACAGCGCTGCGAGTGCGCCGGTTCGATATGAGAACGAGTCCAGGGTGAAGGGGATTCAGGCGCCGGGGCTCACGCCTGGCGGCGCCAGCACATCGAGGTACATCGGCTGCACGATCCCCGTCCGGTTCCCCTCTCCGGTCATCGTCGATGATGTCGTCATGATGCTGAACGTCGAGCATCTCAGCGCAGCAGGGCGGGTCTATACCAACGGGTTCACCTACGGCTCCTCTCCGCCGAAGGGGTTCACGAGCACTGACAGCGTTGAGGACCTGTCGCTGGTGCTCCAGGTGGACAGCCCGCTGATGCCGGAGGACCAGCGGCTGGCAGACAAGGTCTTCGCCTACCACCGCGTGCAGTTGCTGCGGGACAAGTTCTGGCAGGTGGACCCGGGGACGCCGCCGGCCAACGACATGACGCTGGCGGACGGGACGGCGTTCAGCACCGTGTCGGGGGTCTACTATCGCGCCAAGGACCTCGCCATTCCTCTGCCGGCGGGGGCCAGGCTCCGCATCCACCTCGTCCTCCCGAAGTACCCGGCGGTGACGGTGTCCGGCTGGGGGACAGACCCGATCACCATGCAGACCTACGACCTCAACGTCTGCATTCTCGAAGAGGTGGCCTGATGGCGAAGGTCACCCGCCGCAGGCTGTCTCGCGGCCACAAGTTCGAGGTCAGCGCCACCAACACCGAGGGCCACGTCTTCCCCGAGCTGGAGGACATGGCGGGCGAGTTCACCGGCGGGCGCATCTCAAGGGACCAGATGGAGACCCCCGACGGGATCTTCCATGTGTTCCTGCACATGCCGTGGCTCGACGCGGACTACATCTACCCGCAAGTGGGCACGGCCCCGGTGGGGAGCGGTCCCGGCACCGAGGACAGCAACTACGGCATTCCGTTCATCCTGCCGCCCCTGCGCGAGGACTTCTCCTACACGACGGATGATGACGGTCAGAAGTCGATGGTCCTTGACGAGGGTGTGCCCATCCCCATCCTGGAGTCCATCTCGTTCGGGTTCGACACTCGCTCGGAGCCTGCGCTCATCGCCGGGCGGTACTACGGGGGTACTCCGCCCGCAGTCACCACGGCTGCTGGCATGCTGGACTACCAGTTCCCGCCAGAGTTCGAGATTCGCCTGTCGCTGGTCTCCAGGCAGCCACGCTACTTTGTGGACAGTTACACCAACACGCAGCCCTCTCCAGACGACCTCCGACCAACCGGCGAGGTGTGGTCGGCGACGCTCACCTCGGAGGCCTTCAGCGCCTACGGTCTCCGGGACAACCCCATCCTGTTCAAGGACATCAACCGGGCCATCGATCCGAGTCTCACCTACGTGTGGGTCATCCGGGCGGAGGGGCTGCTCGACCTTGTCGGCAACCTTCAGTACGCGCTGGTGTCCGTGACGGCGGACCTGCGGTTCAGGATCGAGTTGCAATCTCCGGTGCAGGACCTGTCGAGCGCGCAGAACAGGCCCACGATTGTTCAGGCGTCGCCGTCGGTGACCATCACGGCCCCGGGCATCGGGCCGCCCAACCCGCCCATCCTGGCGGACGGCGCGGCTGGCATCCAGACGGGCATCGACAACATCGACGACGTCTTCGCCGCCAAGCTTGGCGGCGGGTTCGGTCGGCACGGGGAGGGGTCTCTCGACCGCGTCCTCTCTGACTACGGGTGCTACGATGTGATCGCGGTGCCGCTCTTCAACGCGCGCCTCAACGGGGGCATCGACGCCAACGACGTGGCCACGGAGCCATACTCTGGCGCCGCCACGGACCCGCTCTTCGACCGTCGGCGGGTCGTGCTCACCCATCCGTTCGTTCTGCACCGGGCCATCCTGGCCTGGAACTGGCAACTCTGGACGGCGGGCGCCCCGCAACCGACGGCCATTCCGACCAAGGCCACGTTCCAGGTGGATGTGGGCGTAGGCATCGGCGCGGGGCTGCGGTCCGACAGCGGCATCGTCTACGACGACATCGCCACTCACACGATGACGAACCCGCGGACGCCCGCCACATGGGAGACCAGGCTCATCGACAAGATTGCCATCAAGCGCACGTTGCCGACACGGACGGGGACGGACTGGGACCTGGAGTTGCACGAGTTAAGGATCGTGGGCACCACGGTGGCCGGCGTGAGCTTCCAAGACCAAGGCGAGCGGGTCTACATGGGCCAGACGTGGACACCGTTGGGCGCACGCGAGAATATCGGCACAGCGGCTGCTCCATATACTCCTGGCGCCCCGAACTGCGCTGGCGCTGAGCAGTTCATCGAGGTGCGGATGAAGATCCAAGACTCCGCCGCGACCATCGCCGGTGAAGTCGTGAGCGGCTACGGTGGCCACTGGGTCTATCTCATCGGCCGCAAGTACCTGACGAGGTAGAGCATGGCACAGAAGGCTGGTATCGCAACGAAGAAGCGCCTTGAGGCAGCAAAGCCAGGCATCAGCGCTCAGCAGGCCGAGTGGGAGCAGGGCCAGCAGTACCGCCAGCAGGCAGCCGCCGGCATGAGCGGGGTGGCCGACGCCTCTCAGCGCAAGTACGAGAGCATCCGTGACGCTGTCCCGGGTGGTCGTGCTGCCATCCGGCAGCAGGCGGCGCAGCAGATGGCTGCGGGCCGTGGGCTCGGGTCTTCGTCGAGCCACACGGGGCTGATGCGTCAGGCGGCGATGG
>Ga0098039_1000556_pt1 | contig 15477 bp, 24 predicted proteins | sample 6_EtaG_FD_75047 | JGI IMG/M metagenome (GOLD analysis project Ga0098039, IMG submission 75047) | Marine viral communities from the Subarctic Pacific Ocean - 6_ETSP_OMZ_AT15160 metaG | ecosystem: Environmental > Aquatic > Marine > Oceanic | place: Pacific Ocean | collected 2015-01-08 | reverse complement strand
GCACCAAAGGCTGCATTTGAGACTCCAGTGGTGTTGGCTCCTAGAGCAATATAACCAACGGCAGTATTATTAGCGGCTGTCGTATTGCTTGTTAAAGAATGCGCCCCAAGCGCAGTATTAGTACCACCAGTTGTATTAGCATCTAAAGCATAAACACCCACAGCCGTATTAGCGGCTCCGGTGGTGTTGGCTCCTAGAACAATATAACCAACGGCAGTATTATTATCGGCTGTGGTGTTTGCTGTTAAAGAATGCGCCCCCACTGCTGTGTTAGAATTTCCCGTAGCTAACAGTAAAGTCCTCCACCCAACACCTACGTTTGAAGTACCTGTTATATTGGTAAAGCCACTTTCTGAACCAATAAACGTGTTATTATCTGCTGTAGTCGTATTTGCACCTGCCGCAAACCCCAATAAAGTATTTTTATCACCTGTTGTTAAATCAGTACCTGCATCATCACCTACAACAGTATTATAGTTACCACCACTTGCTATGCTGTTACCTGCGTTGACACCTGCTCTGAAGTTACTTGTCCCTGCTGAAGCCGTGATGATGTCTGCACCGTCTGCATAAGTTACGTCTGCGGCAAACGTAGCCGCATCAACTGAAAGATTACCTGCTACAAGATCCGCCGCTTGTACGGCATCAATAACTGCTTGAATCTGAGCCGTTGTATCTGTCAATATACCCATTTTTAGCTCCTCACATAAAGTTGTGTAGCATCAGATGCCTTCAACAGCCCGTCACTAGCACTTAATGTTTCAAATACTACAGATAATTCAATTGAATCACTACTTTGGAATCCAACCGTAGCCGATAATGCCTCTCCGTTCTGAGACGTTTGCTGGAAAGACACAACAGCCAATTTAAATTGATCCGCACCCCCAACGTCCAATGCTCCTCGCTGCACTTGGAACAGTTCAATGGACTTGTTCCCCGCCGCATTGTGTATAAACTCAAATGCAGCTTGAGAATTAAACACAAATTCGGTCGTTATATCAATAGATTGTGTACCTTCCACGTCCAAGAATTCCCGGAAAGAAGGAACCCCAATCTTATTGGATATATCAATCGGCCCATTGTTCAATGTTTCGGAATGAGATGTTTGACCGCCAATGGATTCCCAGTGTCCGGTATCCGTATTCAGGACCCGGAGAAATACATCTGTACCAGATAATACACCTGACGTTGCCATAAGCTAACTCCTATGGCCAAGTAATTGTGCCCGAACTTTGGAGCGTGATACTGTTCGATAGCTTATCCCCATCCGGTGATGTTTCACCGAAACTGGAAATGGCCGCTGCAAAGTCCAAGTTACCCAACGCCCCTATGATAATCCGGTAAAGAGCAATGGTCTTGGTCCCGGCATACCCACGTAACAGGACATATTTCGCGTCCGTGTTATACGTGATATCCATCGTCAAATCAATAGATTGTATACCTTCCGTATCCATGATTTCCCGAAATGACGCCGAACTCTTATTCGTGATGTCAATCGAGTTATTGTTCAAAGTAATCGAGTGTTGGTTCTGACCACCGATTATCGTATACGTTCCTGCGGCTGGGGAATCTTCAATAGCCACATATACGTCTGTACCATTTAATGCACCTGCTGTTGCCATGATTTATATCCTCGTAACTATCGATCTACGTAACTAGTATAGGTAACGGATACATCTAACTGCCAGAACCCGCCTACTATTCTACCCTGATTTATTGACGTACTTTGAATGATAACATCTTCAAAATCCGTAAATGTTGTACCGTGTGTTAATGTCGCAGCAATTGTATCCGCAATATCCAATAGCGTTTTAGCCATACCCCCAACAACTGAATCAAACAAGGATATCTGCATAATTCCTTCATTCACGTCCATTGAAACTGTTGCACCCTTCATACCCGAAACAACCGGTAAAGGGATCATAGAAAGTACGGCCCATTGCCCGTCATCCGGAGGCGTGAAATTATCATTATCCTGCACAACGGTTATCCCCAAGGAGAGATCGTCTACTGCCTTGGCAAATGTATGCAAAATTTTGTAAAACGATGACATTAAAACTGAACCTGTTGATGTTTAATTGACTTTCGAACAAGTATCTCACGAAAACGAGCTACATTTTTCCTCACCATGCCCTCTGGAGCTTGCCGACTGAACCCATCCACTGTCCGGATTTCATACTCACCTGTATTTAAGTTTCGTGTGCCTCGTTCAACACCTTTGGGATACCCACCAAATTCAACGATATTGATATAGTCCGAATTATTGGTTAAGAACCAGGATCGTTTCATCAGCACCTTAAATGATTTTGGTATTTGTAAAGACGAACGTAAACGCCCTGGCATGGGCCTATTTAACTGCTTAGTGGCCGGTGCATCAGGGGTGACTTGCCATTCACCCTTTAATGTTCCTTGATGTTTACCGTCAAAATCACCCTCTGGTGTATCCTCAATGATAGATCCATAGAGTTCTTCTAAAACATCATGCGTAATGGCTGCTGCCATCTTTTTCGAACGTGCATCAGTCTTACGCATGATGTCTGATAAGACACTATTTAATTGCTTCGGCGTAACTGTAGTGACGTTGACGCTTTTGACCGCCATTACTTCCTGCCCATGAGCACATAACCTATAACTTCATTGGCCATATTAATCGTTCTAATTGCAACAATAGTATGCTCGGCACTATTAATCATTAAAATATCCGTTAACACGGGGGCAAATGCATTATCCACATCCACTTTCTTGTCAGTCTGTTGAACCCGTTGTCCTTCAAATGTATCCGTATTAAACTTCGACACTATCCCAATAATATTCGTGGTTGCCGATGTTCCTCCTGTTAATGTTTGTGCCACACGATCCTTTGTGGCACCAGTGACTCGTTTTATTTGTATTGCCGCCGCATCTCCATAAGTGGTAAGTAGCTTTGTAAGACGCGCTGCTGCTTCTGTTGCATATAAACTCATGCCGTTATCGTTTCAGATCCAACAAATAAGATCTGCGGTTTTTGGCTCATGAAATCAACAAGACACCCGTGAGCCAGCATATTGGCCATTTGCCCATATTCCGTGGACAATATGCCCATCCCAAGCTCCCCCCGGTGATGCGTTATATCAAGGTCATTCTGAAGCATACTTTCGCGCTTTGCATCCGGTGTTGTAATAGCCACTAAATGAGCCGCGAGCCACAGTTGAATCCCCTCTAACTCACCCGTTGTGAATGTAGTGTCACATTTGGCATTCAAGTCACCCGTAAGTACACCCGCAGATACTACACGGGTATCAATCTGGGCATCCGTCAGCGTAGTTGGCTTGATTTCTTTAACTTCATCCGCAGTTGGTGCTGCCATTATTTGGCCTTGGCTTTCGCCTTTATCTTGGCTTTAGCTTTGGCCTTGGCTTTTGGTTTAGCTTTGGCTTTTGGTTTAGCTTTGGCTTTTGGTTTAGCTTTGGCCTTGGCTTTTGGTTTAGCTTTTGCTATCATTCTCGCCATAGTTCACCTATCAAGAACATAGGGTAGGACGCTTGTCCTACCCTTGATTTTACTTCCGCCCGGATCAAATACCGCCATGCGCAATGCCCGTCTTACTATTCCGGTCCGTCTTCAAGATCGGAGTAACGACCGCATATGTCGTGAATACTTGGTCATCCAGATTACTGGTCCGGATATGAGGCACCGTAACGATATCGGAAGCCATCACAAGTTCTACTGCACGATCAGACATTTCAATCAAAAGCGTCTTTGAAGCTGCCAACTTCTCAGCCGGTTTCACGTCAATAATTTGACTAATCTGCTTGAGCCGATCCACAAACGTTGCCGGACCGCCATGCGTCAAACTGTAATCATCCTGGAGGTAGTTCCAGAAATTATTAGCTACATACATCATGACCGAATTAGGTGCCGAAACACCACCATTCGAAAACAGATCCCCAAGACCATCCAATGTTTCCGGAACAATCTTTTCTCGATTGGTTGACAGATCCGTCCAATCCGTAATGGTATACGTTTCTCGATTGGTTAAGGTCGTATAGCCTTGGATCGTAGTATTGGTACCACTCACGGTAACCACAACCGACGTATCACCATTGAACAGAAGATCTTCCATCTTCTCGGCAACTTGCCGAACTGATTCACTCAAACCAGCAGATCGTTTGTAGCCAAAACCGATTTGACGGAATGGAATTCTCCAACTGGAATGGATAATGGGCAACGGAGTGTACACCAGCGTGAAATCCGATTGATTATTCTGTAACGCAACCGGGTTCATGCTAATTGCCGCTGATTGAAACTCATTGATCGCTTCACGACCAACCAGCTGAGTCCCAATATCTTCCGGGGAAGTGAGTCCGAACGCCCGAAGATCCGCGACACCATTTAATGATCGACGTCGAATCTGAACTAACTGATCCATAATGGACTGGTGATCCTCATGGCGAAGAGTACCAACATTATTTTGGATCGTCCGTCCGTCCTCATTATCGACCATGATGGAGCGCCAGTTCTCCTCATAGTTGAACAAATGCGCTGCCAACTGGTCGTAGCCACGTTGACCAACACCCGTAAACTGTAATTGCCCTGGGGCAATATTTTTAGGGTTGTTTTCCATTACGCTACCTCCACTTCGATTCGAACAACAGTAGTTCCGGTACTGTTATCCACAGCTTCGTTGGCATATCCTACCACCGCTTCACGTTGAGTATCGTCCGTAGCGGCATCCGTTGTCGCTATCCGTAACGTACCATCCCCATCGGACTCCAATGCCGCCCCTTCCGTAATTGCAGTAGCTGTCGCCGCAACAAGAGCGTTAACCAACATGCCAGACTGCGCATACAAACCACGAACTGACTCCCCGCTCGCGTAAGCATCCGCAATGCCTTCAGCATTGGCAACATTTTCCAAGGCAAAGATTCGCTGAGAATTTTTACCCGCATTCGCATGGACGACCCAAGTTGAAGAAGACCGTTCCAGTAGATGGCCAGGGGTAATAGCACCACCAGCCAGTTTTTCACGGACGATTTGCTGACCGTCCGCAGGACTTATCAAAATTGTATTGGGCTCGGCCATTATGCAGCATCCTCCTCGTTATAATTTGGCTGATACGTTTGCTTCATTCCTTTTGTCTCAGCCGCACCGTTATTCTGGACGAAACTCCCGTTCCCGAGACGAAGCTCATTCCCTTCTACCGGGGTACACATTGCATGCAGCTTCATAAGACGTTCCTCGCCCATATCCGCAACATCCTCTTCGGTCATTTCGCTATTTTCAACAATTTCCTTCCGGATTTCATTAAGACGCTGTTCTTCAGCATCGAGCATGTTCAGAATTTGAGGCTTCTTATTCAAAAGCTCCTCAACTTCCTCAGCTTTCTCTTTGCTGTTGATCACCATCCCCTTGGATTCCAAGAGTTCAATCGCGCTTTCAACAGTCAATTTATCGCCACTATTGGTGACGTCACCTTGATTGTCATCTTCCGGCATTTCAGCCATTGTACTATCCTCCGTACTTAGGTTGTTGTTTGCTGGCGCGTCACCGCTATCCAACTTGATAAACTCAACTTTCTTTATAACCTGAGTTACATCGTCCTCGATTGAAACAATACCATTCGAATCAACCGAAAATGACCGCTGAAAGAGCTTTCGGCCCTTTTCATAGATCACTTTCTCTCCAGACCCGTTCTCCACAACACAATCTTCTAGGAAAACGAATGGGTCATCTATTGTACGACCTTCATTCAGAAGATCGGATAACTGTCCTTTGGTAGAGAACATTGTAAAATCATTGTCTGTCAATTCTTGATTAACAACAAAGGTATCATCTTTGGCCCCCTCCCCCGTATTGTTAATCGTAAATGTTTCGTCACCCGCTGGTTTCCGGTTTAATAGGACCGCAACATGATCAAAATTCAGATTATCTGCAACCCAATCATAGTTCCGGCCATCAATTTGTCCCTTATCCGGGATTTGGTCCAGCCGCACCCCCGTGGATACGGCTATTTTCTTGCCGTTTTCAATACGGCTAATAAGTTCCTTTCCATCATCAGATTGACCGGCCACGTTTTCATCAACCCAAAGCTCATTGATTACCTTTTTCCCCTCTTTCCTAGGATTTCGAACAAACGCCCCAAAATGATGTGCATTCAGCGCCAGGGGGTGAAAAGCCGACTGATTGCTGCCATTAACCTTTGGATGATCATTGGGCGCTGGTAGGAGATCCAGTTGCGTGAACGAGTTTGCGACTTCTGCATCGGGGTAAAGCCCCTTGTTCATGACAGAATCACCGACAATAGACACCATATTTGTTACAATATGTTCACGTCCATTGACCCGTTCCTTCCAAAACTTGCCTGATGTTTTGGAATTTATTGATATATTAAGCATCGATGCTCCCATCAACCACTGTTAATTCTGGCCTACTTGTATTTTCGGTAATCTCAAGACCAAGAACTTTTTCAATTGTATCGTTTACATCCAACTGAGCCCCTGCGGGGGCAGAAAGCCCGGACATGACATGATTAAATGCCTCCCCTTCTTTCATTCGGATATCAGAAACATCCCGCTCATTCAATGCCGATGCAACAGGCCAATCAATTGTAGCGTCACTAGGGACGTCTAACATCCCCGCATTTTCAAGAATACTAAAAACACCGCCCAACCAATCCTCACAATGTAAATTTTGGCGATCACTGATTAATTGGTTATAGGATTCTTTATCCTCATTCCCGGCCAATTGCCCGGCACCTTCCCCGGTAAGAATACGTATTGGGATACCTGTCGATCCAGCTATAGCCTGTAATGCAACCCGTACCGTTCCTACAGGGTCCGCATGCTGTGTGGTTAGGACTTTTGCGCTGACCCCGGAAAGACGCATGGCATCTTTCCAGCTATTTGTAAATGCCTCTACCTCTGTGTCTAGATCCGTTTTTTCAGTATCAGTCAAACCACCTGAAAATCCGGGTTCTGTTTCGAGAGAGTATTTTCCTCGTGCATTCCGGAAATAGGCTTCCGAAGCACCCCCAATGGCCTTGTTCAAATCCACAAGACGATTCATCACCGGCTCAAGTGCTGGTATACCTTCCAGCCCCCCATCAAGAGCACCCTCTGATAAATGTATAACTCGTGTCCAATGGACTTTTCGCGATTCCGTGAGTATTGTACGCCGTTTCTCGCCCCGGTTCATAATCTGAAGATTATATTCAACCGGCTGACCAAATCTATGGGATGTTGGATCTGTCTCCCATTTATTTATTACAACCCCATCATATGCAAATGGTGCAAAGAAGACACGATCCAATCTATCTTTCGGGGCACGACCCACTGGTGTATCAATCGGATTACCATCCGGTACCCCTACAAAGAGTATCGAATAACGTCCAATACGATTAAGAATATCAGCCCGTTCCATCATCTTGAATAGGCCAACCTTGACCAATGCTCTCATTTCTGCCTCAAGAACTTGATCTTCACCAATCATATATTTAGCGCCATCACGCCAGCAACTACGCGCAACAGAGTTTACAATTCGGGCAGCAATATCTTGCCTTTGATAGACTTCAAAAAAATCTGAAAAGGTAAGATTTCGATCATACCCATATGTTGTATATACATCCCTGCCATCATCATGACTTACGCCATGTTTTGATGCCAAGAAACGACGGCTCAGCGTGGCCACATTACTCATGACCACGCCAAGATTCGTATTCAACATACTATATGTTTTATCGGAGACTATTCTCACGGTCGCCCTTGTTTTCTACATGTCTGTGTTGGCATTACCAAGTTCCAATTGCATTAAATCCTACAGGGCAAAGAGACATCATCAACGCCTCTGCTTTATTCCCGGAAGCAATGCCACGTGTTTGCATCTTGGCCTTACTTTCCATTTTATACTGCCCTTTGTCTGTTGACATCGTTGTGGGCTGCGATAATTCCATTTTCAATTGAAGATCATTCGGAATGGAGATACAATCTTCATCCGGCCATTCCTTAACGCCCATTACACGTTCATATGTCCGATGGAATTTCCGTCGAGCCGTCCACCACAGAAATGCTTTCAAATTTAAAAACATTTCTCTGTTGGTTTTGCTCTTATCCCATTTTCCACGAGGGGGTTTATCACCAACATTTATTCCTGTGGCCTGTATTTGGTTTGGCTTCCCCGCTTGGAGATTATCCACTTCCCCCCGAACACCGGCTCCAACACCAATACTATCATAATGCAGATGTTTTGCCCCATTGTCACGACAATATTGATGCGCTTCTCGTGTGTTTTCTGTCACATTCCCGGTCTTCCAATCTTTAATCTCCAGGAGAACAGGGTTATTGAAATGTGATAGTGCATTTTTATCCGGTCCTTCATCTGCGATATCGAACCCAATAACTGGTATACCCTTTGGCTCAAGCGGGAAATTGACTGCTGCATTGACCCATTTCATCGGGATGCATATCCCTTCTACTGAAGCAGTATAATCAATATCTACTTCCTGTGCCAATGTTATCGGATCCAGATCTTCCTGCTGTTTGGCATACCATTCTGGCCCTTTACGTGGGTCATCGGACCAATGGAATGTGAAAACTTTTACCTTACCACCGTGCCGTTTCTTATAAAACGGGTTTCCGGGACCATTTGCCGTACTAATATCAATTCTAGTACGTGAGTTCCCAGCCAGTGCTTTATCCACTTTTTCTGGTCGTATGAGAAATGCTGACTCGTCCACGAAATACATGGTATTCCGACCGCCCCGACCGATGTTATCGCCTGCTTCTCCGGATATTACTCCTTGATTTTCTCCATGCTCATCTTTCGCAACAATCTTCATGAAATTATCTGAATATCTTGGACGAAATTCCAGAGGGAGTGATTTGAGCATGTACCGCAGTTTTTCGAAAATGCTATCTGGATCATCCAAATCATCCACAAGTTCCTCTTTTCGTGACCCGAAAGAGGATTTCTTGCCGTCCTCAAATATCATGATACAAATAGCACAACCGGCACAGAGATTAGTGACACCAGAATCACGAGATTTATCACAAAGTAAGTTTTCGCCTACTTTATATGCTTCGTAGACGGCATCAACAAATTCTCTTTGGCGGCGGAAAAGTACAAAGGGCAGGTGTGGGTTCCCATCAACTCGCGGATCATAAGTCATCATCCAATCATTTATGAAATCTGCCCAATGCGTTTTGTAATACACCATGGCCGATTCCATGGCTTTAGGAGAATTACGAAGACGCATCAGACGTTGAGCGCGTTCGGCAAGAACCGCTGTTATGTCAGGAGGCCATGCAACCTCTAACTGTTCAGCCACCATTGACAAGTTCGAAATACCCCTCAACAGCTTCTTCTTCTGTTATGTCTGATTTCAAGAACAACTGCCTAGCATCTATATGAATTCCGCCTTGCCCACTTCCATCTTCATAGAACTTCGTAGATTTACTAATTTCACGAAGCGCTGCAATTGTTTCTGATGGGAAGAATTTTTTCGCAAGGAACTCTTGGCCCTGTGCCGATACCATAGGAACATCTTCTTTGCCCATTAACATAGGTAATATAGACATCCACATAGTTGCAACAAAATCTTCGGTGATATTTGTCTTGGCCCGTGTTTCCTCCAAGAGATCCCCGAGGAAAGCCGAAATCAATGGGTCCCGTAGTAGGCTGAGCCCTTGTTTGCGGGATAAACCGCATTTCTCGGCGGCTTCCATATGGTCATAGGATTGGATGTATTCAAACGCAAAATTCTTCTTCTGCGGCTCAAGATCTTCCCAACCGGTTTGGCGATGTATTTCAATCGCATCAAAAACTTTAATGGCAACGCTAGAACTCATACCATTGTGCCCAAAGTCGGACTCCAGTGAATATGATAATGGTTAGACTCGAGTATTACCACGTATGCGGAACCAAGTTTGCGGCGGATAGCCTTTGCGAGTGTTTGACGTTGATCCGCAGGAACGGTTCTTGAGCGAATATCTACACCATCCCCTCGGTAATGTCCAGAACGTTCGGCGGAATGTTTTTCACCTGTACCACTGGTAACAACCAGTTCCACGTTACGGGAAACAAATAACGGTTCAATCCAAATCAATGCTCGGAGAATAGGGGCACGGCAATTAGCAATAGATGCGTCCTTTTTAACCTTCATATTTCACGATCCAGAACCATTGGCAATAACCAGGGAGCCTGTTCCCGTAACTGATTAATGAGAGCATGTTTGACTTCGTTTGCAATTCCGGATGGGCTCTTTAACATCTGTTCATCTAACACGCGGCACCGGAACTGTAAAAGGTGAGGATTGGTCACGATTTCATCAGTCATCTCCGGTAAATTAACAGAGTAATATTTCATTCGGGACGATTCGCCCATATGATTATTGTATCATATCGAGGATACTGGTGTCAACCCCTGTTCCCGAGCATAGGACAACTGACGCAGGTTAGAAAGCTAACGACTGGACAAAGGGGCGAATTCCGTTCCCGCATCGAGTTTCCGTGGACATCACCTTCGTTCGCGCCATGCGGGTATATTGCCTGGGGCCCCCGTCCGACGGGGCCTCTGGCGCGCGCCCCTTCGTTCGCTCGTTGGCGGGGGCGGGGCTTGCGGCGGCGCGCCCCCTGTGATATAATGGAACGGATGGCGCGGCCAGCCGGAAGCGCCAAAACAGGAGAAAGACGATGACGACAAAACAAAGGGGCGAAACCCAAACGATCACACAAAGGGGCGCACACCAACGAGCGAACGAAGCGGCGGAAGCGGCACGCGACGCGGCGGCGGCGGCGGGAAACAGCGAAAGCGAGGCGGCGCGCCACGCCCAACGAGCGGACGAAGCGGCGGCACGCGCCCACGCGGCAAGCCAAAGGGCAGACGCCACCCAACGAGACGACGAAGCCGCAAGCGCCGCCGCCCACCACGCCGACGCGGACCACCAGGCCGACCAAGCCGAAAGCGCGGCGGCGGAAGCCCAACAGCAAGCCGAAGGGGCGCAGCGGCACGCCGACAACGCCCAAGCCCGAATCAACGGCCCCCACGCCAACGACGAAGGGGCGCAACGGGACCAACGACAAGCCGAAGGGGCGCAACGAGCCGCACGGGAGAGAGAGGACAGCGCCAAGCGCCACGCCGACGCCGCCGAACACCACGCCGACGCCGCCGAACGGGAAGCCGAACGGGCCGAGCACGAAGCCGCCCAATAACGACAACACGAAGGGGCGGCGGGAGCCGCCCCCAACGAGGAGACAAAGGCGACGACCAACGACACGAAGGGGCGGCGGGAGCCGCCCCCAACGAGGAGACAAAGGCGACGACCAACGACACGACAAAGCCGAAACGCCCAACGACCAGAGCAAGGGGCGTCGGCGGGACCAAGCGCGAACCCGCCCCGACGAGGCAGCGCAAACGACAGGAGAAAGACAATGAACACCATCACCAGCACGACCAGCACCGCCCAAGACGCCCAAGACGCCCAAGACGCCCAAGACGCCCAAGACGCCCACGCCATCCAACGCCTCCCGGCGATCTGGAGGCCAGAGGCCCCAACCACGTGGGAAGGCGTCTGGAAAGCGCACAACCCCGCCGAGGGACGCAGCACGCATCGCGCAATGGGCGCGACGCTCGAAAGATATCGGGCTTCTTACACGCCGGCAACCAGTGCCAGTGGGCGACCCAGTCTTCACAACGGCGACGATCTGGCAACGCTTCTCAGCGGGATCAGCCCCAATGACGTCGCAAGGACCGCAATGGCAGTCCTTGGAGAGGGAGTCGGGGATCTGGTCGAGCGCTACAGCAGGCTCAACCCAGGGCAGATCCGGATGAACAGCGGCAACCGCATCCGAGCGGCAATCAAGAAGGGCCTGATCACGGTCGACGAAGTCGCAACAGTAATCGCAGCAGCCTAACGACCACACAGGGGGGCACCAAGCCCCCCGCAACCCAAGGAGCAACCAAGATGAGCGGGATCGACCACGCCCCAAGGTAAAACGCCTGCCGAGCAAAGCCCCCAACATGGGGGCTTTTGTTTGTCCGTTTTTTCGCAACCAAAAAACCAAGAAACCAAGCAACCAAGAAACCAAGCAACCAAAAAACCAAGAAACCAAGAAACCAAAAAACCAAAAAACCAAGAAACCAAGAAACCAAGAAACCAAGAAACCAAGAAACCAAGAAACCAAAAAACCAAAAAACCAAGAAACCAAGAAGAGAAAAGATACCCTCCAAAGGTTGAACGCCCCAAACGCCCCCCCCCCAAGGTTGAACGCCCCAAAGGTTGAACGCCCCAAAGGTTGAACGCCCCAAACGCCCAACCAACAAACGCCCTCCAAAGGTTTAACGCCCAACGCCCTCGAACGCCCTTCTTTGGTTGCTTGGTTGGCAGCGGAACTAGTGAAAAGCCGTGTCCCGTGTCCCGCTGCAAGTAACGAGCCGACTGAGGGGCGCCCCTTCGTGACCTCGCTACACCCCGTCCGACGCGGCCTCCAGAGGGGGTCACACGACGGTCCCTCTGTCCCCCTGTCTTTTTTTAAAAAAAGGGTCGGGGGACGGGACATATACCAACCACCCCCACACCACCCCCCACGCCGGGGCCACGGGTCGCGAGATCTGGAGACACGGGACCGCCATTCTTCAACCATATGTCCGCCAGAGGGCGCGTCCTTCGGGGTTCTAACAACCCACAAAGGGGCGCGCCATGCGTGTCTCGTTAGAAGCGAGACACGCGACCATATACCCCAAATATACCCGGCATATTTCTCGATATATACCCCCAATTTTAAGCCCAAGAATACTTGACAGCCGCCTCCGGATGTGATAAAATAAACATACGATAGAGGAGAAGGCTGGATTCGCCCTCTAATAGATAGGGGGTAGACACGGACCCCCCTCCCGTGGTATAATGGGGGTACGCCCCATAGGGGGGGCGACAGGAGAAAATCATGTACACAACCTACGAGACGGCAGTTTCAACCGTGCAGCGAGCCAATGAGCGGCTTGTGCAGGATGGCTACATAACGCAGCCTGAATGCGATCAAGCCAATTCAGAAGTAACCAGCCTCCCGGTGTCGGAAGTTATGACGCTTGCGATGCTGGATAACCAAATGGCTGAGGACAAACGCCTCTACAAGCGGCAGGCCGCAAGACGCGAACGCCGAGAGGCAGCAACCCACCGGGAACATGCGAAGGCCAAAGAGCGGATCAAGTTGCACCGCCAACGCCGCGCAGCAAGGAGAGCGCAATGACCAGAGAGGATCTTAAAATCAGACGAAAGTTCCTGGACCAATTCTGTAGGAGCGAAAGTACCCGAAAGCTCCTGGAGGTTCGGAGCGACGTAATTTCGGAACATCGCGCCTTGGCATGGTTCGAAATGTGGCTCATTTCAACTGCAACAGCGATCACGAACAAAGAAACCACGCTCTCTCAGGAGATTGAGGGCATTGGTCACGCGATGTACAAGGCGGGGCTTTCGGACGCCCAACGCATCATCATTCAGCACCAGGAAGCTTACCAATGGCTCCTGGACAATCAAGATGAAAAGGACGACTGACAGAACGGACTAGAGTTACTAGTAAAGCCTGTAAGGGCAGGCTTTCCGGGTGATTTTACTTATAGGAGAAAGACATGGAACTTATCATATCACACGACGAAAAAGATCCGTTTAACGAGCGGGACACGTTTATAGAGTTTGTGGAAGCGACAGCAACGCTGTTTTCTTTCATGGACTTTGCAGGGGTCGAAGTAACACGGCACTGCACGGTCCAAAAGGCCGGTACGGTGCTGCGGTGTTGTATCCAAGTTCCGTACAAAAGTTACTCGCAAATGAGTGTTCAAGAGCTAAAAAGAACCGTAAAGCTCCTGGAGGCGATTGAAATCATAGTCGGAAGCTCTATTTATGAACTTGAATGGGGCGGACGAGACCTGCCAGGCTACAAAACACTGCGGTCCTGATCACCGAAGAGACTGGGCGGTTGATGCAAGAATTCCCATAACAGGACTGGACAGACGTCCCTCCCTGTGGTATAATGGGAAGATGGGAGAGTACTCCCGACACGTTCCACCACCATAACAGGAGATATAATATGAAGATTGATAACATTGAAGTAGGGCAAGTCCTTCTCTTTGGGGAAGGCGAACAGCAGCAGTCAGTTACCGTGACCAAGGCTGAGAAAGGCTGGGTTGAGACGGTAAACGAGGAAGGTGTGGCAAATAAGGTCAGGGCCAAACAGCTCAGGCTTGAAGCGGAAGCCACGGAAGATGGCGAGGAGGAGAAGATTAAGCTGAACATGAGCGGTCAACTCCGCAAATACCGTGAAGAGAAAGGCTACATAAGCCGCAAGTGTTATTCCGGCAAGAAGTCAGCGGATAACGGCGACAATGTGGCAGATTTCCTGAATGGATTCACACCCATTCAGGTCGCCCAGATCGCCCGGATTGCCATCAATACGGCAGCGCAGTCCGACAATGAATGCCCCGATCTCCTGGAGAAATACGGGCACTTGAATCCGGGCCAAATCCGGATGAATTCAGGGAACAGGATCCGGGCAGCCATGAAACGCGGCGACGTAACGCTGGATAATGTCAAAGACGCGGCGCTGGATGTAGGCGGCAAGGCAATCGAAGCAACAGAGGAGGAGGAATCGGCATAGATAAACAGGGGGCGGGAGTTAACGCCCCCCTCCTGTCCTTGGCATTGGTAGCCAAGTTTGAAAAGTAACCTCGAAACAGGAGAACGACATGACAATATCAAAGAGACATCTTATCGTAAGCTTTGGCTGGAGTGGTTCAAAGTTAGTTGTGCCCCCAGGTCAGATTTCTAAATTCATGGAGGTATTGGGTCACTGTGAAATAGTGGACGAACAGAGTCGTTATGCACTCCCTGCCGATATGCAAGGCAAGAAAGCTACAAAAACCGGGGACTTTATATATAGTTTTGTGGAGTCCCAGGGTCCGGAGCTTAGTTATCGGGAATTTAATGACGATATTCTTTCACCGGAAGAATATTTAATTGTACAGGAAATGGGCCAAACACTCCACGATGAGTTGATAAGCAATCCCGTCGAGGAAGATGAGGAAGCTGCTGATAGTTAGCAGCCATCTAGGGGTTGACCACAGCCCCTTTTTGGGTGTAAATTATCATCTAACCAACCCACGAGGATCAGATCATGAAAACCTTTCAGTTCAGAATAACAAGCGATGAATACGACCGGCTTATGACCATCACCGAAGCAAGCAATATCATCAACGCACTTGTCAATTACCTTCTCGAAAATGCAGACGCCTTGGAAGGTGCCACGGTTGAAATCTTCGGGGTTGAAGAAGATACAGTTTATATCCCTCAGGTGCAAATCAAGTTTGCCGATGAACTTGACCAAGCCCCTTATCACTAGGAACAGCAAAATGACCGCCAAGCTAACTAATATCATCCGGACGCATAAAGGAATTGAATATCGCGATGTTGGATCGTCAATCCATCAAGCATTTTGGGATGGATATGACAATATG